>Ga0256829_1003037_pt1 | contig 11968 bp, 13 predicted proteins | sample 131447metaG_FD_185979 | JGI IMG/M metagenome (GOLD analysis project Ga0256829, IMG submission 185979) | Hydrothermal vent microbial communities from Lau Basin, Pacific Ocean - 131-447 | ecosystem: Environmental > Aquatic > Marine > Hydrothermal vents | place: Pacific Ocean: Lau Basin | collected... | reverse complement strand
AGTGGGAAAGGTATATTATCAATAAATTTTACCTCAACAACTGATGCAAGTGGGAAACAAGCACAATCAGGAGCTACTGATACATATACAATAACTTATATAGATAATACAACTTCTACTTTTAATGTATATAATGGTAAAGATGGCACAAGTGGAGTTACAAGTATTAATGGGAATACAGGTGATGTCGTTATAAATAAAACAAGTGTAGACTTAGGAAATGTAGATAATACTTCAGATATTAATAAGCCAATAAGCTTAGATACACAAAAAGCACTAGATTTAAAAGCTAATTTAAATGGAGACAATACTCAAACATTTAAAGTAGCAGATGCAACAGAAGATGACGAGGCAATAAATAAAGGACAATTTAATAGTTTGTTACCTAGAACTTCAGCTCCAACTTTTAATGTAGCATTAACTGTAAATGAAAACGACAATACTACAATAACTATTTCAAACTATGATAGTAGTTGTAATTATAATTTTACATCTGATGTAGGGACTATTGCATACACAAGTGGGGATACTGCAACTTTTACGGCTATGGATATAACAAACCAAACAAACCATATTGGTTCTATTACTTGCTATGCTACAAGTGAAGGAGAAATTAGAAGTGATAATTGTATATCAAACATAACTATTGTGTATGTTCCTTTTGTATCAGACCAAACACTTAGTAATGCAGATTATGCTACAAATGTTCAAACAAGTTCAGGATTTACTTTTTAAAGGAAAATAAATGATAAGCAATACAAATAATGCAGTTTATATAGAAAAGATAACAGAACAAGATGCAAATGATACAGATTGGGTAAAAGAAGCAAAAACTACTGTAAGTTATGCTCCAAAAGAAATTGTTGTTGATAGTTCTACCACAAATACTAAACTTGTAAGCACTAATGTATTAACTAAAGCCGATGCCGTAAAGGTAGTTGATAGTAATAATGCAATTACTGTTGGTAATTTAGGAACTATTACTACCATAGGGACAGTCAATACTCTTAATGTATTAGGAGATGATTCTTGTATAGCTACTTATCCATTTAATGGAAATGCAAATGATTTAAGTGGTAATTATAATGGAACTTGGGTTGGAAATGAAGAATATGATACAGGAAAATTTGGTCAAGCAGCTAAACTTGATGGCAATAGTTATATAAAAGCAAATTTAAACTCATTTAATAATATTATGTCTAATTTCTTTTGGGTAAATTTAAGCACAAGTGCAAATGCAGGAATAACAGACATAGAAACATCTGACCAAACTTCATACCACATGAGTTTTTATACTGATGCAAATAGCACTTTATATTTTTATTACTATGATGGTGGTGTTGCACATATTGATTTAGGATACACTTTAAATACTAATGTATTCTACAATATAGGTTTTGTAAGGGACGATACAAATAAATATATATATATTTACATAAATGGAACTTTAGAAAAAACAATTACATATAGTGGAACACTAGCATCTTCAACTTATTTCTCTATATATGGTTATGCTAAAGGGTGTGGATATTACACATCTGGGTTAATTGACCAAGTTCGTATTTTTAATAAAACATTAACAGCAACAGAAGTAAATACCTTATATACCGAACAAAACACTAAATACTCAGCTGATATTACAGCATTAAATTTGGCAAATACACCGACTAAAGCATTTTTTAGAGATGATGTAACAACTTCTATATGTGTAGAAGCTAATGCAGGTAGAGTAATAAACTTACCTCATACACCAGTAAATATAGATGCTACAAGCACAAATACAAGTTTAGTAAGCACAACAGCATTAACTGTCGGAGAAGAAGTAATTATTAATGATGTTACTGATAATTTAGGAACTGTTGTATTTGATAGTAATACCAATTTATATACAGCCGATATAACAAGCTACAATTTGAATAATAAACCTTTTAAAGCTATGAAAAGAGATAGTGAAGTATTAACTAAGACATCAAGCACAACTACTGAATTTGTAGGAACAAGTGATAAAAATGGGTTAATGGTTGTAGGGGATAGTGTAAGATTAGATGGAACAATTAATATAGATATTACAAGTGTTTCTGAAAGTGGCACTTCTTCTCCATATACATATACAATAGGTTTTGATGCACAACCAACAGCCCCCACTACTTGTGAAATAATGAGTAGAGATACAGTTATGACTAAAGATAATGAAGTGTTTGATGGGACTAAGTTTAATATTACCTATAATGACGAATTAAAGCAAGGTAGGGCAATAAATAGAAAAATAGAAGTGCAAAATTCTGGAACAACAGTTTTTGAACCATTACAAACTCAATTATGGAAAAAGGATAGCTAATGTTAAAAGAAACAACTAAACAAAAAGGAATGTTGTTTAGTAAGAAAACAATTTATGAACCTGAATTATTAGTTGGGGCTAAAGCAATTAAACAAGAAAATAAAGAAAAATTAACTATAACTTATAATAATACAGATTTTCAAGCTGATACTTTAAGCATAATTTATATGACAAGTGTTGTTGCAATCGCAAATACTAATTATGCACAAGCTATAAATGCAGGTTCTACAACTGCCTATGATGATGTTTATAAATCTACTATTAAATGGAAATGTGTAGATAATGTTATACGAGATATTACCGTAGAAGATATAATAAATATTTGCCATTTAGCGATGGGAAGTATAGCAAATATAATAGGAGTATAAAATGGATTATCCAATTTTAAAACCACAATGTAATGGCTTGTTTGAAGTATATGAAGAGTATAATTTAGAAGATATAAAAGTGCCTAAAGGATTTGTAACAGACGGATTAACACTTAAAAATAGACTTATTAGAGTTATAGTAGATAAGTATCAGCCTAAATTTGCACCTTTTTTCGTTATACACGACCTACTTACAAATAGATATGAATATTACGATGCCGACAAAATTGGCTCTAAAATATTGTTTGAGATAGAAAACAGTATTCGTACAAAATTAATGATGTTTGTTATCAAACTTTATCATCGCATTAAGTATGGAATAAAACCACAAAAATATTGGGGATTATAGTTATGCTTAAATTAGTTAAAGATATTGGGATTAAACCAAGAAGTAAAAATAGCAATAAAAAAGAAAGATTTGGATTATATAAGTGTTCATGTGGTAATGAATTTGAGGCATTGATGTACAATGTAAAAAACAGAGTAAAATAAAATGGGTTTATTTTTAGAAAACAATATTTTAAAATATGAAGTGGGGGATGAGACAAGAATTATACAAGGAGATACACAAAATTACAAATATTCTGTTGAAAATGGGGTATTATTGTTTTTAGGAACAGGAAAATTTTTAAATAATAATTATTTAACAGATAGAAATTCTAATAAATTATTTGAATTAAAACAAGAAAGCAATACTTTGCGAATTGTATCTACAAGTTTAGGTTCAGGTGGGCTTACACAAGAAGAACATGATAAGCTTTTTTCAATTCCTCAAGATGTTTGGAATGTACCATTATGACAACAGGAGAGTTTTTAATAAGCATATCAGAAGCACCTACTGGAAGTATTGCTTTAATACATTTACAAAAATCAAATACTATTATTGCAAATAAAAATATAAAATTAAGTATCCAAACAAATGCTTTAAACTGTACTAAAAAAAATAAAACAATTTTATCTAAAATTGTTAATACTATAGAATTAAAACAACAAACAACAAATATAAAGGTATTTAAATATGAGTCTATCAATATATCAGGGTGACAGTACAGATATTCTAAACATAACAGTTGAGGATGAAACAGATTATAGTCAATACACTTGCAAGGCTATGGTAGTAAAAAGTGTGGGAGATGTGGCATTAATTACAGCTAGTCCTACAATAGATACAACTAATGGTGTTTTTGTATCACTAAGCCCCACAGATACTGCAGGATTACTACCAGGAACTTACATATTTCTAATTGTAATTAAAAAAACAGTAAATTCTGTGGTTACATATAGAAAAGAGATACATGAAACTCTAGTAGTTGCTATAACAGGTTTTTAAGCTGTTATTAAGGTATTTTTGTATATACTATTACTGTTAATTGCTTCTTGGTTTGTTCCTTCTCCTTGAACATTTAACACACCTTTTAAATCTTTTAACCTCCCCAAGGATTTTGGTTTAAAATGGATACTAGCTACTTCAGAGTTACAGCCTTCCCAAAGATATAAACTCTGAAGTAGGTGTCAAAATCACTCAATTATTATTTAACTCCTTTTTAAGCTTTTATATTATATAATTACATATCTTAAATAAAAAGGAACATGACATGGCAGAGTTATCAAAATTAGATTCTATAATGGTGGATATTGAAACCCTTAGTAGTAATTCAAATGCAGTAATAGTATCTATATCAGCAGTAGCATTTAATTTAGCTACAGGTAAAATGGGGGAAGAGTTTTGTATGGGGCTAGATATAGAGCAGCAAGTGCAATTAGGAAGTGATTTAAGTGCTAATACTTTATTATGGTGGTTAGGGCAATCTAGTGATGCTCAATCTTCTTTACTAAGCACACCAAGACAAGATGTTATTAAAGTTTTAAAAGATTTTAATGAGTATATCAACAGGGTTGCAAAATCAGAGGGAGTCACTTTAAAGCAAATGCAATTATGGGGAAATGGAGCTACTTTTGATAATGTTATTATAAAAAACCTATACCAAGCTGCTAAAATACCTTTCATACTACAATACTGGGCTGATAAAGATGTAAGAACACTTGTATATCTATCTGACTTAAATGTGTACAAAGAAAAATTCACAGGCATAAAACATAATGGCATTGATGATTGCAAACATCAGATAAAATACTGCCACAAAGCATTCAAAAAGTTACTCAATTTTGCAAAATAAAACAATCAGCTTTTTAGAAGCCCTCACAAACACTTGTCTGGGCTTTTTACTTTCTTTGCTACTAGTGAATATAGTATTACCCTTATTTGGATTTAATGTCAAATTTGGTCAAAGTGTGGAAATAACTACCATATTTAGTATAGTTAGTATTGCACGAGGGTATATAATAAGAAGAGTTTTTAACAAAAAAGGAAGATTAAATGGATAAAAAAGTTATTATAAAAAGAGATGGGAAGAAAGCATTATTTGACATTCAGAAAATAAGAAATCAAATAATCCCCGCCTGTGCTGGAACAAGTATAAATTACTTAGAATTAGAAGCACAGCTTGCTTTGGGCAAAATAAAGAATTTAAAAACTTCTGATATTCAAGAGAAGTTGATTTTAACAGCTAAAAATAATGTAAGTGTTGATAACCCTGATTGGGATTTAGTAGCAGGGAGGTTGGCTTCTTACAATTTATATAGAAAAATATATAAAGCCACTAAATTAGAGGTTATAGATTATGCTGAACATATTAAATACCTGATTAGAAACAACCATTATAGAAAAGATATATTATCTATGGTTACTAAAGAGGAGCTAGCTACTTTAAGTACATATATAAAGCAAGAGAGGGATTATAATCTTTTAATTTCGCAAATAATGCTTTTAGAATCTAAATATCTGATTAAAACAAAAACAAAATTTATTGAATATCCTAGTACAGCAGATATGACTAATGGTTTAATATTAGCAAGTTTGGAAAAAGATAAGACAAAATATACTAAAACATTCTATGATATGCTGTCAAAATACTATTTAAGTCTAGCAACACCCTTTAAAAGTAATCTTAGGCGACCTCATGGCAACACTGGTAGCTGTTATATTGGTGAGGGTGCTGACAACTTATATAGTATTTTTAAATCTTATACAGATATGGCTTTAATTTCAAAAGAAGGTGGAGGAATAGGGTGGTATTGGGGCAAAATTAGACCAGGTGATACCTACACCCCAGGGGTTCCAAAAAGTAATAAAATAAATAAGTGGATTAAGATAGTAAATGATATAGCAGTAGCTGTTAATCAGAGAGGCATAAGAAAGGGAGCAATTACACCAGCATTAGATTGGTGGCATATGGATATAATAGATTTTTGTGAGATTAAATCAGAGCTTAGTGGTGATTTACGAGATAAAGCATTTGATGTATTTCCTCAAGTGGTGGTTGATGCCTATTTTATTGATGCAGTGTTAGAAGATAAAGAAATATATCTGTTTAATCAATATGAGTATCACAAATTAACAAATATTGATGTAACTGAATTAGTTGATGAAGCTTTGTATGCTACACATGCACAAATTAAAGAGTTAATTGAAACAGGTAAGCTAAAGCACTATGAAAAAATAAAAGCAAAAGACTTGTGGAAAAAGTTTTTAAAAACTTGGATAGAGTATGGTGATTTTTACATTACTCATAAAGACAATATTAATAGAGCTAATTATGTTAAAGGGATAGGAATTACTAAATGTACCAACTTATGTGTATCAGGAAAGACTAAAATATTAACTAAAAAATATGGGTATATTGATATAGAAAAAGTTAGTGATATGACTTTAGAGGTATGGAATGGAACTCAATGGTCTATGACTAAATTATTTAAAACTCATGAAAATGATAAGCTATTAACTATTAAACTATCTAATGGGCAAACTATTCATGCTACTGATTATCACAGGTGGGAAGTTATAACTGGGTATAAAAAAACTGGTAGAGGTAAAATATATTCTACACCTGCTAAAATTAAAACAACTAAAGAGTTGCAAGTTGGGGATAAATTAAGTAAATTTTTACTTCCTATTGTACCTCATGGTAATAAAGAGCTATATCTTGCATATGAAAATGGTTTTTATACAGGAGATGGTTGTGCTGGAAAAAGAGGGATAGGCAGAGTCTATTTATATGGTAAAAAAAGATTATTATTAGAAAAATTTAAAGGGTATACTGCATATCATGAAGATGATGAGCAAGATAGAACAGTTTTAAGCTTTGGTAATAGAAATTTAAAAGATAAATTTTTTATTCCAAGTATAGAGTATAAGCTTTCTGCTAGATTAAAGTGGTTAGCTGGTTTGTTGGATAGTGATGGTACATTAACTAATAATAATGGTGCAGAAGCTATACAATTATCTTCTATAAATGTAGCTTTTTTAAATAATATATTATTATCATTACAAGAGATGGGTATACAAAGTAAGGTTACCCTTATGCGAGATAGTGGATATTATGAATTACCTTTAAATGATAAATCGGGCAATAATGGAAAGTTTTTGTGTAAAACTGTTTATAGATTAATAATAGCTGGTTCAGAAACTCAAAAATTGTTAAATTTAGGTTTTAAAGCTTATAGAGTTATGCCTACTGAAAGAAAATATAACAGAGAAGCTATGCATTTTATAAAAATAGTGTCCGTTACTGATGATAAGATTAATGAAGCTACATATTGTGGAAATGAGCCTATAAACCATAAATTAATGTTTAATGGTGTAATGACTATGAACTGTGTCGAAAGCTTTAGCATAAGTAAACCAGCTACTAAATGGAAAATTGAAGGTAGCTCTAATGGGCAGATAACAACAGAAAGTAATGGATTTACACATTCATGCAATCTCATTAGTGTAAATGTTGCCAACATTCTTAATGATGACAAACTACTTAAAAAAGTATGTTACAGTGCTGTTAGAATGCTAGACAATTCTATTGATTTAGGAACTGCTCCTATATATGAAGCTGAAAAGACTAGTAAAGCTCTAAGAAATATAGGCATAGGTATAGTTGGAATGGCAGATTATATGGCTTACAATAAAGTTTTATATGATACTGAAGATGGTAGAAGAGTGGGGGAAAAACTGGCTGAAAAAATAGCATATTATTGTTATAGTGCTAGTATTGAGTTAGCCGAAGAAAAAGGAGCTTATCCACTGTTTGATAAAAATAATTATAATAAATTGTTTGGAGAAGACCCTACAAAACTAAATGAATATAGTTTAGAAAATGGAAATAGCTTTGATTGGATTAAATTAGTCAATAAAATAAGAGAAAAAGGAATAAGAAATTTTTATTTATTGGCTTATGCCCCAAATACTAGTAGTGGACTGATGCAAGGTGTTACTCCAAGCTATTTACCTGCATATAACAAATTTAATACACAAAAATTAGGGGATATGATTGTTCCTGTTTTGCCAAAATTTATCAAAAGCAGGTATTGGTTTTATAAAACTAAGTTTCAATATAAACCAAGTGATATAATTAAATATACAAGAATACTCCAAAGATGGGTAGATACAGGAATATCTATGGAAATAAATATAAATCCTGTACTGACTAGTATTAAAGAGATTTCTGATGCTATATTAGAGGGGTTTAAAACTAAAGAATTAAAAGCTGTATATTATTCTTTAACTATTAATCCTGATAAACCAAACAATGATGAGCCAGCAATATGCACAGATTGTGCTAACTAAAAAAGGAACAAAATGAAAAATTTACACAAACCCTTAAACACTAAATTAATGTTTATGCCAAATGGGCTAGATAAAAATTTTAGTATTATAAATGGAGATATTACTAATTTACTAGATTTATCAAACATACCTAAGAAATCAGAAGTATTTCATACTTTAGTTGATAAAGGATATGCTAATAACTGGTTACCTCATAAAACTGAAATGTCTAATGATGATTTTGATTATAAAAACAAGCTAACAGACAGTGAGGTTGTAGCTTATGATGATATTATAAGTTTTTTAACTTTTTTAGACAGTTTACAAACAAATAATTTACCAAATATTGCTAGGTATATTACAAACCCTCATATTGTATATTGGTTAGCCAGACAGACTTATGAAGAAGCCAATCATTCAAAGAGCTATGGTTGGATTTTAAATTCTGTCACTAATCAACAACAATCTCATAAAATAGTTTATAGATGGAAAGAAAATAAAATACTTTTTGAAAGAAATAAATTTATAGCAAACTTATATGATAGTTTTAATAGTAACCCAACTCCATATACATTTATAAAGGTACTAATGGCAAATTATATGTTGGAAGGCTTATACTTTTATAATGGCTTTCAATATTTTCACAACTTAGCGTCAAGAGGTGTAATGCTTGGAACAGACACTCAAATAAGCTATATCCAACGAGATGAGATGTGTGTTGAAAAAAATGTAGAATTACTTACAACAGATGGGTGGGTGGCTATAAAAGACATTACTTTAGATTCCATTATTGCACAATTTGATTTAGAAACAGAAGAAATTACATTTAGTAAGCCCTTACACAAAACTTATTATAAATATAAGGGACAGATGTACAAAGTAATAGATAATAGAAAAAATGTATATCAAAATGTAAGGCTAGGGCATGACTTGGTGGTTAGAGCTAAATCTGGAAAACTTCTAAAAGAGGTAGTAGAATTAAGTAAATTCAATCCTTACAAAACAATACCAGTAACAGGTACAAAATATACAGGAGCTAAAAAATTTACTGCACTAGATGCTTTTCTTGTAGCATTACAAGCAGACGGGTATGTTGATGTAAAAAGAAATGGCAAATATACAAGAAAGCAAACTTACAGTTTTAGTTTTAATAAACAAAGAAAAATTGATAGATTAACAACTATACTTACAGACTTAAAAGTAGAGTATAAAATTTACTATAGTAAAAATGGCTATACTACTTTTGTAGTTAAAATAGACAAGGCTAATGTATGTGCTAAGAATTTTGATTGGATAAACCTAATAGATATATCTACAGAATATGCACAACAGTTTATAGAAGAGCTAAAGCATTGGGATGGATATATACCAAAAGATAGAGACTCTTTTTATTACTCTACTACAAATAAAAAAGTCTTTGACAAATTATGTCAAATATTTACTATTAGTGGGTATTTATATAAATATACTTTATCAGAAGATACTAGGGGTGAAAAATTTTCTGATAGTTATAGAATATCATGGTGGGAAAATAGAACAGATATACAAACACAGTCTTTGCGTAAAGAGGTATATAATTATAATGATATGATAGGTTGTGTTACAATGCCTAAAGGAACTATTATAACAAGAACAGAAGGAAATGTGTGTATTACTGGAAACTGCCATTGTGTAGCTTTTAAACAGGTAATTAATCAATTCTTTGAAGAAAATCCACAGTATTTTAATGATGAGATAAAAGATGTTTTATATACTATGATGAACACTGCTACTAAACAAGAAATACAGTTTTCAACGGATTCAATAGGTGATAAAGTTTTGGGTATGAGTGTGGATAGTATTATTAACTATTCTCAATATTTAGCTAATTTAAGATTAAAAAAGATAGGTTTAGACCCTCTTTTTACTTCTAATTGTACTAACCCTTACAAACATTTAGAGACATTGTCAGCTACTGAAGATGAGACTACAAATAGAACAAACAATTTTGAGGGCACTTCTATAACTTATAAGTCTCCTGAAGTTATAGATGGTTGGGGAGATATATAAACACTTCTAAGATAAAAGGGGTTTAAGCCCCTTTTTATAAAAGGTGTGCTATAATTGACACATAAATAAAAAGGAGCAACCAATGATTACAGATATATACAAAGATGGTCTAAGTTTTTTAACTGATGAAGTCAGTACTATACCAATAGATGAAAGTAATAAGAGTGAACTTAATAGAATGAAGTTTGTTACTGACTTAGCCGCTATTTCAAGAGGTAAAAGTGAGAGTAAAAATCCAGCAATAAGATTTAAAGCTTTGCTAAAAGAAGCGGCAGGGAATGGCATGGTGAAGAAACCAGCTCCCTCAAGACCTTTAGAGTTTTGCCCAGTTTACTTTAAAATAGATTTAATGTACCCAGCACTGTATAGCAGCAAAAATAAAAAGTTTTATACTTTTACTAAAATAGATAACTTTTATAGTTTGTTACAACACTCTTACCTTGTTGCAAATGGTAAATACACTGATTGTTATACCAATATGAGAGCATTACTAAATGCAGGAGTGCCTTATAGCAAAATACCTTATAATAGTAAAGAAGAGCTAAAATACTTTAAAGCTTTTAGAGCAAAAGTGCCAATGTTTGTGTTCAATCACTTTATAACACATACTATGTTGTCAAAAGAAGCTAGAAGTGAGCGAGTTGTGTCTTTAAAAGGCTTAGACTACTGGCTACCAAGTGATTTACTTGAAAAAGTTGATATATTATTGCAAAAGCCTATAAATAATGCAAAAAACATTACTACTGCAATAAAAACTATCCAAATTAACCAAAAACATGATGAAATTGTAGCATATTTGCTTACTTTATCTCAAAATTTAGTACAAGATGTGTTTCAGCATTTGGGCTATAAAAAAGAGATTTATCAAAGAGCAATGCTAGAGTTTAGATATAAAGAAGTAGTTTTTACAGGTTGGAGTAATGACCCTAAAACTTTTCAACATTTTATGCTAGAAAGAGAGGCTTACCCAGAGTTACATAAAAGTTGGGTACAAAAAGAGACAAAACAGTTTGCAGAAGCTCTATCAACATTTTTTAAGGGGTAAAAATGTATAAATTGCTTTGTAAATTGTGGTTAGTCCTGATTTTATTATTGATATTATTTGGACTCATTGCTATATCAGTGTTATCTTTTGTATTAGTTACAACTATTTGGGCTAAGGTATTTATAACTGTAATTAATATTTTTATGTATCTTTCAGTTTATTTAGCTTTCAAAGGGGTTATAAAATGATATTCAATATAACTAAAAAAGTAAATGAAAAACATGGTGTAATTACTTACAAAGCAAACCTCATTGTTGGTGCAGAGTATCAAATAGTAGAGACAAACCACCTAAACAAGACTGTAGATATAAAATTTATTGTACATGATAATTTAATGAACTCATAAGCAGGAAGCCCAATCGTCTTTAGCGGTTGGGTAGTTCACTGCATGAGCAAGATATAAGTATATTAAAGCAAAAACTTTTAGATATTAGACACAAACAAAGATTATTTTCAAAAGGATAAAGTAATGAAAATTAAGGTAAAAGAAGATGAAAGGCACATTAAGATAA
>Ga0256829_1003036_pt1 | contig 11970 bp, 11 predicted proteins | sample 131447metaG_FD_185979 | JGI IMG/M metagenome (GOLD analysis project Ga0256829, IMG submission 185979) | Hydrothermal vent microbial communities from Lau Basin, Pacific Ocean - 131-447 | ecosystem: Environmental > Aquatic > Marine > Hydrothermal vents | place: Pacific Ocean: Lau Basin | collected... | reverse complement strand
ACGCAAGCAGTTGCTGAAAATAATGCAACAGTAGCTACAACAAGTGCTTCTAAAGAGGATTCTGTACAAGAAGCTATGAATTTATTAAACGAAATGAATCTAAAATCGGTATATGAAAATGCAGTTAAAAACTCTACAATTAGATTAGTAAATGCTAACCCTAAATTTAAAAAAGTTGAAGGTAAAATAAAAGAGTTTTATAATAAATATATCGGTTGGGATGGTATGAAAAAAGATTTAGCTAAACTATATGCTAAATATTATACTGTTGATGAATTAAAAGAGATAACAAATTTTTATAAAACAAAAACAGGACAAAAAGTTTTAAAAACTATGGGGAAATTAGCTTATGAAGGTCAAATGATTACTCAAAATAGATTAAAGCCACATTTAAAAGAGTTACAAAAAATTTTAGATGATGCTGACTCGGCACCAACTACTACAACAAGCAAAGCAGATAATACAAAAGCACAAGCTAAAAAATAATAAATAGAGTGCAGGTTCTTGACCTGCAAAACTTTGATGTTCTATCTATAAATTAAAAACTCCCCCTTACCACTTTTTCGATATACTATACCTATACCAAACTATTTTAGGATTGAATATGGACTATTTTGCAAAAAGAATTATTCCTTGTTTAGATGTAGATAATGGACGTGTTGTAAAGGGAGTAAATTTTGTTGGACTCAGAGATGCAGGTGACCCTGTAGAAGTTGCTAAAAGATACAATGAAGAGGGTGCAGACGAAATTACATTTTTAGATATTACAGCAACTCATGAGAGAAGAAAAACTATTGTCGATATTGTAAAAGAGGTAGCAAAAGAGGTTTTTATTCCTTTAACAGTTGGTGGGGGGATTAGAGAGTTAGATGATATTTATAAACTTTTAGATGCAGGTTGCGATAAAGTAAGTATAAACTCCGCAGCAATTAAACGCCCAGAATTTATTAATGAAGGTGCAAAAAGATTTGGTAGCCAATGTATAGTTGTAGCTATAGATGCCAAAAGAGTAGGACCTGGCATTTGGCATATCTTTACACATGGTGGCAGAAACGATACTGGAATTGACGCAATAGAGTGGGCAAAAGAAGCATACGAGCGAGGTGCCGGAGAGCTTTTGGTTACAAGTATGGATAGCGATGGCACAAAAGCTGGTTACGACAACGAGCTTAACTGTGCAATTTCGAAAGTTGCAAAAATACCAATAATAGCAAGTGGCGGAGCTGGAACAATGGAGCATATAAAAGACTCTTTTGTAAATGGCTGTGCCGATGCAGCATTAGCAGCCTCTATTTTTCACTTTAGAGAAATAGACATTATGGATTTAAAACACTACCTAAAAGAGCAGGGGATTGCTGTTAGGATTTAGTTGTTTGGTTAATAGTTGATAGTTGATGGTTGATGGTTGATGGTTGATTGTTTGTAGGGGCTGGTCTTGTGCCTGCCCACAAATTTAAATAACAGCAAAAGTTATTTTAAAAGGATTAAATTGATAGTTTGTGCAGGAGATATAGAACAGTTTAGTTTTGCCGAACCAATCGGAGTGGGGCTAATTAACAGTGCTATTAATTTAACAAGAGCTTGCATAATGAATCCGCCAGAATTTATACTTTTTGTAGGAACAGCAGGCAGTTATGGAAACAAAAAAATATTTGATATTGTAGAGAGCAAAGTAGCAGCAAATATAGAACAAGCATTTTTAACAAATTCTGGCTATACTCCATTAGATAATGTAGTTGCCTCTACAGATGCTGTTTCACGTGAAACTATTGTTAATTCATCTAACTACATTACAAACTCTAGTGAAGTTTCTAAAAAGTTTTTAAAACTAAACTTAGATTTAGAGAGTATGGAGTTTTTCTCTATTGTATCAGTTGCAAAAGAGTTTAATATTCCAGTTGGCGGAATTTTTGTAGTTACAAACTATTGCAATGAAAATGCACACAAAGATTTTTTAGACAATAGGGTAGAGGCTATGAAAAGACTCGAAGAGTATATAAAAAACAAAGGCATAAAGTGAAAGATTTAATATTAAATTACACAATGCAAGATTTAGAAGAAAAAATATCTCCTAAATTTAGAGCAAAGCAAATCTACAGTTGGGTTTACCATAAAAGAGTAGATAGCTTTTTAGATATGAAAAACTTACCAGCTAAAATGCGAGAAGAGTTAGAAGAGAAATATACAATTTACACTGCATCAATAGTATCAAAACAGGTAAGTAGCGATGGCTCTATAAAGTACCTTTTTAAACTGCACGATGGACACACAGTAGAAGCTGTACTTCTGTTAATGAGAGATACACAATATAACGAAGATGGCTCAATAAAACATTTGCCAAAATATACAGTTTGTGTATCTTCGCAAGTTGGGTGTAAAGTAGGGTGTGCATTCTGCCTTACAGCCAAAGGTGGCTTTATACGCGACTTGAGTGCTGGTGAAATAGTGGAACAAATTTTACAAATTTACAGAGATAATGACATAGACTCTAACAGGCGGATAAATATTGTTTATATGGGAATGGGTGAGCCATTAGATAACTTAGATAATTTAGCCAAAGCAATAAAAATATTTAGTGACCCTGATGGTTTAGCAATATCACCACAAAGGCAGACAGTATCAACATCTGGTTTAAGTGCTAAAATAGATAGACTTGCAAAAATGGATTTAGGGGTAAACTTAGCAATATCTCTACACGCTGTAGATGATGAATTGCGTCAAAAACTTATGCCAATAAACAAGGCATACAATATTGCATCTATAATGGATGCAGTTAGAAATTTTCCAATCAATTTACGCAAAAAAGTAATGTTTGAATACCTAATAATAAAAGATGTAAACGACGATTTAGCAAGTGCTAAAAAGTTAGTAAAACTCTTAAATGGCATACAAGCAAAAGTAAATTTAATATTTTTTAACCCATATGAAAATAGCGAATTTAAAAGACCAAGTGTAGAAGATGTAAAAAAATTTCAAGAGTATCTTTTAAACAAAGGTGTAATTTGTACAATAAGAGAGTCTAAAGGCTTAGATATTTCAGCAGCTTGCGGACAGTTACGAGAACAAAATTTATAAGGAATATAACAATGAGAACAACAGATATAATACTTTATGGAATTATAGGTGCAGTGGTTTTGTCAGGTGTAATTGGAATTATTATAGCAATAAACAGCGATGATGACAAGTAGATTGTTTCATGTGAAACAATCTACTTGTCAATTAAATATATGTTCATGCTCTCTTAAGTTTTTGGGCGTAATATTTATTGACAACTCTTTAAAATTTACTCTACTCTTTATAAAATATCTACTCTTTAGTGTAAACTTTAAAGTGTCAGCATGTAGCATTAAACGATTGGCACCTGTCAATCTTTGACGCTCATCTTTTGTCAATCTATCTTCTAAATAAGCTTCTGCAGTTTTAAAAGTTGTCCCATATAGTGGGTCTCCAAGTATAGGATGTTTCATGTGAAACAAATGAATTCTTATTTGGTGTGTCCTACCTGTCAATGGTTCGACATGTAGCAGAGTGGCATCTAACTCTCTGTTGTAAAGTAGTTTTGTAAAGTTTGTAATAGCTTTTTTTCCATCCTCAGCAATCTCAACTTTATGCTTATTTGTAGAGTAGTCATCTCTAGTTTTTATTGGGGCATTTACACTAAAATTGTCATCTGTTTTACCCCGAACCCAAGCAAGGTAACTCTTTTTTATCTCTTTTCGCTCGAACATAGTTTTTAATTTTATCTCGTTTTTTCTGTTTGTGCTAGCTAAAAAAAGACCAGAAGTCTCCATATCTATTCTATGAACTCCATTAGCTTTTTCGCCACCAAAAGTTCTAACTTCATCTAACATAGAGTAGGGGGTTAATACTTTGTTTGGGTGCACTAAAATACCACTAGGTTTATCAAAAACCATAAATTCATTGGTTTTAAAAATAGGGGAGTGCCCACGGCTTTCTGGTTTGAAAATAAGTACTTTCATCTCACCAGAAATTTTTTGATTCTTAATCTCTACTGTTTTACCATTACAAATTAATCTTCCACGAGCTATAAGCCTTTGAGCCTCTCTTAATTCAATATTGTATCTTCTTAGCAAAACTATAAAAGCCATAGTAGGCTCATCAACTTTAAAACAATCAAACGCAAATGGCATTGGAATCCTTATTTTTAAGGTAGAAGGATGAAGGGTGAAGGAAAAAGGGAGTGAAAGTTTTTTCTCAAAACACCTTCAATCTTCAACCTTCGCCCTTCTACCTTCTCTAATCAAACTTATAGTAAAATACTACCTAAATAATCTAAAGGATATTGTATGGTAGAGAGATATGCTCGAGAAGAGATGGCAAAAAATTGGACACAAGAGGCAAGATATGCAGCATGGCTAGAGGTAGAAAAAGCAGCAGTAAAAGCTTGGAACAAATTAGGTTTAATACCAGATGAAGATTGCAAAAAAATAGTAGAAAATGCAAAGTTTTCAGTAGAGAGAATCGAAGAGATAGAGGCAGTTACAAAGCACGATTTAATTGCATTTAACACATCAGTATCAGAGAGCCTTGGCGAAGAGAGTAGATGGTTCCACTACGGAATGACAAGTTCTGATGCAGTAGATACAGGCGTAGCACTTCAAATGAAAGCATCTTTAGAGATAATAATCGAAGATGTAAAAATACTAATGGAATCTATAAAAACAAGAGCATTCGAGCATAAATATACACCAATGGTAGGAAGAAGCCACGGGATTCACGGGGAACCAATTACATTTGGATTAACTCTAGCAGTATGGTACGACGAAATGGCTCGCCACCTTAAAAACTTAGAAGAGACAATGGAAGTAATCGCAGTAGGGCAAATCTCTGGAGCCATGGGTAACTTTGCACACGCACCATTAGAGTTAGAAGAGTACGCAATGGAAGAGCTAGGTTTAAAACCAGCACCAGTAAGTAACCAAGTAATCCAAAGAGATAGATACGCACGCCTTGCTTCAGCATTAGCCTTAATGGCATCAAGTGTAGAGAAATTTGCAGTACAAGTTCGCCACTTACAAAGAACAGAAGTTTACGAAGCAGAAGAGTTTTTTGCAGAAGGACAAAAAGGAAGCTCTGCAATGCCTCATAAAAGAAACCCTATTCTTACAGAGAATATAACAGGTCTTGCAAGAATGATAAGAGCATATGTAATACCAGCATTAGAAAATGTAGCTCTTTGGCACGAGAGAGATATATCTCACAGCTCAACAGAGAGATTTTGGCTACCAGATGCATTTATAACAGCAGACTTTATGCTACACAGAATGAATGGCGTAATCTCAAAACTAACAGTAATGCCAGAGAATATGATGAAAAATCTAAACCTAACAGGTGGATTGGTATTCTCTCAAAGAGTACTACTAGAGCTTCCAAAAGCAGGAGTAAGCCGTGAAGATGCATACAAAATTGTACAAAGAAATGCAATGAAAGTTTGGGAAGAGATACAACAAGGCAAGCCAACAACAAATGAAAAAGGTGAAAGCTTGTATCTACAATATCTATTAGAAGATAAAGAGTTAAGAGAGAAACTGAGCGAAGAGCAGATAAGAGATTGTTTTGACTTCTCATACTATACAAAAAATGTAGACGCTATTTTTAACAGAGTCTTTAAATAGGGTTATAGCACGCAATCTTGCACTAGTTTTTTAACGCTGTACTTTGAGTACAGCTTATAAAAAAACTAGCACAATCTTACGCACTCTCACCCTATTTAGGTTTTTTAAGCATATGGTCATATAATCTTGCAATAGATATTTAACGCAATACCTAATGTACAGCTTTTAAATCTCAGCACAACCTTATGCACTTTAACCCTATTTAAAATTTTCATAAATTTGCAATTAGGTAATAAAAATTAATATAATTTATAATATATACTTATATAGTGAAATTACTTTCATACTATAAAATTAAAAATCTTCATAAAGAAACAAAAATAGGGTAAATTTTGATTTTTATACTTTTTAATAGTAGAGTAAGGCATAAAACTGTTTATATACTATAATTATGAAGATCAATTAGTAACAGAGAAGATATAGCTTCTAAATTTATTTATAAAGTTTTTTACTAATATCTTATCTACAGTATTATTTAATGTAATTGATAAAATAATATCGTCGATATCAGATGTTAAGTTATGTTGCTCTAATCTACTAAGTTCTTCTTTTAGTTTCGATAGTAGAGATTTTAAATTATTTATTTTGTTATTACTTGCATATTTTTCTATTAGAGCATCTATATCTTTATATAAGGCTAAAAACTCTTTTGTTGAAATATTTTTTTTGCTTTTCTGGTCAATTGTTAAGTATCTGTTTAAAATATTGTTTATATCTTTACTACTAAATGGCTTTGGTAAGTATGCATCAAATCCGGCAAGAAAAATATTGCTGATAGATTGATTATTTAAAGTAAATGAACTATGTATAACTATAGGAATATGGTTATATTTATTTTTTGCTCTTATTAATTTAGTAGTTTCGTATCCATCCATACTAGATAAATTACTATCTACAATAATTAAATCTGCACCATATTTCTCTAATATTTTAATTACTTCTCTACCATTTGCTGAAGTATAAATATCTATATTATATTTTGAAATCATATACTCTAAAAGTTTTAAATTTGCTAAATTACTATCCGCAATTATAACTTTTTTCTTTTCGGTATTAGTATTTAATTTAGTATTATTTATAACTATATTATTGCTATTTATTTCTGCATTAAATAGCTCTATTATAGAAAATGTTAATTCATTTTTATTAAATGACTTATTTAAAACTTTATTTTCTATAGATTTAAAAATAAATTTAGGGTTTTTATTATCTTTTAATAAAATAAGTTTAATATTCTCTGCTTTTGAAATATTATTAGATAATTTCTTATTTAATAATTCACTATCTATTATAAGTAAATCATAATTTAGAAAATTTGGATTTATATCCTGTTTATATGGTATTATTTTTATATAAAAATTGTATTCATCTAAATAATTCTGAATTTTATGTGCAATATATTTACTTTGCGAATAAATTGCTACTTTTTTTCTTAAAGATATTAATGCACAATTTGGTGCAATTGTATCTTCTTCTATTTTTATGGGAACATTAATAAGAATTTTATATTTACTGGAATTTTTTGTATAAATTTTAATAGTTGCATCTAATTTTTTTATAATAGTATTTATAAAAAATAGATATAAACCATAAAATTTTTTATTTTTATCTATAAATTTATGCGTATCTTTTTCTAATAAAATACTCTCTTGTTCTGGAGTATAATCTATAAATTTAGGTATCTGTATTGATAAACTATTTTTATTTAAATTTAAATATATATTTGCAGAACCTACCTTATTTTCATCTATTTGCATTAAAGATAAAAGTATTACAATAGCTTTTATCAATATTTCATTAGCACTAATTTCTCTATTAAAATTACTAGATTTATTTACTGTGATTTTGTTAGATAATTTATGTTTGTTGATATAATCTATAATATCATTTGTTAGGAATAGTTTATTAGTAGTAGAAAATAGATTAATCTTTTCTATTATTATATTTATGTTCTTTAATATAGAGTTTAAAAGAGCAGTTTCATTATTATGAGTTAAAAATGATATTTTCTTCTTTTCTAGTTTTTTAATATTGTCATAAAATTTGTCTATATCGTCTAATATGGTGTTATCGCTAGAATGTATACTCTTATCTAACATGATACTATTTCCCATATCTTAACCTTCAATCTAATTTAAGGATATATTAGGTGCTACCCTTGACTTATTATATCACGATAGTAATTTAAATAGTGATAATTATTGCAATATAGAAGTTAAATTAACCAATATATGGGTTGAGCTAAAATATAAACCATTTATATAATTTATTAATTATTACATTTTATATAAATATTATTTATTTAATAGCTTTAAAATATTCTAAATCGAAATATAAATATATAAATAATTAAATAAGTGATATAAATATGAATATAAAATATATTAATGAAATATTTTAAGGTAGCTACTAGAAGGGCTCTTAAATAAAAAATAATAATTTATATGCTGTTATTAGAGGAGAACAAATGTTATCTAAATTTAAAAATGTATTGGTTTTAGCACCACATACTGACGATGGAGAGTTAGGGGCTGGTGGTACAATAAATAAGCTTATAGAGTTGGGTGCAAATGTTTACTATTTTGCATTTTCTACAGTAGAACAATCGGTTCCAGAGGGGTATCCAAAAGATATTTTAAAAAAAGAGGTTAGAAAAGCTACTAAAAAGTTGGGTATTAAAGAGGAGAATTTAATTATCTACTGCTACGAAGTGCGTAAACTTAACTATGTTAGACAAGAGATTTTAGAAGATTTAATAGAGTATCGAAAAAAAATCAAGCCAGATTTGGTTTTAATGCCATCTCTTCACGATATACATCAAGACCACTCTACTATTGCCAAAGAGGGTTTGCGAGCTTTTAAACAGACAACAATTTTAGGTTATGAGCTAATTTGGAATAACCTCTCTTTTGATACAACCTCTTTTGTTAAGCTTAAGAAAAGACACATAGAAGCAAAATGCAATGCACTTAAAGAGTATCAATCTCAAGGTATGCGAGACTATATGAGCGAAGATTTTATTAAATCGTTAGCAAAAACCAGAGGTGTTCAGATAGGTTGTAAATATGCAGAGGCATTTGAGGTGGTAAGATGGGTAATTTAAAAAAAGTTGTAGCTATTCATCAACCCAATTACTTCCCATGGCTTGGCTATTTTAACAAAATATACAAGAGTGATGCATTTGTATTTTTAGATGAGGTTCAATTTCCACGAACAAGCTCGGCAAATGTTGTAAATCGTAGCAAAATTTTGTGTAATGGTGAGGCAAAATGGCTAACTTGTACATTAGAGAAAAAGGGCTCTTTAATAAAAATTGGAGAGTTAGAGATTAAAGACGGCATTAAAAGTGCAAATTTTGAGAAGATAAAACAGTACTACAAAAAGAGTAAATTTTATAAAGAGGTTATAGATTTTATAGAAGAGATAATGCTATTTAGCGATAGAAATTTAAGCAATTATAATATCAATGCTATTAAAAAAATTTGCGAAAGATTGGATATAAAAAGAGAATTTATACTGCAATCTTCACTAAATACCACTACCGCAAAAGAGGATTTAATGATAGAGATAACAAAAAAGGTAGGTGGAGAGATATATTTAAGTGGAAATGGTGCAAGAAAGTATCAAATCGAAGATAATTTTTTAAAGCAGGGAGTAGAGTTAATTTATCAAGAGTTTACGCCAAAAAGTTATGAACAGTTAGCTTCAAAAGAGTTTATTGCAGGCTTGAGTGTGTTAGATGCACTATTTAATGTAGGCTTTGAAGCTACAAAAGAGTTAATTGCTCAATAATAGGAGGATAAAATGCTATATTTATTAGATAAAAATCGCTCCAGTGGCACATACATTATGGGAAATTGCAATGTTAGAAGCAAAGCATTAAAGTATAATATCGCTAATGTAGCAGTTTGTGATTCTAATGCATTAGATACTGTATTACTAAATTTAAATAAAAAATCTATAGAAAATGAGTGTATAGAGTTAAAGGTAAATGTTAATAGATTCTCTCCTGTATATTTGGGTGAACTATTCTATTATGGCTTTGATATTCAAAATATTGTAGATATGAAAAAGCAAGTTATCGTTTATTTAAAAAAACAAAAAAATATATCTAATAATTTACCACCTAAAAGATATTCTATCTTAATAAAGCTTCCTAGAACAGGTAAAGATGGGAAAAGAATATATGTTTATAAATTTAGAACAATGCAACCATACTCTGAATATCTGCAAGATTATGTTATTAAAGTAAACGGTTTAGATGAAAAAAGTACTATAAAGAACGATTTTAGAATTACAAAGATAGGTAGGTTTTTAAGAAAATATTGGTTAGATGAGTTACCAATGCTTATAAATTTTATTAAAGGCGACTTAAAAATAATAGGCGTTAGACCATTAGGTGACTCTATGTTAAGCGTTTATCCAGAAGAGTTTAGAGAGTATAGAGCAAAATTTAAACCTGGATTAATACCACCCTACTATATAGACCAACCAAAAGGCTTTGATGGCTTAATTGAGTCAGAGAAGAGATACTTAAAATTGTACGAAAAGAGTGGATTTAAAACCGATATTATCTACTTTGGAAAGTTTTTAAAAGCACTATTTTTAAAAGGTGTAAGAAGTTGCTAATGGGAAAATTAAAAGTAAAGTCTGACTTTACAAAAAATGTTTTAACACTAATGACTGGCACAACAGTAGCACAAGCTATTCCTATTGCTATTAGTCCCATTTTAACAAGACTCTATACACCAGCCGATTTTGGAGTGGTGGCACTGTTTATGGCACTGGTCGCAAGCTTTGGAAGTGTTGCAAATGGGCGATATGAGCTTGCTATAATGCTTCCTAAAAAAGATGAAGATGCTATAAATCTATTTGCTTTAAGTTTGATAATTACAACTTCTATATCTATTGTTCTATTTTTAATAGTCCTATTTTTAGACGATAAAATTGCCCTTTGGCTTGGGAACAAAGAGGTGAAAATTTGGCTCTATTTTGTACCCATAACAGTATTTTTTGTTGGCTTGTATAATAGTTTGGATAAATATAATACTCGGCAAAAAAACTATAAAGATATTGCTAAATCCAAAGTTGTAAAATCGTTTGTATTAGCAACTGTTCAGCTAAGTATCGGTTTTATAAAACAGGGAGCTACTGGCTTGGTTAGTGGGCAAATTTTGGCACAAATGTTTGCCAATTTGAAACTACTTAAAAATATTATTAAAAATAAAACTCTATTAGAAAAAATCTCTGTAGATTCTATAAAAGCAGAAGCAAAAAGGTATATTAAATTTCCTAAATACTCTCTTGGTGGTGTAATTGCTAGTTCGCTCTCTGTGCATTTTATAGAGATTTTAATATCATCATTTTTCTCTATAGCAACACTTGGATTTTATGCACTGGTGCAGAGAATTTTGGGCTTGCCATCTAGCTTAATTGGTGGCTCAATAGGGCAAGTCTTTTTTCAAGAAGCGACACAAGAGAAGCATAGAAGTGGTAAAGCTATAGAGATTTATAAAAAAACTTTTAAGAAACTGTTGGTTTTAGGCACTCTCTTTTTTGGCTTTTTATACTTTAGTGTAGAGGATATTTTTACCTTTGTATTTGGGCAAAAATGGCAAATTGCTGGATTATATGCACAAATTTTAACACCTCTGTTTTTTATTAGATTTATCTATGTCTCTTTGAGTATGACTTATGATGTATTCGAAAGTCTAAAAACCGAGTTAGTTTGGCAAGTTAGCTACTTTTTGGGCTTGATGGCTCTAATTTATATTTCGAAAAATGGTTCGTTTGAAAGCTTTTTACATATGTTTACAATTTATGGCTCTATAATGTACTTAATATCGCTATATATAACTTACCATTTAGCGAAGGGCAAAGAGTAATGAAAGATTTATATATAGAGTTTTGCAAAAAAGAGCCGATACCGCTTTTTAGCCAATACTGGTGGCTAGATGCCGTTTGTGGGCGTGAAAATTGGGAAGTTATACTCTTTGAAAAGGGTGGCGAAATATTTGGTTCGTTTGCCTATTTTAAAAAGAGAAAAGCTATCTTTAATGGGGTGGCACAACCAAAACTTACCCAATGTTTAGGACCATATATCAAGTATCCAAAAGGGCAGGGCTATTATAAAAAGCTCTCTTGGGAGAAAGAGATTATGGATTACTTTATAGATAGTTTACCAAAGTATGACTTCTTTGACATCTCTTTTCACCATAGCATTAAAAATTGGCTACCATTTTTTTGGCGGGGATTTAAGCAGACTACAAAATATACTTATGTGATTGAAAAAGATTGCGATATTGATAAAATCGAGATAAACAATAGAAAAAGA
>Ga0256829_1003035_pt1 | contig 11976 bp, 5 predicted proteins | sample 131447metaG_FD_185979 | JGI IMG/M metagenome (GOLD analysis project Ga0256829, IMG submission 185979) | Hydrothermal vent microbial communities from Lau Basin, Pacific Ocean - 131-447 | ecosystem: Environmental > Aquatic > Marine > Hydrothermal vents | place: Pacific Ocean: Lau Basin | collected... | reverse complement strand
TCAAAGCTGAAGCGTTCAAAAGTTGTTTAATGCTTTGCGTTTAATGCTTCGCGTTCAAATGTTGTTCAATGCTTCGCGTTTAATGCTTGCGCGTTCAAAAGTTGTTCAATGCTTCGCGTTTAATGCTGGCGCGTTCAATTTTGAACTATCTTGAACTATCTTGAACTATTTTTGAACAATCGTTGAACTATTTTTGAACTATGTTGAACAACCTTCAAACCACACTTAAATTATATTGAAATATTTTGAACTATCGTTGAACCATCTTTAAACCATACTTAAATCATATTGAGTCATCTTGAACAATCTTGAACCACTTTGAACTATGTTGAACTATTTTGAACAAATTTTAGCCACACTTAAATCATCTTGAACAATCTTGAACCACTTTGAACTATGTTGAACTATTTTGAACAAATTTTAGCCACACTTAAATCATATTGAACCATACTTAAACAACTTTGAACTATCGTTGAACAATCGTTGAACTATTTTTGAACAACCCAAACTATAATTTAATTATATTGAATCATCTCGAACAACGTTGAACAATCGTTGAACTATGTTGAACTATTTTGAACAATCCCTTGCTGTTCAAACTGTTCAATGCTTTGCGTTCAATGCTTCGCGTTCAATGCTGGCGCGTTCAAATGTTGTTCAATGCTTCGCGTTTAAAGTTGTTCAAAGCTAAAGCGTTCAAGGTTGTTTAATGCTTGCGCGTTCAATTTTGAACTATCTTGAACTATTTTTGAACTATGTTGAACAATCGTTGAACTATTTTTGAACAACCCAAACTATAATTTAATTATATTGAAACATCTTGAACAACGTTGAACTATTGTGCAAATTTTATTAATGATATTTTCCCCCTTTTAAATCGCTTTTCTTTAAATATTGAATAAGATTATTGATTTTTATGCTTAGTTCTAATGTTTGTTTATTTACTTCTTTATGTTGTTCTTTAGATACATATTCAAAATCTAATGCTCTGTAATTTTGAGAACGGACTTCTCCACAAGAACCTTTTGCAATGTAAAGAAATTGTATAAATTCTTTATTTCCTCCTCTTTCAAAACCTTCGGCAATGTTGTCCATTATTGACCCTGCCGCTGCTCTTATCTGATCTCTAAAACGAAAATCTTTATTAAATAAATTGCCAGTGCTATATGTCTTGATGTTCTTTGAAAGATCTCTCGCCATTTGCCATATCTCCAGCTGTTCAAACCGTTCAATCTTCATATATTTCTATATTAGAAAAAAATCTTTTAATTATTTGTGTAATCCTAAAGATTGCAAATGAGTTTTAAAATTGTTCAAAGCTGAAGCGTTTAAAGTTGTTCAAAGCTTCGCGTTCAATGCTGGCGCGTTCAAAGCTGAAGCGTTCAAAAGTTGTTTAATGCTTTGCGTTTAATGCTTCGCGTTCAAATGTTGTTCAATGCTTCGCGTTTAATGCTTGCGCGTTCAAAAGTTGTTCAATGCTTCGCGTTTAATGCTTGCGCGTTCAATGCTTCGCGTTCAATGCTCGCGCGTTCAAAGCTAAAGCGTTCAAAAATTGTTCAATGCTTCGCGTTTAATGCTTTGCGTTCAAGGTTGTTTAATGCTTCGCGTTCAAAGCTGCGCGTTCAATGCTTCGCGTTCAAATTGTTCAATGCTTCGCGTTCAATTTTGAACTATCTTGAACTATCTTGAACTATCTTGAACTATTTTTGAACTATGTTGAACAACCTATAGATCACGCTTAAATAATATTGAGTTATCTTGAACAACGTTGAACCACTTTGAACTATGTTGAACTATTTTTGAACTATGTTGAACTATATTCAAACCACACTTAAATCATATTGAACCATCTTGAACAACTTTGAACAACGTTGAACAATCGTTGAACTATTTTTGAACTACTGTTGAACTATGATTTTTTTAACTTGTTCAATGTTTCGCGTTCAATGCTTCGCGTTTAAAGTCGTTTTACAAGAACAACAGTTGTTAGTACGCTGGTGATGATGGCGAATATCTTTGTAAATTCATTCATAAAGTTACCTTTACTTTTTGGCCGCAGTGGTACTATTATCTGACTGCCGGGTTGAATGTTTTCTTTTCCTACCGATGTGGTACCGTTGGCATATACAATATAAACTTTAGATCGTTTTGCGTTGTTGCTGTAGCCACCTGCTTTGTTGATATAGTATCCGGCTGTTTTTCCTGACTGGTAGCTTAAAGTGATAGGATTCATAACCGCTCCTGTTACTGTTACTGTTTGTTTTACTTCGGGAATATTGATTTCATCATCTTGTTTTAGCACATAATCTGCATTTGACCCGGGGTGGCTTAATATTTTGGGGAGGTTTAGCTCCACCATTGTATAGTTTTTATTTATCTGTGCCTGCTGCAGCGAGTCCAGTTTAAAGGTAGAGTCGCTACTCATGGTTATTTCCTTTAGCCTTTCCTGTTGAGAAGAGTTTCCTTTTTTATAGCGTTTCAGTGTCGCTCCCGGTGCAAAGGCAAAACGTGTAAGTCCGCCAACGCGTTTCAGCAGGTCGGAGATACGTTCGTTTTTACTTTGAATGGTATATTTTCCGGGATATACTACTTCTCCACGTACTGTAACATTACGCTGTGCAACATATCCGGGTGCTTTGCGTACAAATACATTATCGTAAGGTTTCAACTTAAAATTGCTGCCTGTTTCATTTAATTTAAGGTTTTTATCTACTTTAAGAGTGTAAACGTGTGCTATATGGCTGTTTGGCTTGGAGGCTTCCAATGAGTCATTTCTTCGTGCCACTTCTACTTCAAGTCCGGTAGCCCCCGGTTTAAAGCCGTTGGCAAGGAATATAAGGTCGCCCACAGTCATGTTTTCATAATATGGATATGTACCTGTTTTTTGTACTTCTCCGGAAATTTTAACATTACGTGACTGCCGCATAGTTTCAATGCTGTTAATGATAATCTGGTCTTCGCGTTTAAGAGGTATATTTGTTAATCCGGAAACTACTTTTTTTACGTCAAAGGGGATGGTTATTTTTGTCAGGTTTTCTTTTTCGCGAATGATAATTCCACGGTTGACAAAAACATTTTCTCTTACCCCTTCGGCTTTAGAAATAAGTTCAGACAGGGTCATTCCCGGCAGCAGCTGATAATTCCCCGGGCGATATACGGCACCTTTTATGGTTATGCGGTTTTTGTATCTGTTAAGGACGGTATCTGCTTTTATTACATCTCCGTTATGTAAGGTAAAGGCAGAAAACTTTGATTTATAAATATCCAGAATTTCTTTTTCTTTTTCTGTGATTCTGTTTACGGTGACCATCGACCGGTATGCGCTGTCGCTGAATCCGCCGGCATAACGAAGCAGATCAGACAGGGATTCTCCCTTTTTTAAGTTGAAATAGTTATTTCTTTTAAACTGACCTTTAGTTTCAACGCGTACCTGATAAACAGGAATAAAAATAACATCCTGGTCGCGGAGTTGGATATTTCCTTTTGTTTGTCCGTTCATAAGGAAATCGTACACGTCGATAGTTTGAATAGTTTTGTTATTACGTATGAGTTTGATGTTACGGAATGAGCCATTTTTATTTGGTCCGCCGGAAAGGTACAAAGCATTAAATACTGTTGCTGTAGCCGGCAGATAATATGTGCCGGGTACGTTTACCGCTCCCACCATATTGATACGTACAGACCTCAGGCTGGAGAGTGTTACCATAGCCCATGTGTCGGGTTGTTTTTTTGCAAGTCCGCTATAAATTTCGGTGAGGCGTTTTTTAATTTTTTTTGCAGCGGTGTCGAAATTCATGCCTGCCACATATACCGGCCCCAGGGAAGGGATATAAATATTTCCTGATTTATCTATTGGCAACTGATATGTTTGCTGGCTGGCACCCCAAATGTTTATCATCAACTCATCTCCTGCACCCAAAACATAATTTTTAGGTGTGGGAATGTTAACGGCGGGGTTAAAGGTCAGGTTTTTATTGTTAAAAAGGTTATAACCAAAAGTTTTTTTAATGATTGGGGATGCTTTAAAGCTTGCTTTTTGCGAGTAATTGGTTTTTGTTGTTGTAGTATTTAGCCCTTTTGATGGTGTCTGCACTCCGGGTTGTGTTTTTCCCTGAAGCTGTGATATACGGCTCATCAGCTGGTCTATTTGTGTTTGTGTAGCACCTTTTGCTTTTGCCAGGGCAATGGCCTGATCCATTGTAAGTCCGCTACTTTGCACTTTTTGCACAATGGCTGCTATCTGGCTGTCGCTAAGGTTTTGCACATTAGTAGTTGAGATATTTTGTGCTATTGCGGTTGTTAACCCCAAAAAAATAAGCAGGATGAATATGGATATGCTTCTTTTCATGTGTGTATTGTTTTATTGCTTAAAGGTATTGCGTTTAATGCTTTGCGTTCAATGCTTCGCGTTCAAATGTTGTTCAAAGCTTTGCGTTCAAGGCTTTGCGTTCAAAGCTTCGCGTTTAAATTGTTTAATGTAGTTTAGAGGTTTGAACTATCGTTGAACTATCGTTGAACTATTTTGAACAACTTTGAACTATGTTGAACAATCCCTTGCTGTTTAAACTGTTCAATGCTTCGCGTTTAAAGCTTCGCGTTCAATGCTTGCGCGTTCAAAGCTGGCGCGTTCAATGCTTCGCGTTTAATGCTAAAGCGTTCAAGGTTGTTCAATGCTGTCCCCTGTCCCTTTGTCCCTTTGTCCCTTTGGCTGTTGGCTTTTGGCTATTGGCTGTTGGCTGTTGGCTATTGGCATTATATAGTTCAAATGTTGTTTAATGCTTCGCGTTCAAAGTTGTTCAATGCTTCGCGTTTAATGCTGGCGCGTTCAAAGCTAAAGCGTTCAAATATTGTTCAATGCTGGCGCGTTCAATGCTGGCGCGTTCAAATTGTTCAATGCTTTGCGTTCAAAGCTTCGCGTTTAAATTGTTTAATGTAGTTTAGAGGTTTGAACTATCGTTGAACAATGTTGAACCACTTTGAACAATATTTGAACAACTTCAAACCATACTTAAATTATATTGAACCATCTTGAACTATGTTGAACTATTTTTGAACAACCCAAACTATAATTTAATTATATTGAAACATCTTGAACAACGTTGAACAATCGTTGAACTATTTTTGAACTATGTTGAACAACCTATAGATCACGTTTAAATCATATTGAGTCATCTTGAACAACTTTGAACTATCGTTGAACTATCTTGAACAACGTTGAACTATATTCAAACCACACTTAAATCATATTGAATCATCCCGAACAACGTTGAACAATCGTTGAACTATTTTTGAACTATGTTGAACAACCTATAGATCACGTTTAAATCATATTGAATCATCTCGAACAATCTTGAACAATCGTTGAACAATCGTTGAACTATTTTTGAACTATGTTGAACAACCTATAGCTCACGTTTAAATCATATTGAGTCATCTTGAACAATCTTGAACAATTTTGAACTTCTTTCAGAAAAACTTTCTAATATTTACTTTGGTTCTTTTTACAGCTCCGCCTCGTAAGTCCCATTACTTTTTATGTAATGAACTGTAAATAAGTATTTTATGTTATATATCTTTTTACTTTTTATTCCAGAGTAAAAGGACTTCGTTTGGGGATTTTGAGTTTAAGAACTCATCTTTTTCCCCGGGGTTGATGATGATGTACCGGATTTTTCTTTCCAGCAGATTTTCTACTTTTCCTATCAGGTCGAGCAGGTAGTTTTTATCAATATCTTTTCCTGCGAACCACAGGTCTATAATTTTACTGTCGTTGCCTTTGGCGAGTTCTCCTACAAGGTAAACAGAATCGAGGCCTCCGAGTTTATTGACTACCTCTTCTATAATTTTATCCAGTCCCACGTATTTCATCAGCAGGCTGTTGATTTCCGGAAAAAGAGGATGCCGTGTGTTGGCATGATATAATTTCCGGTTTTTGGCAGTTTCGGAAGTCAGCAAACCGGCTTCTTCAAAACGGTTTAGTTCCTGACGGATGGCATTGGTAGATTCTTTAAATTCAGGTTCCAGGGAGCGTAAATAACCGCTGGTATCAGAATTCAAAAAGAATTTGAGTAATAATTTGATACGGGTTTTGGATGTTATTAACGCTTCCAGCATTGGGTTTTGAATATTTTTTTGTTTACTTATTTTTTGTCGGATAAAATATTGAACACTATATTATTATTTTGAAGAGATATTTCTGTATTAAATTATAAATTAATATTTATATTATTCCTTTTAAAAGGATATGATATTCGATGCTGAAACGTAAGTAACGGCATAGCATACCTGTTTCCCGGACACAAACTTCTTTTTCTGCCTGAGGATCCTTTTTTAATAAATTCTGTAAGAACGGTAAATAAGTTTTTTGTTTTGGTTGTTGACAAGGTCTCCATAATGATGAAAATTGAGTAACAAAGATACTCAATTATTTTGCTTTGTCAAGTGCAAATGTAAAAAAAAATGTTTTGGATAGTTATTGAAATGAAATTTTTTTGAAAAATGGTTGTTTTTGGGGATTTGGGAATTTGGGAATTTGGAGATTTGGAGATTTGGGGATTTGGAGATGTGGAAATTTGGAGATTTGGGAATGTGAGTAATTTTGGTTGGTTTTAGGTTGTTCAAAGCTTCGCGTTTAATGCTTCGCGTTCAAAGCTAAAGCGTTCAAATTGTTTAATGCTTGCGGTTTCAATTTTGAACTATCTTGAACTATCTTTGAACTATCTTTGAACCATTTTGAACTATGTTGAACAATCGTTGAACTATTTTTGAACTATCTTGAACTATTTTGAACAATTTTGAACAACTTTGAACAACTTTGAACTATGTTGAACTATGTTGAACTACTTTGAACAACTTTGAACTATCTTGAACTATTTTGAACAATTCCTGGTTGTTTAAATTGTTTAATGCTTGCGCGTTCAATGCTTGCGCGTTCAAAGCTTCGCGTTTAAATTGTTTAATGTAGTTTAGAGGTTTGAACAATCGTTGAACTACTTTGAACTATGTTGAACTATGTTGAACAATCCCTTGCTGTTTAAACTGTTCAATGCTTGCGCGTTTAATGCTGCGCGTTCAGAGCTTCGCGTTCAATGCTAGCGCGTTTAATGCTTCGCGTTTAAAGCTAAAGCGTTCAAATATTGTTCAATGCTTGCGCGTTCAAAGCTTCGCGTTTAAATTGTTTAATGTAGTTTAGAGGTTTGAACAATCGTTGAACTACTTTGAACCACGTTGAACTATCGTTGAACTACTTTGAACAACGTTGAACTATGTTGAACAATCTTTGAACAACTTTGAACCACACTTAAATAATATTGAACAATCTTGAACTACGTTGAACAATGTTGAACAATCGTTGAACTATTTTTGAACAAATTTTAGCCATACTTAAATCATATTGAATCATCTTGAACAATATTGAACTATCTTGAACAATTGATGATCTTTTTCCGGGAGTTGGGTTATGTTTTGTACTGCGGCCGGGATGGGAGAGGAAAGCCGGCATGGCGAAAGGCGATGGAGGCTTCCGGAGGCGGGGCGACTTTAGGAGCCCCCGAAAACGGTTAGCCGAACACGGCTTTTGACAGGGGACTTGTAACGTACAGCCCGGAATGCCGCCATGAAAATTATTTATATTATACTGATGAAAAAGTTGGTGTGGTTTTACTGTTACAGGGATGTTTTCCATTACCTTTGCGGCCTGAAAAAAAGATGATAAAGGCTGCTGATTTTTTAAAACTTGTGTCGCAACGGGCATCAATTCAAGTCGTTGAAAAGGCTTTGGAGGGGGGTGAGAAGCATCTTTTTCTGAAGGGTTCTGTCGGCAGTGGTGTGTCGTTATTGCTTTCGTTGTGGTTTGAAAGGGCCGGGAAGCAGCAGCATCTGGTGGTTATGCCGGATAAGGAGCAGGCGGCTTATTTTTATAACGACCTTGAGAATTTGTTGCAGGATGCCGGGCGTGATTATGAAAAGAAAAGGGTTCTTTTTTATCCTACGGCTTACAAGCGGCCTTATGAGCCTGAGAAACTTGACAAGGCTTATGAGTTGTCGCGTACGGAGGTTCTTAAGAGGTTTTTGACGGAGGAGCGGAAGACTATTGTGGTTACTTATCCGGAGGCTCTGTCGGAAAAGGTTGTTACCAGGAAGTTTCTGAACAGCAATATGATGAAAATTCATGTCGGCGATGAGTTGTCGCTGGATTTTTTAATTGATGTTTTGCACGAGTATGGGTTTGAGATGGTGGATTTTGTTGCTGAACCTGGGGAGTTTTCTGTTCGCGGGGGTATATGTGATATTTTTTCTTTTTCCAACGATCATCCTTACAGGTTGGAATTTTTCGGCGACAGGATAGAGAGCATACGTACTTTTAATGCCGGGGATCAGCTTTCGGTGAAGACGTTGAAGAGTATTGTTTTGCTGCCTGATGTGCAGGACAGGAAAGCTGAGGAGGAGAGGATTACTTTTGCTGATTATATTCCGGAAAAAACTTGGTGGTGGCTCAGTGATATTGAAGACATACACGGTAAGATGGTTAATACCCACGAGCTGGCGTTGAATATTTTTTCGAAGATGGAGGCCGGCGCGGCTTTAGACCCGGCTTCTTTGTTTGCCACGGGCAGGCAGTGGCTGGAGCAGCTGGAGCGTTTCCGCACTATAGAATTTGCAACGGCTTCGTATTTTCCGGAGGCTGTTGAGATATTATTTCATCAGTCGCCGCAGCCGGTATTTAACAAAAACTTTGAGTTTTTATTAAAGCATTTGCAGGAAAAGAAAAAGGAAGGTTATTCTAATTTTATATTTTCTTCCAATCCGGCACAGGTGAAGAGGCTGGATGCCATATTTCAGGATATTTCGCAGCAGGAAGATGCCGGTGAAAGTCCGTTATTCAGGGCTGTGGGCATAGGCCTTAGCAATGGCTTTGCTGACAATGATGCCAAAATAGTTTGCTATACCGACCATCAGATTTTCGAGCGTTATCATAAGTTTAAGTTAAGGGAGAGTTTTGGCCGCAAGGAATCTATTTCTTTAAAAGAGCTTTATGACCTGAAGCCGGGAGATTTTGTTACGCATATAGATCATGGAGTAGGTAAATATGACGGACTGCAGGTTATTGACAACAATGGCCGCAAGCAGGAGGTTATAAGGTTACTTTATAAAAATAACGATATTTTATATGTCAGCATTCATTCGTTGCATCGAATTTCCAAGTTTGTTGGCAGTGAAGGAAAGGCGCCTGTCCTTAATAAGCTGGGCTCGGGGGCGTGGAATAAATTAAAAAGCAAGACTAAAAAGAAAGTCCAGGATATAGCCAGGGATCTTATAAAATTATATGCAGAAAGAAAGGCTGCCAAAGGGTTTTCTTTTACTCCCGACACATATTTACAAAACGAACTGGAAGCCTCGTTTATATATGAAGACACTCCTGACCAGCTAAAGGTTACCGTTGACGTGAAGAAGGACATGGAAGCTCCTTATCCCATGGACAGGCTTGTATGTGGTGACGTAGGCTTTGGGAAGACGGAAATTGCTATCCGGGCGGCTTTTAAAGCTGTTGCCGACAGTAAGCAGGTGGCCATACTGGTGCCTACTACTGTTTTGGCTTTGCAGCATGCCAAGACTTTCAGTGAAAGGTTAAAAGACTTCCCTGTGACGATAGACTTTTTAAACCGTTTTAAAAGTGCCGGACAGCAAAGGGCAACTCTGGAAAATTTAAGTGCAGGGAAGATAGATATTATCATAGGCACACATCGTTTGCTGAGTAAAGATATAGAGTTTAAGGATTTGGGGTTGTTTATTATCGACGAGGAGCAGAAGTTCGGTGTTGCCGCCAAGGAGAAAATACGGCGTTTAAAGGTCCATGTGGACACGTTGATTCTTACAGCGACACCTATTCCGAGGACATTGCAGTTTTCGCTTATGGGAGCGCGTGATCTTTCCATTATAAATACGCCGCCGCCCAACAGGTTTCCGGTGCAAACGGAATTGCGGTCGTTTCACACGCAGGCTATCAAAGAAGCTGTGCAATATGAGGTGTCGCGGGGCGGACAGGTGTTTTTTGTCCACAACAGGGTGCAGAATATTTTGGAAGTCCACGACCTTTTGAAGAAGTTGATGCCAAAAATCAGCATTGCGGTAGCTCACGGACAGATGGAGGGCCATAAGCTGGAAAAGGTAATGCTGGACTTTATAAACGGGTATTATGATGTGTTACTCTCTACAAATATTATTGAGTCGGGACTGGATATTTCCAATGCCAACACCATTATTATCAACCAGGCGCAGAATTTCGGGTTGAGTGACCTGCATCAGCTTCGGGGCAGGGTAGGGCGCTCCAATAAAAAGGCTTTTTGTTATCTTCTCACCCCACCGGTATCTTCATTACCTGAAGATGCCCGCAAAAGGCTAAAGGCTATTACTGAATATGATGATTTGGGAAGCGGCTTTAATATTGCAATGCGCGATTTGGATATACGGGGAGCCGGAAACATTTTAGGTGCCGAGCAAAGCGGGTTTATATCGGAAATGGGAATAGAAATGTATCAGAATATTCTTAATGAAGCCCTGGAGGAGTTAAAACAAAATGAATTCCAGTCGTTATTTTCTGATGAGAAAAAGCCTGTTTTGACAAAAAGTTGTCAGATAGAAACCGATATGGAGATACTGATTCCCGACTTTTATGTTACCAGCACCGCAGAGCGGTTGTCGCTGTATAAGGAACTGGACGGGATAAAAACAGAAGAGGAGTTGCATAAATTTACCGGAAAGCTACAGGATATGTTTGGCCCGTTACCCGAACAGACGAAGGCTATGGCAGACACCATAAAATTAAGGTGGGCAGCAGAATCTCTGGGTATTGAAAAAGTAGTCCTTAAGAACAGTCGTCTGGCAGCATACTTTATCCATAATCCTGAATCACCGTTTTATCAGTCGCCGGTTTTTGGCCAGGTGCTGGAGATTTTAAAGCAAAATCCCACCTGTTGCGAGTTAAAGGAAAAAAACGACAAGCTCTCATTGGTATTTCATTCTGTTCATACCGTAGGTAAAGCCCTTGACCTGTTAACAGACTTTTCGGCAAAAGTATCTTCGGGGATAAGTCCGGAGGAAGACGGTGAGAAATAGGGAATTGGTTTAAAATTGTTCAAGATAGTTTAAGATTATTCAATATAATTTAATTGTGGTTTAAAGTTGTTCAACGATAGTTCAACGTTGTTCAACGATTGTTCAAGATTGTTCAAGATGACTCAATATGATTTAAGCGTGATCTATAGGTTGTTCAACATAGTTCAACAATAGTTCAACGATTGTTCAACGTTGTTCAAAGTTGTTCGAGATGATTCAATATAATTAAATTATAGTTTGGGTTGTTCAACGTTGTTCAACGATTGTTCAACAATAGTTCAACGATTGTTCAAGATTGTTCAAGATGACTCAATATGATTTAAGGGTGATCTAAAGGTGGTTCAACATAGTTCAAGATGGTACAATATGATTTAAGTATGACTAAAATTTGTTCAAAATAGTTCAAGATAGTTCAAGATAGTTCAAAATTGAACCCGCAAGCATTGAACAATTTGCACGCAAAGCATTGAACGCGCAGCTTTGAACGCGAAGCATTGAACGCAAAGCATTGAACGCTTCAGCCTTGAACAATCTTTGAACTATATAATGCCAATAGCCAACAGCCAACAGCCAACAGCCAAAGGGACAAAGGGACAGGGGACAGCATTGAACAACCTTGAACGCTTCAGCCTTGAACAATCATTGAACGCGAAGCATTGAACGCAAAGCATTGAACGCTTCGGCATTGAACAATCTTTGAACGCTTCAGCTTTGAACAATCATTGAACGCGAAGCATTGAACAACATTTGAACTATATAATGCCAAAAGCCAACAGCCAATAGCCAACAGCCAATAGCCAACAGCCAACAGCCAACAGCCAACAGCCAATAGCCAACAGCCAACAGCCAAAAGCTAACAGC
>Ga0256829_1003034_pt1 | contig 11980 bp, 8 predicted proteins | sample 131447metaG_FD_185979 | JGI IMG/M metagenome (GOLD analysis project Ga0256829, IMG submission 185979) | Hydrothermal vent microbial communities from Lau Basin, Pacific Ocean - 131-447 | ecosystem: Environmental > Aquatic > Marine > Hydrothermal vents | place: Pacific Ocean: Lau Basin | collected... | reverse complement strand
CACCTCAATCACAGATACAGGAAGGGAAGCACCCTCTTCAGTAAAAATGCGTGTCATGCCGCTTTTGCGACCGACAATACCTATAGTCATCTTAACTAACCTCTCAGTGTACGGGGCTTTTACCCGCTATGGCCGCCCATTTCAGAGCGTTACACAAACCCGAGAAACTCTCGGGTATCGGCACAAATTGTATTTAAACTTGAAATGTTTCTTACTAATTCAACCTTTCAAATCAAACCTGGATTAACCCAGACTGATTTGAACCTCAACACCAGCAGCCAGATCCAGCTTCATCAGTGCATCAACAGTCTTCTCAGTTGGCTCCACGATATCAAGCAAACGCTTATGAGTGCGGATTTCATACTGATCGCGCGCATCTTTATTGACGTGCGGTGAAATCAGTACGGTGAAACGTTCCTTACGAGTCGGCAGCGGAATCGGGCCACGTACCTGGGCGCCAGTACGCTTAGCGGTCTCAACGATCTCCTGAGTAGAAGTATCGATTAATTTGTGATCGAAAGCCTTAAGGCGAATCCTAATACGTTGATTCTGCATCGGAACCAAACTCCAAAAAATCTCTAAAGAACCAAGCCCACTTTTAGTGGACCCACACTTTCCTAACCGGGGGTTCCCGGAAAGGAGCGCGAATTCTATAGAGGTCAACCCGGAGAGTCAACCCCAAACCAAAGCAAAAGCACAACCGATCATTTAAACCCTAAAAACAGCCCCAAAAATAAGAATTAGATATATAAAGAAGAACGAATACCCGTCGACCACTGTAAAACCACATATATCTGTTATTTTTTGTGCAAAAAATCTGTATACTGCGGCCCGTTTTTCCACCCTTGATCTTTTGTTTATCGAGAATAAACCCATGACCGACTTATCTAAGTACAGAAATATCGGTATCTTCGCTCACGTTGATGCCGGCAAAACCACTACAACTGAGCGTATTCTGAAGCTCACCGGTAAAATCCATAAAACCGGTGAAGTACACGACGGTGAATCCACCACCGACTTCATGGAACAGGAAGCCGAGCGCGGCATCACCATTCAGTCAGCAGCTACTACCTGCTTCTGGAACGACCACCGCATGAACATCATCGACACCCCAGGGCACGTTGACTTCACCGTTGAAGTATACCGCTCCCTGAAGGTTCTCGATGGCGGCATTGGCGTATTCTGCGGTTCCGGTGGCGTTGAGCCCCAGTCCGAGACCAACTGGCGCTACGCTACTGAGTCTGAAGTAGCTCGTCTGATTTTCGTTAACAAGCTTGACCGTATGGGTGCTGACTTCTACCGTGTTGTTGACCAGGTTAAGAAAGTACTGGGTGCTAACCCACTGGTGATGACCCTGCCGATCGGCATCGAAGATGACTTCACCGGCGTTGTAGATGTACTGAGTCAGAAAGCTTACATCTGGGACGACTCCGGCCTGCCAGAGAACTACGAAGTAGCCGACATCCCAGCCGACATGGTTGACGACGCCGCGGCCTACCGCGAGGAGCTGATCGAAACCGCCGTTGAGATGGACGACGACCTGATGGAAGCCTACATGGAAGGCGAAGAGCCATCCATTGAACAGATCAAGGAGTGCATCCGCAAAGGTACTCGTGAACTGGCGTTCTTCCCAACTTACTGCGGCTCAGCCTTTAAAAACAAAGGTATCCAGCTGGTTCTGGACGCCGTTGTTGACTACCTGCCAAGCCCAACCGAAGTTGACGCACAGCCTCTGACCGACGAAGAAACCGGCGAGCCTACCGGCGAAGTTGCCACCGTTTCTGTAGACGAGCCTTTCCGCGCCCTGGCGTTTAAGATCATGGATGACCGCTTCGGTGCCTTGACCTTTATTCGCATCTACTCCGGCGTATTGAACAAGGGTGACACCATCCTCAACTCCTACACCGGCAAAACCGAACGTATCGGCCGCATGGTAGAGATGCACGCCGACGAGCGCACCGAGCTGAGCAGCGCGCAAGCTGGCGACATTCTTGCTGTAGTAGGTATGAAGAACGTTCAGACAGGCCACACCCTGTGTGATCCATCCAACCCTTGCACTCTGGAACCAATGATCTTCCCTGAGCCAGTAATCTCCATTGCTGTTTCTCCAAAAGACAAGGGCTCCACCGAGAAGATGGGCGTTGCTATCGGCAAGATGGTTGCAGAAGATCCTTCTTTCGTTGTTGAAACTGACGAAGATTCCGGTGAAACCATCCTCAAAGGCATGGGCGAGCTGCACCTGGATATTAAAGTAGACATCCTGAAGCGTACCTACGGCGTTGAACTGGAAGTGGGCCAACCTCAGGTTGCGTACCGCGAAACCATTACCGCACCTCTGGAAGACAGCTACACCCACAAGAAGCAGTCCGGCGGTTCAGGCCAGTTCGGTAAGATTGACTACCGCATCCGCCCTAACGAGCCAGGCGAAGGCTTCACCTTCGAGTCCACTGTTGTAGGTGGTAACGTACCTAAGGAATTCTTCCCAGCGATTGAGAAGGGCTTCAAAGGCATGATGGAAGAAGGCCCACTGGCAGGCTTCCCAATGCTGGACGTACACGTTGAGCTGTTCGACGGTGCCTACCACGCAGTTGACTCCTCTGCGGTAGCGTTTGAAATCGCCGCTAAAGGTGCTTACCGCCAGTCCATGCCTAAAGCTGGCCCTCAGCTGATCGAGCCAATCATGAAAGTTGACGTATTCAGCCCTGAAGATAACGTTGGTGACGTAATTGGCGACCTGAACCGTCGTCGCGGCATGATCAAAGACCAAGAGCCAGGCACCACTGGTGTTCGCATCAAGGCAGACGTACCTCTGTCCGAAATGTTTGGCTACATTGGCCACCTGCGTACCATTACCTCCGGTCGTGGCCAGTTCTCCATGGAGTTCAGCCACTACCTACCATGCCCGCAACAGGTTGCAGACAAGGTAATTGAGGAAGCCAAAGAGCGTAAAGCCAACAAATAATTGTTAGCTTAAAGCACTCAAAAGCCCCGCCAGCAAAAGCTCGCGGGGTTTTTTATGGGCTAGCGCCCAGCAAGATGGACCCAACACCTCACACCACCTTATTTCAGGCACAAAAAAAGGCCGCCGAAGCGACCTTTTCGTACTGATTACTATCAGATCACTCAATGATCTTAGCAACAACACCAGCACCTACGGTACGGCCACCTTCGCGGATAGCGAAACGCAGACCTTCGTCCATGGCGATTGGCGCAATCAGGGTAACTTCCATCTGGATGTTATCGCCTGGCATTACCATCTCAACACCTTCTGGCAGCTCACAAGCACCAGTTACGTCAGTAGTACGGAAGTAGAACTGCGGACGGTAACCTTTAAAGAATGGAGTGTGACGACCACCTTCATCCTTAGACAGTACGTAAACCTCACCTTCGAACTTGGTGTGAGGAGTGATAGAACCTGGAGCAGCCAGAACCTGACCACGCTCAACTTCGTCACGCTTGGTACCACGCAGCAGAACACCTACGTTCTCACCTGCACGACCTTCGTCCAGCAGCTTGCGGAACATCTCAACACCAGTACAAGTGGTCTTGGTGGTCTCTTTGATACCAACAATTTCGATTTCTTCACCAACTTTAACGATACCGCGCTCAACACGACCGGTTACAACAGTACCACGACCGGAGATGGAGAATACGTCTTCGATTGGCATAATGAATGCGCCGTCGATCGCACGCTCTGGCTCAGGAATGTACTCATCCAGAGTTTCAACCAGAGTCTTAACAGCGGTAGTACCCAGACCATTGTCGTCTTCGCCGTTCAGAGCCATCAGAGCAGAACCAGCGATAATAGGAGTATCGTCACCTGGGAACTCATAGGTATCCAGCAGCTCACGCAGCTCCATTTCAACCAGCTCCAGCATTTCAGCGTACTCTTCTGAGTCAACGCCACCGCAATCTTCAGCCAGCAGGTCTGCCTTGTTCAGGAATACAACGATGTAAGGTACGCCTACCTGACGAGACAGCAGGATGTGCTCACGAGTCTGAGGCATTGGGCCGTCAGTCGCACCACATACCAGAATAGCGCCGTCCATTTGAGCAGCGCCGGTAATCATGTTCTTAACGTAGTCGGCGTGACCTGGGCAGTCTACGTGTGCGTAGTGACGAGTCGGAGAGTCGTACTCCACGTGAGAGGTCGCAATGGTAATACCACGCTCACGCTCTTCTGGCGCATTGTCGATACCATCAAAAGCAACGGCGTCACCGCCCCATACTTCTGAACATACGCGAGTCAGAGCCGCGGTCAGAGTGGTTTTACCGTGGTCAACGTGACCAATGGTGCCCACATTGACGTGGGGTTTACTACGTTCAAATTGCTCTTTAGCCACTGTCTTAATCCTCTAAATATTTCAGTGTCAATAATCGATAGACTGGCGAACCTTACCCGCCAGAGCCGTTTTTGGCAATCACTTCATCAGCGATATTCTTGGGCGCTTCAGCATAGCGCTCAAACTCCATAGTAAAGGTGGCTCGCCCCTGTGTTGCGGAGCGCAAATCTGTCGCATAGCCAAACATTTCGGCCAGCGGAACCTCCGCATTAACCACCTTGCCAGACGGATTTTCATCCATCCCCTGGATCATGCCGCGACGGCGATTCAAATCACCCACAACATCACCCATATTCTCTTCAGGCGTAACCACCTCGACCTTCATCATAGGCTCGAGGAGCACAGCACCACCGTCAGCAGATAGCTTTTTGGTGGCCATAGAAGCTGCAATTTTGAAGGCCATTTCATTAGAATCTACATCGTGAAATGAACCGTCATAGAGAGTCGCCTTCAACCCCAACAGCGGGAACCCTGCCAGCACGCCATTTTGCATCTGCTCGGAAATCCCCTTTTCTACCGCAGGAATATACTCACGAGGCACAATGCCACCCACAATCTCATTCACAAACTCCAGGCCTTCTGCATTGGAGTCTTCCGCAGGCTCAAACTTGACCCATACGTGACCGTATTGTCCACGGCCGCCAGACTGACGCACGAACTTACCTTCAATCTCAGAGACCTTAGTAATGCGTTCGCGATAAGCCACCTGAGGCTTACCAATATTAGCTTCTACACTGAATTCACGACGCATGCGATCAACCAGGATATCAAGGTGAAGCTCACCCATACCGGAAATGATGGTCTGACCGGTTTCCTCATCAGTCTTCACTCGAAACGAAGGATCCTCTTGGGCCAACTTACCCAGAGCAACCCCCATCTTCTCTTGGTCAGCCTTGGTTTTCGGCTCAACAGCCACAGAGATCACCGGCTCAGGAAACTCCATACGCTCCAAAATAATCTTGGAACCCTCGTCACATAGGGTGTCGCCAGTGGTGGTATCCTTCAGACCAATTGCCGCAGCAATATCTCCAGCCAACACCTCTTTAATCTCTTCGCGAGAGTTAGAGTGCATTTGCACCATACGGCCAACGCGCTCTTTCTTACCCTTTACCGAGTTGTATACCGCGGTACCACTTTCCAACTTACCGGAATACACACGGAAGAAGGTTAAAGTGCCAACAAACGGGTCGGTAGCAATCTTAAAAGCCAGCGAGGCAAAGGGAGCATCATCGTCAGCGGCGCGTGTCGCAACTGTTTCACCATCCTCGAGAGTACCCTCAATCGCCTTAACCTCCTCCGGCGAAGGCAGATACTCAACGACGGCATCCAGCATGGCCTGAACACCCTTATTCTTAAAGGCAGAACCACCAATAACCGGCACAATCTCGTTAGCCAGAGTACGCTGTCGGATAGCAGACTTAATCTCTTCCTCGCTCAGCTCACCATCTTCGAGGTACTTCTCCATCAATTCTTCATTGGCCTCAGCAGCAGCCTCAACCAAATACTCACGCATTTCGTCGCACTTATCCTGCAGCTCGGCTGGAATATCGCCGTAATCGAACGTCATTCCCATATCACTCTCATTCCAGAGAATGGCCTTCATCTTGATCAGATCAACAACGCCCTTGAACTCGTCCTCAGCGCCAATGGTCATTTGCAACGGCACAGGATTGGCCTTAAGGCGCTCACGCAATTGATCCACGACCATATCGAAGTCAGCGCCCGCACGATCCATCTTGTTCACGAACACCATACGCGGCACTTCGTACTTGTTAGCCTGACGCCAAACCGTTTCAGTTTGAGGCTGAACACCAGAAGATCCACACAGAACAACTACCGCACCATCAAGGACACGCAGTGAACGCTCCACTTCAATGGTGAAATCAACGTGCCCTGGAGTATCGATGATGTTGATACGGTGCTTATCGAACTGCTGCTGCATTCCCGACCAGAAACAAGTAGTCGCAGCTGACGTAATCGTAATACCACGCTCCTGCTCCTGCTCCATCCAATCCATTGTGGCAGCGCCATCATGCACCTCACCAATTTTGTGAGACAGACCGGTGTAAAACAGCACGCGCTCGGTAGTCGTCGTCTTACCAGCGTCCACGTGGGCGCAAATGCCAATATTGCGGTAGCGGGAAATAGGGGTTGTACGTGCCACGGATAGAATCTCCGAAAAAAGTTAGTTGCCGGTTTTACCGTTTAGCAAATCGACGGAACGCTGCACTGAAACAGCCTTATCCATCGCCTTAATAAACGGCAAAAGGCAGCCCATAAATGGTGCTGCCTTTTGGAGTCAAACAAGGTGCTCAGACCACTCGAATTAGAAACGGTAGTGAGAGAACGCCTTGTTAGCCTCGGCCATACGGTGAACGTCTTCACGCTTCTTGACCGCTGCACCCTTACTCTGGGAAGCATCGATCAATTCACCGGCCAAACGTTGAGCCATGGATTTCTCACCGCGACCGCGGGAGTACTCCACCAACCAACGCATTGCCAGAGCCTGGCGACGTGCTGGACGCACTTCCACAGGTACCTGGTAAGTAGCACCACCAACACGGCGAGACTTAACTTCAACCAGCGGTGCAATTTTTTCCAGAGCCTCGTCGAATACTTCGAGTGGGTCCTGGGTGGTTTTCTCAGCAACAATATCCAGAGCACCGTAAACAATGCGCTCAGCAACGGATTTTTTACCGCTGATCATTACCATGTTCATAAACTTCGCCAAAGTAACGTTACCGAACTTAGGATCTGGTAACACTTCACGTTTGGCGACTACGCGTCTTCTTGGCATTTTAAATTCGCCTCTTCTTCAGGTTTGTTCTAAGACAACGCTCTCACAACTCTAATCGCTCATTTCTGAGCACTTACACCATGAGCGCGCTTAGCCTTACTCGGTTCAACCGAAAACGTATCGGTACTAATACTGACTCAGCTTACGCTGGTCGTCCTTACTTAGGACGCTTAGCACCATATTTGGAACGACCTTGCTTACGGTCGGCCACGCCAGAGGTATCGAGACTGCCACGCACGGTGTGATAACGAACACCAGGCAAGTCTTTAACACGACCGCCACGGATCAATACCACGCTGTGCTCCTGCAGGTTGTGTCCTTCACCACCAATATAAGAAGTCACCTCAAAACCACTGGTCAGGCGCACACGGCAAACCTTACGCAGAGCTGAGTTTGGCTTCTTAGGAGTAGTGGTATAAACGCGGGTGCAAACACCGCGACGCTGAGGACAGTTTTGCAGAGCAGGTACATCGCTCTTCTGAACCTTACGTTTTCTAGGCTTACGAACCAATTGGTTAATCGTTGCCATGAAAAATAACTCCAAAAATATCAATGCCTTACGAATAAGGCCAGTTAACAATAAACGGACACAAAGTCCTGCCCCAATATCAAGGGGTCGCGCATTGTACGGGTCGACAGCATACAGGTCAAGTCTGAAGCATTCGCAAACACAGCCATTGTGGTCAAAATCTGATAGGATTTCCCCATCAAGAAATCCAAACAACGGCCACTACTGAACCATATATGACCGCTAAGCACCTTCTATTTACACTCGCCCTGGCACTCACGCTCGCCATAAAAGCCACAGCATCGAGCGTAGACGAGCTCTGCCAGGCAGTCGGCGACACCCTAGGGAGCGTAAGCACTCGTCAATGCCTACAACAAAACTTCCAGTTCGGTGAAAGCTTATCGAGCAATAATCGTCCTCTGCTATTTAAAGAATATGGCCCCACTGAGACGCGAAAACCGCTGGGGCGAGTCATACTCATGGGAGGAATTCACGGGGATGAATACTCTTCCGTTTCTTTGATCTTCCGCTGGCTGGAAAAGCTCGACCAATATCACAGCGGGTTGTTTCATTGGCAGGTGGTGCCTCTATTAAACCCTGACGGCCTGCTGCAAAAGCCACGAGCGACTCGCCAGAACGGCAATGGCGTCGACCTTAATCGCAACTTCCCAACGTTTGACTGGAACAGTCTCGCCGAAAACTACTGGATCAAGCGCACCTACCGCAATCCCCGTAGGTACCCCGGCCCGATGGCCGCCAGCGAACCTGAGACCCAGTGGTTTATGCGGCGTATTAACGAGTTCAAGCCGGACGCTATAGTGGCGGTACACGCACCCCATCACCTGCTTGATTTTGATGGCCCGCAGACGCCGCCATCTAAGCTTGGCAAGCTAAAACTCAGACGGCTGGGTACCTACCCTGGCAGCCTTGGCAACTACGGCGGCAGCACCCTGAATATTCCGGTCGTTACTGTTGAGCTTGCCTCGGCAGGCATTATGCCCAGCAGCGCAGAAATCAGCAGCATGTGGATCGACCTTGTACGCTGGCTACGCAGCGAGGTTCCAAAACAACGATTAGCCGCGCTCGAGAGCACAGCTTCCGACAATCAAGAGTAGTAATTACTTTGCACCCGAAAAAGAAAGCCGTCACTACTATGCAACACAGAATCAAAACACTTCTCTGCGCAACCAGCATTGCACTTCTCAACCCTGCTGCGAGCGCCGGTGAAACGACTCAGCTTGCGATGCTGAACAAACCCACCCACACGGTGGATCAGCAACCAGCGAGCATTTGGGACCTTCCAGCTTCTGACCGCTATGTCATAGTTGCTGAATTAGAAAAAGGGATACTCAGGGTATTTGAAAAATCGCCAGGAACACAGCTTAGAGAGATCAAAAGCTACCCCATAACCATTGGCAAACAGGGCTTTGGGAAAACGGAGGAAGGAGATGAGCGCACCCCGGTAGGCGTCTATCGCATCACCAGCCAGCTCAGCGACCAACAACTCGACGATTTCTACGGACATACTGCGTACCCTCTGAATTACCCTAACGCCTGGGATCGGCTGAATCAGTACACCGGATCAGGCATCTGGGTTCACGGTGTAGAGGACGACAGTGTTAAACGTCCACTGAGAGACAGCGATGGCTGCATCGTACTGTCCAACGCCGACCTCGAAGATCTGGGACAATACCTCAATGTGGGCTACACCAAGGTGCTTGGCGTCGAGCAAATTCAATGGGTCAGCAACGCGCACATAAGCCGGGCCAGAGAGCAGCTCACAGAACGTATGCACCAGTGGAGCAAAGCCTGGGAGAGCCGTGATCCTGAACGGTACCTTGCGTTCTATTCTGAAAACTTCTCGGACACAGAGAAAGACTACGCACAATGGACAACTTATAAAAGACGCGTCAATACCAATAAGCGCTACATTAAGGTTCGCCTGTCCGACCTTGGCATCTACGCATATCCAGGACAGGAAAATACGGTGATGGCAGAGTTCTACCAGGATTACGCCAGCAATAGTTATCGCTCACGCGGCTGGAAACGTCAGCTATGGAAACTAGAGAGTGATGGGCAGTGGCGAATCATCTATGAAAAAGGAGGCTGAACAGCTGCCCCGACTGTAGACATAAAAAAACCCGGCGATGCCGGGTTTTTTTATGCTTTGAAATCGCAACCCCTTAAGAGGCTGACGACTTCAATGCTTCGGTCAGAGCCGCTTCAACTTCAGCAGCACTCACACCTTCGGTCTCAAGACCAACTTCTGCTTCCCGCTGACGGCGGCGCTCATTGTGGTATGCCAGACCAGTACCCGCAGGAATCAGTCGACCCACAACCACGTTCTCTTTCAAACCGCGCAGATTATCAGATTTGCCGGTAACTGCAGCTTCGGTCAGTACGCGAGTGGTTTCCTGGAACGAGGCCGCAGAGATAAATGACTCGGTTGCCAAAGAAGCTTTGGTAATACCCAGCAGCTGACGCTCGTACATAGCAGGCTGCTTGTCCTCGCCACGCAGTTGCTCGTTCTCGGTCAACACATTGGTGTACTCCACCTGCTCACCTTTAACGAAGCTGGAATCGCCCATAGAGCTGATTTCAACTTTGCGCAGCATCTGACGAACGATAACCTCAATGTGCTTATCGTTAATCTTTACACCCTGCAGACGGTAAACGTCCTGGATTTCGTTGGTGATGTAGCGAGCCAGTGCCTCAACACCCTGCAAGCGCAAGATATCGTGCGGGTTGCTTGGGCCATCGGATACAACTTCACCCTTCTCTACCTGCTCACCTTCGAACACGGTCAGTTGGCGATGCTTTGGAATCAGCTGCTCCCAGTGGGTGCTGCCATCGGCCAGAGGCTGGCCGTCGTTCGGAGTAATTACCAGACGACGCTTGCCCTTGGTCTCTTTACCGAAGGATACGGTACCGGAGATTTCCGCCAGAATGGACGGCTCTTTCGGCTTACGCGCTTCGAACAAGTCGGCAACCCGTGGCAGACCACCAGTAATATCGCGTGTCTTCGATCCCTCTTGAGGAATACGAGCGATAATGTCACCTACAGAGATCTGATCACCATCGTTGATGCTCAAGATCGCCTTGGCAGGCAGCATGTAGTGGGCTGGCACATTAGTATTCGCCAGACACAGCTCATTACCCGCTTCGTCAACCAGAGTGATGGTTGGCTTCAGATCTTTACCTGCCGCTGGACGCTCAGCAGGATCCAGAACCTCAATAGAGCTCAAACCAGTCAGCTCATCAGTCTGACGGCGGATAGACAGGCCATCTTCCATACCGGAGAACACAACCTTACCCGCCACTTCAGTAACAATTGGGTGAGTATGTGGATCCCACTTGGCAACAAACTGGCCGCCTTCAACCTTGTCACCGTCCTTAACGGTAATTTCAGCACCGTAAGGCAGCTTGTAACGCTCACGCTCACGTCCGTTTTCATCAGCAACCGCCAATTCACCGGAACGAGAAACTGCAACCAGGTTGCCCGCATCATTCTCAACAAACTTGAGATTGATCAGACGGGCTACACCGTCTTGCTTAACCTGTACGCTATCGACTGCAGACGCCCGACTTGCTGCACCACCAATGTGGAAGGTACGCATGGTCAGCTGGGTACCCGGCTCACCAATGGACTGTGCTGCGATAACACCGACAGCTTCACCTGGGTTGGCACGATGGCCACGAGCCAGATCACGACCGTAACACTGAGCACAGATACCGTGACGGGTTTCACAGGTAATCGGAGAACGAACCTGAACCTCATCGATACCCGCCTCTTCGATCTCGATAACCATCTTCTCGTCGATCATCACACCGGCAGGAATCAGTACTTCATCTGAACCTGGTACCAGAACATCCTGACCAATTACACGACCCAGAATACGATCACCCAGCGACTCAATTACATCGCCACCTTCAATAACCGGCGCCATGGTCAGACCTTCGTCAGTACCACAATCGGTTTCGGTGATAACCACGTCCTGAGACACATCTACCAGACGGCGAGTCAGGTAACCGGAGTTGGCGGTTTTCAGTGCGGTATCTGCCAGACCCTTACGAGCACCGTGAGTCGAAATAAAGTACTGACCAACGTTCAGACCTTCACGGAAGTTCGCGGTAATCGGCGTTTCAATAATAGAGCCGTCCGGCTTGGCCATCAGACCACGCATACCCGCCAATTGACGAATCTGAGCCGGGGAACCACGAGCGCCGGAGTCGGCGTACATAAATACGGAGTTGAACGAGCCTTGTTGCTCTTCTTCACCGTCGCGGTTAACCACAGTCTCAGTGGTAATACCCTCCATCATCGCTTTGGCG
>Ga0256829_1003033_pt1 | contig 11982 bp, 14 predicted proteins | sample 131447metaG_FD_185979 | JGI IMG/M metagenome (GOLD analysis project Ga0256829, IMG submission 185979) | Hydrothermal vent microbial communities from Lau Basin, Pacific Ocean - 131-447 | ecosystem: Environmental > Aquatic > Marine > Hydrothermal vents | place: Pacific Ocean: Lau Basin | collected... | reverse complement strand
TCCTTGACTCGACAGGCCATCGGTTGACTCCTTTCGTTGCGTTTGTCAAAAGTTCCTTCGAAAGGATACGCCATGGCCTGTCACTCATCCGCTCAGACCAATTTACAGAAGAGATGGTACACACACCTGACGCCTGCAATGATGAACGTGGCCCCAGCTACCACGAGGCCGGCGATCCCTAGCCACGCGTACTCAAAGTCTGGAACGAAAGGTATCCCGACAATGAAGGCCAGACCGACGAGTACCCGTAGCGAGCGGCCTAGGAACAGGGGTTTCTGGCAGCTATCCATGGCGACTAGCTAAGCAGCCTAACGCCTCACATCACCGGCAGCAAAAAGCAGAGCGAGGAACGAGCGGCGCTTTTTGCTGTCCGCGTGAATGTGATTGTTAGCTGATTTTGTATTTGATTTATAGTGATTCTTGAAAAGTTTAATTCTAATCAATTCGTGCATAGGTCTTACCGTCAATAACACGTTTTACTTGAGCCACATTTTTTGCTCCAATACGCTCAAATATTTCTTCTGCCGAGTATTCTTCCGCAAGCTTTCTAATTGCCCGCACTTGCTCAATGGATAATCTGCCATCGCGGCCACAAATCTGAGCAACAGCCCAATCGTTGTCCCACCACTTTTCCGATACCCAAGGGGCAGGTAACCCTTTTCTAGGGTGCTCTTTAAGCCAATTGCTTATTATCCGGTCCCTTTCATCGGGCATCGGAATAACAGACTTATGAAGCAGCCCATTCTCGCGAAGGTACTTCAAGCCAGACTTTCCTCCAGGAATCATATTTAAACGACGTTCATCGTCCCAATGACCTTCAACCAAGAATTCCTCAGCCTCATACAACTGCTCAAGATCATCAGTAATTCCCATTACTTTGTGATGTATATAAGTGACCTTCCCGCTCTCAGCTTCTTCTCGAAACTTCCGGTGAAACAAAAGAGGGCTTCCGCTTTCGATTGCGCGCTTATGTTCAGACCACCGCTTCTGCCAGCTACGAGTTGTTACCCCAACGTAAAAATATCCATCATTGGGGTATGAGCCACCGTTACCAAAAATATGTTGGTATAGAACATATGACTTTTTGGGGAAATGTTTTGGTATTAGTAGGAAGTGAGCAGGTATTGAAAAAACCAGACTTGGCTGTTTTATTAAGGTTTCATCTATTGTAGTAAGACCACGCATTGCTGCCTCAACAAACAGCGGATCAGTTACTAACTCAACTTGGATTATTGGAGGAATTGTTTTTTCGTCACTTCCAAGCTCTATCCCCGACTGATATTCAGTATCTCTTGTAACTGTCCGATGACCTTCCCTTAACTTCTGAAGCGGAGCAATAAATCCTGGTCTATTTGTCATAAAAGTCATATGAACCACTGGAATTACTTGCCCCGGCTTGAGTCTGAATATTCCCTCTGAGTTTCGCGCTACCTTAAACCATTCTTTGCCATAGCTTTGGGAATGTATGAAGTTTTTTAGAAGAGATTCAATTTCACCACGACGAGAAATCAACGGCTTTGGAGCCAAATGTTCCCACCATAATTTATTTAATTTCAGCATATTTCCCTACCTATCGCAGAGTCTCCTTGTACCAGCTAACGCCGCACTTAACCGGCAGGCCGAAGTGGCGATTGCTTTGTGCGATAATGGAGCGAAGCGGAATGGCCGCACAAAGCAATCGCCGCGGAGGACTGTCCGAGTTGAAGTGCATTGTTAGGCCTGTTTACGCCATGAAATATCTACTTCCCTATGTTGAGCCACACAATCTCTCAGATAAAGATTTATAAGGCTTTGGTAAGGAATACCAGATTCTTCTGACATTTTCTTGAAATAGTCAATCACGTCCTCACTAAGCCTTATAGTTACTGGCTTCTTTAATTTTGAAACATACGGATTTCTACGGGATTTCATTTTAGAAAGGTCATATTCTTTCTTCATCGTGCACCACCTTCATAGAACTTTCGTTCTTTCCTCGTCGCCCTTCGGGCAGAAATAATTCGAATTGTATCTCCAGAATCTCTTTCACAATGACATACAAGCAAAACCCTGGCATTGCAACTCACACCTAGTAACAAGAATCGATCTTCATCTAATTCCGAGCCTTCAGGATCATAGAACTGGACTGCAAACTCATCGTAAAACACGGTTCTGGCTTCCTCAAAGGAAACTCCGTGCTTCTTCAGATTCGATGCCGCTTTTGCTGGGTTCCACTCGAATTTCATGATATGTACATTGTATGTACGTTCGAGTGCATTTTCAAGCAGGCCTAACGTCCAAGCTCACCGGCAAAATGAAGCGGAGTAAGGAACGAACGCAGCTTTATTTTGTCCGAGTGCAGCGCCTTGTTATGCGCTTATTAATCCCGCATTTTGGCATAAGCTATTGCATGGGCACTTAGCGATGTAGCGAAATTCTTAAAATTTACTTCAGCATTAGGTTCTGAGAATATGCCATTCAAACCATTATCTCGATCTGACAATAGCAAGCAAGTTGCATCGTACAACCTTTCTCTAACCAATCTTTCACAGAACAGTTCATACCGTTTTGCATAGGATGCTTCTTTGAACTCTGGAAATACCTTAAAGTGTGGCTCTTGCACACGCACATCAGATTGAGATTTGGGCGCATCTTCCAATAACATCAACCAGCCTAACCAAGGTTTTTTAGAAGGCTTGAAAGCTCCTTCTCGGTATGCAGTCCATATATCAGTAGCACTTCCCAATGCTTCTTCTACACGGTTATTAAAGTTGTTACCAAAGGATGGTCCTACGTGTGATTTAAACTCAATGGTCGCAAGTAATTGACCATCAACAACAGCTACCAAATCCCAGTCTTTGGTGGGCCTAAAGTAGCCGGGTAGAACAGTTTTCTTTGTGTAAATGGTGTGGTCAGGTAATCCAGCCTCTTCAAGTATAGATGCAAGCAGACGAATGAATCCGTCAAGTTGTGCTCCACCGGTTACAGCACTTCTATTACCGGCATCCCGCACACCAGTAGTTGAACCTTGGTTCTTATCTTGCTTTAGTCTAGTTCGCCAAAAATGTTCTACAGCATTGGCTACTTGTTCTGAGTAATCCATTCTATTTTTTCTTGATCGTTGTATTGACTTCAGCATGGGAGAATAGAGAGCTTGTAGCCTCATGAATCCGCTTTTCAGCCATTTCAAAATAGTGCGGATCAAGTTCAACACCAATGCTGTTTCTTCCCCATTTTGCAGCAGAAACCGTTGTTGTTCCTGTTCCCATAAACGGGTCAAGTACGGTATCGCCCACAAAACTAAACATTCTTATCAATCTTTCTGCCAATTCTTCTGGATAGGGTGCTGGATGATTGCGGGTTGACGCACCGGTTACACCAGACCAAATTGATTGAAACCATTGTTTATGATTTTTATCAGAGATCATAGAAAGGGTACGGGTTGCAACAGACGGTTTTCTATAACCACCGTGCTTCCGTTGCATCAAGATATATTCAATATCGTTTTTGATAACTCCGTTTGGCTCATAAGGTTTACCAAGGAAACCAGCGCCATTTCCGTTTGCTTCATATTGAGCATTGGCAATCTTGTACCAGATGATAGGCGCGAGATTGTCATATCCGATCTTTCTACAATGCTCCTGAATGGAAGCATGTAATGGTACAACCGTATGCCTACCCTTATTTTTTCTTCTGGATAGGCAAACATCCCCGACGACACAAACAAGCCGACCCCCAGGGACTAATACCCTATGGCAGTGCTTCCAAACTTTGTCAAGTTCCTTTAGAAACTTTTCGTAATCCTCTATCTCCCCCAATTGGTCGTCATGATCCCGGTACTTTTTTAGCGTCCAGTACGGGGGAGAAGTGACCACTAGGTGAACAGATTCGTTAGGTATAAATGACAATTTCCTAGAATCTGCTTGATAAAGATCATGGGTTGTTGGTATCTGCTGAACAGCAGACTCAATTTGCTGTAATAGCTCCCTATCTTTAGCTATACGTGGTATATCCGTCTGCGGATTATCCAGATTGGACACCCCATCAGGCAGGAATCGAGCTATATTTTCTTCGACTGTCATCAACATACGACGATTATAACCTATCTCTCAATGCTTGTATCTGGATGATCTTTTCGCGCATAACGTTTTGAGTTAAGCGGCGCGAGGTACGAGCGTCCGGCGACCAACGGGAGCGCACTTGAACGATTTGTTATGTTTCATTTTCTTCAATTTCTCGCAACGGCTTACCCTTGGCATTTTTCCATGCGGTTAAACCGTTTGATGCGCCACCTTTAATAATTGCAGCAGCTGTACTTGGGCTGCCGAACTCAACGTCTTTAGTAAATAATAGATGATCGTTTTCGGGCTGCAAAAGGCCTTTTTCTACAAGCTGCTCCCTCTTCTTTTTCATTCGCTTGGCGGAAGGCCTGTGCTCAAGAACGGCTTGCGAGCCTGCGTATACCGTAAAACCACCCGATGTTCGTTTACCTTTTGCGGTAAGTCCTTTTATTTTACAGAAAAGAATATCTTCTTCTTTTGCTGGGGCCTCAACTGACTTACTAAAATCTGCAACGCCCAATACGGGAAGCAGCTGAAGCGTTTTTTGTAAAAATATATCCATTTCAGCAGCATCGGACTCTGGGAGCTTTGCGCCGCTACTCGCAGCATTCATAACCAAAGAAGATGAACTCTCAAGTGCTATAGATATTAGCTTGCCTTCAATATACCTTATATGCGATTTGGTAAGGTTCTCATCTTTAGATACGAATACTGTTGCCGAATTCCAGAAGTCTTTACCTGAGTGGTTTTTTAGTCTGTTTGCCACATTCTCCGCTTCACCTATGTATATAGCTTTATCGCCGGATTCTGGGTCTACGCCCGTTAGAAAATAAAATCCAGGGCTTGAAAGCTCTTCTCTTTTTAGAAGTGCGGATAACTCATTTCTTGGTGCCGCAATCGCTTTACCAGACCAATTGGAAAGCTCAGCAGTCCGCAGCCCATTTGGACTGCCGTGAACGAGAAACAATTTTATTGTTGCGGCTTCCAAGTTATCTCCTATGATACATAACGACCAAGCTCACTGGCGGCAATGGAGCGCAGCGGAATTGCCGTCCAAGTGCAGCGCCTTGTTAGCTGTTTTGTTCATGTGGCCCAAGAAAACGATCACCATTAAAGTGAATCATATGGTCTGGATTGTCGGCAATCCACACTTCTGTTTCCCATGCTATATCAGCCGCATTTTTGCGGAATTCGGCTCGATCTGGAAAGGCTGTTACATACACAAGACCAACTGTGCAATCCTTGAAGGCATCTTCAAGCTCAACCCAACGCTTAGGCGATACAGGACCATGACTTGTAACTGCCTCAATCAAGAACAACCATTGTCGGTTTTCGTCATAAACAACAACATCAGGCAATTTATCATGCGACATTGGTGGAACGCCTAACGATTCCAGATAGTCCGCTTCCAAGAACATCAATTTTCCGCCTTCGTTTCGGCTACTGGCTGTATCACCAATGTAAAGAAGACGACCGCCAGCACCAACGAAGCGGGAACAGAATTCATGAACAATGTCCGCATGAAGTTGGTTGTGCTTGCCCGGTGACAGTTTAATAGTGTCACCATTAGGCAAAGTGATAGGAATTTTTTGAAGTTCAAGCTGTCGTTCATACTGAGCTGTCAGTTCGGGTACAGCATCTTTATATGCCTGAACCTTTCTTTTCCAGTCACCATCGGGGTATACCGCTAGAATGTCTAGGATGGGCTGATTCAGTGAATAGTTATTGTCTTTGCTATTGGTTGGTCGTTCGGGATCGTCCCTGTTGCGGTCAACAATGCGGGCTTGTTCGAACTGGTGAAGGGTTTGGCGACGAATTGTTTCACGGCTATTCGGCTTGTAATCCATACCATATTCACTACGGATGAATTCCATAATGTTGACAGTGGGCAATAAGGGGGCGCTCGCATTGTTCCAGTTATCGGCTGGCTTTATGTTAGCAAGTGCCAAAAACACCCAGCCAGAACGGTCGTTACATTGTGCTTTCGGCAACCCTAATGCTGTTAGTAGGGCTTTAGCCTGTTGAAGTTTTTCTTTTTGTTGTTCGGTGAATTCCAATTTTTACTCCTATTAAATTGTATCTATTAATCCAAGAGCTGGGTTGACAATTAAATCAATTTTTCTTGTTTCAATAGTCTTCAATTTTTGTGCTTGCTTACCGATTTCCTTTACTTGTTCGCGTGTTGGGAATTTCATAACTCTAATTTCAGTTGCATTCACCTGAGTGTTACCAGATATACACCTGAAATATTTGTCCATAAAGGATGAATTGAAAACTGCTGCTAGACCGTATGCTTCAATCTTTGTCAGGTTTCCACCAACCACCCCAACGTAATTTGTTTTGTTGCCAAACCCTATCAGTTCGCAATTATGGGCACTTTTAAGGTGAACGCCCGAAACCAAACGGCGTTTTTCATCTTTGGAGGAAAAACGTTTTAACAAGACAAAAGTGCCGTTCTTCATTGTGTGTTTTTCGTGCCCATCATTCAGCATGAACGACACATCTTTTTTGTGGCCGCCGGTCCATGTGGCTGTTAGTGGTGTAACATTATGAGGGCGATAAAGTGGCACTGAATTAGGCGTGTTAGTGTCCTCGGTGATGTAATTGCGTGATCGATGCTCTACTACACGACCGGTTGAAATGAAATAACCCGCACCTTCAAAAGTAGTTGGAAAGTTTTCAGCTTGGCGCAAGATTCTGGCTTCATGCGCTGACTCAGGAATACGAATGATGTATTGATCATTGGATGGGTCAATGATCAGATCCAGCGGATATTGTTCTTCGACCGCGTTATTAATACTGGCATCACAGTCGCTTGAACGCACGGTGACAACTTCAAATCTTTTCCCCTTAATAAATCGACAAATGACATTTTCTTGAAGTACCGATGAATCATCATTTTTGAATACTTTATCACGGTGCTTAAATATGTGTATTAAGTCTAACGCTGATTCGGTTAATAGATACGAACGAAACCCCTTAAAATAAAGGCCATTAGTAAAACTACGGGGTGTAATGCTCACCATTTGTCCACCTTCATTAAGGGATGCCATTACAATGGCCATGAATGAAGCATATATGTTTGGGTCACCCTTATATAGGTCAGCCACAGCTTTCGCGTATGGTGAAGCTTTTACGCTGTACTTGAAATACGGCGGGTTAATCACTGAAATATCGAAGCCCTGAACGCTTTCATCTTTATCTGGTCTTGCGAGCACGAAATCTTCACAGCAGATTTCAAAAGTGAAAGTGCTACACTGCTGTCTAAAAATGTTTTGAACAACTTTCAATGTTTGTTCAAGGTTGGGCACGGCCTCACTGTCCAGTTCGTAAAGAACAGCATGAACGGACTTACAGCCAAAGTCTAAACACCTTAATGCGGCAGAAGCCGTTAAAACACCTGTCCCCGCGCCGGCATCTAAAATATGAACGGCCTTGCTTTTAGGTTTGTTAACCAGCGAAGCCATATATTCAGAAACAACCGCCCCTGTAAAGAATTGTCCCAAGCTTTTTCTTTGATTTATTGATTTTGAAGCAAGGAAATTGCTTTGAAGAGCAATAATATCTTCGACGGGTGATATGAGAGCTACTTGTTGCAATTTCGTTATTCTCCTAATTTGATGTACATCAATGATCGATTATCTTACCGCCTTCAATTGATTTTGACAGCTAACGCCTAGGCTCAGGGGCTTGCCGTAGTGGTGCTTGTTTTGTGCTATTCAAGCACAAAACAAGCACCGCGGAGGCAAGTCCCTTGAAGCCTTTTGTTAGCGCTTTATTTTCTACCAACTCTCTTTTCATCCCAAGTTTCCAGAACAAACAATGCCAATGTATGTGCTGAATGTATAGCAAGTCTCGCATGCCTAGGCTTGAGATTATATATTTTTCTACCTTGACCATGAGCTGAACTGGCATGAGTTCTAAAAGCCCCTATACCATCTACCACTGACAAAATACCTGTTAATATTTTCTTTAGATCATCGTCTTCAAGCCTTCCGGGATCAAATCCTAGATCCTCTCTGACTACGCGCCACACACCTTGAAGGTCTTGTTTCTTTGGCATCTCCAAGTTTTCATCAGATATGTATATCTTAAAAATAGACTCTAGTATATTGCACGCAGCCGACACTGCCTCTCTCAGCTCAGAGCGGATATTCTCTAATGCCCTATTAAATTCATTTTCAATAGCTGGTATGTTTCTTCCCTTTATCAGATCAGATAAAGATTTGCTTGGGGATGAACTGCCATCAGTAATTATTCCCCCGTCAATATATTGGAGGTTATATCTTTCAAAGATAGCTATAAGTTTCTTCTTTAGTTCGGTTTTTCGTGAGGCCGGCGTTTCCCACGAAAGGTCGTTATTACCTTCCTCTTCGTGAAATTCCATGTACCCTTCTACTATTCTTCCTAGAACGGTAAGTGGATATTCTGATTCTTTATTAACCACTCTCAACCAAGATTGAACTTTAACAGGCTTAGAACCTTCCGGTGGTTCTCCTGGTGCTTCCGCATAGAGAAACAAATTATCAATCCCTGCATGTGTTTCAATATCTGGCAAAGAATCTGAAAGAACTGCAATTACCGGCGCTGGGATTTGTTTTCTCTGCATCTATTCCTCGAACTTTATGTGGCGCTAACGCCATGCTCAGGGGCAGCAAAAAGCAGAGCGAGGAACGAGCGGCGCTTTTTGCTGTCCCCTGGAGCTATTTGTTAAGCGATATTGACTCATGGCTTCACTGGAGTACTGTTGATTTCGCGATGATTACCAGTAAAACCAATGCACCATAAAACCCCCAAACTGAAAATGACTTAATAGATTCAATTTGGTGCTTTGACATATTTCCTTTTGGAACAACTGAAAAAAGGTCTTCTGGATAAAGTTGATTGTTGTGCAGCTTTGCTATAAAAGCATTATAAGATGCGCGAAAAGCCTTTTCTAAAGCCAAATAATATGCATCGAGTGCCAAAAACAACAGCGAAGGAACCAGAGCAAGCCACGCTAATTCTGGCTTGTCTTTATCTGCAATCAGAACAAGTATGGCTGATACAATAGTAATACACCAAGCCTTACATGATGTGCTGTTAGATGCCATTCTTTGAATTACGCCTTGCATAATTTGGAGATGCGATTGTACAGAAGCCGATTCTTCTGATAATGGCTGTCTCTGATCCTTCTCTTTGGATATTCCAGCATCAGGCATTACTGTTACCCCACCCAATTCGCAAAGTTATTATATCCATCATCAGATACCCAATCGTATGTATTGTAAAAATTGTCAAGGCTATAACCATTACCACGATACTTTTGGGCAACATCGACACGATATGATGCGGAACCATCAATTTTCTCGTACTTAACCCATTTTCCGTTGACTTTTTCCCATAATGTCGCAGTTTTCCCTGATTCGGAGAAGGTAACTCCAACATATTGGAGAGGATTCGGCCCTATTATTTTTGTGTTTTGATATTTGTCTTTTATTGAATTTATATGAACAGCAAATATGTGATTGCCCTTTTTAAAGCTTTTGAGCAATTCATAGCGAACCCAAGGGCGCTCATATGTCTGAGAACCAATCAACACACAGGTATTTGACGTTTGATCGAGACCTGAATTGATAAGCCTTTTAAGAGCCGTGTCTCCTTGCTTTCTTGCTGACTCCCAGATTGAAGCATCATAGTACCCACAAATTTCTCTATTCGGTTTTGAAACCCAATGGTTACGCACAACGTTTGCACGAAAATCGCTTACATCTTTGTAATGAAAACTAAAAAATACTCGCTTTGCCATGACTCTTCCTTCAACCCCTTTCACGCTTAACGATACAGCTCAGCCGCAGTTTTTTCTCGGGGCCTTTTGCGTGATAATTGAGCGCAGCGAAACACGCAAAAGGCCCCGCGAAAAAACTGTCGGATGGAGCGCATTGTTAGAAGCCGCTTGCTCGTGACTTCTTCCTTGAGTGAGCAAGAAACACCAGCACACCACCAAACATGATAGCCATATCGGCCACATTAAATATTCCGGTTCTTACTCCTCCAACACCAACATTTAAGAAGTCAATTACTATGCCATCATTTATTAGCCGGTCATATAAATTGCTGGAACCGCCTCCCAATATTAAAGAAAGCCCAGCAATAGACAAGAAATCTAGTTTTGAATTGCATACCAAATAAAGGAATAAGCCCAGTAAAAACAACCCAGTCATTACTGTAAAAATAAGGAAGCGTATATTTTCCGGCCACAACTCTCCAAAACTAAGGAAAGCCCCTGCATTTTCTGTATATCCAATGCGAACAGTATCGTGAAAATATGAAATCATTTCATTCTTAGGCAGGTGGTTACTGGCAAATGACTTCGTACCTTGGTCACAGCCAGCGCATGCCAGTGACACCAAAAATATAACTATCATACGTCTTGCTAAATTCACGACCCTTACTTTCCCATGGCTTCTAACGCCTCACATCACCGGCAGCAAAAAGCAGAGCGAAGCGGCGCTTTTTGCTGTCCGAGTGCATGTGATTGTTATGCAAATATTTCACCTTAAACAGGCTTCATTGCTTTAATAATCTCTGAAGGAAAAGTGTTTTGACTAAGCTCTATTTTCTCTTCTATTTCAAAACCGGCAGCTTCCAAATATTGAGAGAACGATACAGGGCGACAACCAGCCAGAAGATCGGGTAGTATTTTTGCGACCAAGAACCAAATCCTATTAATCTTTTTCTGACCAAAAGAAAATGTTGAGATTATGATTCTTCCACCTGGTTTTGTAACTCTGAAAAATTCACGACCTATCATGTCAAAACTTTCGACAGGCATCAAATCCACCATGAAATTATTTACCACCAAATCAAAACTATCATCCTCAAATTCAAGACTAAGCACATTTCCTTGTTTAAGCTCATAATTGGATAGATTAACTCTTGCTAATCGCTTCTTTGCCTTTTCGAGCATATCAAGAGATAAATCAATACCTGTATTATTTCCATTAGGATTTAACTCCGCTATTTGCTCAAATACGACGCCAGTTCCGCAGGCAATCTCCAGAATATTCTCTCCGTCAGTTATTTCAGCTAATTCAATTATCTTTTTAGCCGCTTTGCTTTCAGTCAACCAACTCCAGAAATCATAGAACCAAACAACTTTTCTGTAGTTTCTCCGAACTCTCTCAGAGTCAAAAGAACGTTTCAAAATCTCCATTTTCATTTTTCAACTTCCAATGCAATTGCATTCCTATCCAATTTCTTTAGGAGGATAAAAGGAACAATAATTATAAAATTGCAGATAAAATAGATCATTTCAAAAAGTAAATTACTGTTTACCGCCGGATTTCCTTTTAGTCGACTTGGGAATGCTCCCCAAGTATTGAAATACAGATTTCCAAACGTAACAGCCCTGATTGCCAGTAATATATCCTTAGCCAATCTCTCGCCATAGTATTCGGTTAGTTCTTCTTGCATATTGGCATCAACCATTCCAAGATTTTCGGCATAGTGTTGAGCAAACATAAGTGCGGGCAATTCATAATCGGAAATATTTGTCTCAAATTCAAGTTTTAGCATATTTTTTACTTCTTCTTCACTTACACCATTTTTAATTGCTAGCTTTGCATCCATCCATGTGCAATATTCACATTCATTTACAGCATCGATCACGATTAATATCTTGCCAATCAATCTTTTGATGCGCTTATTTGTAAACACTTTAATAAGCCGCAAAGAATTCCAAATTAAGAAACCCAATTCTTTAAAAAACGTCTTTGCTGTAAAAATTCGCCTTGAGTAATTGCGATCCATCAATCCACCTTGTCCAAGTGTTTGTATGCATAACGCTAACTAGACGTCGAAGTGACGTTTAACCTGAAATTGTGATGTATAATCATAAGTAAATCGTATCATATCGCCTATAAGAATGGAATCGCAGGCAAGGAATACGTCATCAGGCAAGGCG
>Ga0256829_1003032_pt1 | contig 11989 bp, 6 predicted proteins | sample 131447metaG_FD_185979 | JGI IMG/M metagenome (GOLD analysis project Ga0256829, IMG submission 185979) | Hydrothermal vent microbial communities from Lau Basin, Pacific Ocean - 131-447 | ecosystem: Environmental > Aquatic > Marine > Hydrothermal vents | place: Pacific Ocean: Lau Basin | collected... | reverse complement strand
CATTGGTCATTGCACCGAGTGAAGTACTGCGCTATATCGCAGCACTGGACCGTGTTGTTTCTCCGTGGGTGCATCCATTTGGGTTGGAGAAGGATAGATACGCACTGAAAGAGGCACTGAAACGAATAGCTAAAGTGTCACTCGAATTAGTGAAGTACAAGGACTTTATCAGGAATTTCATTAACGTGGATGGGACCCCAGTTGAGAGTCTAGAGGTTCAACTCAAGGAATGGGCCGAGGAAGACGAGTATAATTACGAATCAGATGACAACAAAGACCAGCGACACGGGTGGATAAGTGACAGTGATAGTGAAGATGAGGAAGACGTGAAAGAAGATGACATCACCGTAAACGGACAGGAAAGTAATGACTCTATTCAGTCAGAACCCGGTGACCAGTCAGCGTCTCTCGATGATATCATTGACCAGACAGGAGAAGACTATGGCAATATCTCGTTTGAAGAGCAAGAGGAAGGCGATTGGTTTGGGGGTAATTTGACAGGTGAATGGTACCACGGTTCTGATTCTGATGCCACTATACCAGTTGACCAAGATATCCTAGAAGATATTGATCCCATTATTGAATTGGCTGGTGCCATCGTCACACTGCGGCGATTGGAGAAGGTGGCGACCAGTGATAGTTCGACTGAAAAAGAGATTCAAGATTCGAAGACCATGATAAGAACTGCGTCTGACGTCATTTCCAAACTATCAAATGAACTTGAACTCTCGCCTCAAAACAGGTCGAGCCGAGTGGACGTGTCACACAGCATCCTGCCCCGGATGATGGATTCTGATCTACTTTCACCCGATGTCAAAGATACTGTCTACAAAGAAACCGTACCTGCCATGGTTGAGAAGGCGTCTTTAGGATTTATCACTATAGGATTTATGTTGTCCAACTTTAAGACTGCGATTGACAAAACCTACAAGGAAACAGTCGAAGAGAAGATCGGGACGAGGGTAGGGGAGACACAGGATTATCTTGAGATCCTTTCGAGCATGCAAAGTAGGCGTGACGATCCCATTTCATCAGTTGGAGATTTCTATCCTACACAAGTGGAGCGCGCGGTCGAACACCTACAGAAATTTGTCGAGAACTTCACGGAAATCACCTATATCGACGGTCTCGCTTTGTTGAAGCAGGCCGCTTTTGAAGTTAATTTGCCAGCTCCTGAAGTTAGTGCCGACCTGATGGATCAAAGTTCGATACTAGAAAACTCTTCATCGGAATTTATGGACGATTCGGGTGTATCAATGGAAGACTCTGGAGGATACGAGAATGAAGAACAGATACCCGGTCCTATACTCGCTGAAAGGAGAGACAGTAACATCGCTGCCCTACTCGATTCTGACATCGAATCTGACAGTGAATCTGAGAGTGAATCTGATAACGAGTCTGAGTATGAGAAAACTGATACTGAAAAAGAGATAGAAAAGATCAATGCCATTATCGAATCCATGGATGAACGGTTTGGGGAGATAAGAAACCAAGATCGTACGTTCACAGAAGAACAAGTATTTGGGAACATCGAAGATATTGCAAAAATAGAAGCATCTATTCAAAATATCGTGGATGACCACAAAAACAGTGATACATTATCTACATTGTCTCGTAATTTGGAGTCACTTAGGGAAACTATCACAGCATTCAAAGATATTTTGAATGCTACTCCCAGGAAGACGGTGGAAGAGATTAGGGCTGAATATTTTACGGAACTCAAGCGTGGTGTTGGTGTATGGACAACCGAATTGACGTATGATGACCTAATTGCATTGGTGCCACTTGACGATGAAGATTTTAGTGAGGATGAAAGTATGCAGGCAGAAAGCGACACCGACTCCAATTTTGAAACTACTGCTACTGCACCGAAAGCCGTGGCAGTCTAGTGATTGCAGGTGACCCTTAATCACGAGTTGTTTATAAAACCTGTTTTGTATTTAAAAATTACTCAAATACTATTGGGGAGGTATATGCATATTCCAGCAGATAGGACAGGATTTTGTATGGGAAGGGGGGGACGGAGTCGGCCCCCCAGTCTCTGTAGTCGCATAATTCACGTTGTCCAGTCTATAAGATCCGTCCACAACTGATAGGGGACCAAGAGTGAGGGAGCGCAACTATGGTTCACTGCGCAGCATGCAAATGGCCTCTTTACTTGCTAGTTGCAATGGTAATGATAGGTGCAGCAAATTGTGATGTTCTCCAGAAGAAATTTACCGACAGTACATTTGAGGCACACAGGATAGATTCGCTGGGCAGGAGAGACTTTCCAGAGACGCTGACATTGCCCAATTGGCTATCATTGGTCCCTGGAGTGGGTACGTATGGAATACTTCCTCCATACATAGCGAGTGCACCGGGGAGTGGTTATGTGGCGCGGTACATGAACTGTATCAGGGAATACGGAGTGAATGCAGAGTCAGCGTCTGATGTGGCGTTCTCGACGTGGCACGAGTTGATTGGACACTGTGATTTGGGTACTGTTCCATGCACCAAACCCGGTTTGGACCGTGTACTGGGCTGCTGTCCAGCAGGACAATTGTGCGCCTATCGTGGTGGAAACAGCAATGTATTTATGGGATGTGTTGACGACATCAAACAGGAATGTTACAACCAGAGATGCAACCCTGGGTATGTATGTTGTCCCGCAGAGAGAGGCCTCGACTCTCGCTGTGTGCCAGATCTGGGAAGCATAGAGGACTCGTGTGGGAGAAGTAAGCTAAAGCGTTCGTTGCATTACTCTGGTAGATCTGGGGCGGAGCTTGAACGACGGACGGGCCTCACTCGCAAGCATAGGGTGTTTCCCATTCCTAAGCCATCCGCCTACAATGGTACTATCACACTGTTCAGAGGCACAAATACCAGTGTGGATTTTACACTGGAGATATTTAGATGTAAGGTATCGAAGGATTGGTGTAAATTCATCGATGACTGCTTACCAGTGGACCAACTCATTGTGAACACTACGGTGTTGATGAACGGCACGGTGATCAACACTCCAGGCGGTACACGATCAGTGCCTGCAGTGTGTTGCCCAAACACGTGGACTCCGTGTTTCTCACCCACTACATCGGATACCGTACCAACGGTGGGTTCGTTGTCGAATGCCGCCAGACCTATAGGGTGCGCAGACACGAGCAACGGTGAAGTTTGTTGTGGAAAGGCTATATGTCCTAGTACAGGAAAGTGTTGTGTTGCACCAGGAAGAAGTACACCTGGCAGTGCAGGTGTACGCAAAGTTGGTTTAGGACGGGAGGAGACAGAGTGTTGCTCACTTTCTGACCAGTGTTGCTTCTCCGAAGAGCGTGGCCTCTACTGTGGAAAGAGTGTCAATGGTGTGGACTGTGCATCAGACGCGCGTGGACCCCCCATGTGGTACATACAAGATGGTCCACTGGATGGGGCTATTTTGCCATAGAATGTTGATCCTATTTGTAATTGCTGGACCGCGCGCGCTTGTGGGGACATGTAGATGGGAGTGTAGAAGGGAAATGTATCGAAATGACAGGGGATCTGTTATGGCGTGGATGTGTCTCGGAAGATCAACAGATCCACACAAGGGGGGAGGGCGTATAATGCTTCTACTGGCATTAGTCCATAGACAGTGCGACCACAGTGTGTATACGTATGGGAGGGATACTTAGTTCTGTATTCGACTTTTTGGGAGAGCTCTTCCACATACTGGTAGTCGTAGTGGTCATCCTCTTTGCATTGTTCGTTGTAGGGATTATATTGTGTATATTCGTGGGACTGCCTGCCGTCGCATTTGTGCGAAGCTTGGAGAAAACCAAAGGTCTATATGGAGGAGCAGCAGAGGTAACTGCACAAGGAGGAACACAGAACGTTGATTTGGCACTTAGAGCATCAAAACAGCGCGCCAAAGAGGAACGCAGAGCAGATCAGAGGGCCGCAGTATCGTTTGGTACTACGGTATTGGAGCCGGAGACTGCTCTCCTTAAGTGAGGTGATGAGAATTGACGAAATAGGATGAAGTCGCATGGCATTGTTTACGTGAGAGTATAAATTTTGCATGTATTACTATGGCGCGAGATCTTACTTTTGTGTATAGAAGTGGATGAAAGAAGAAGTATGTGAACACACGTATATGTAGTGAAAAACACACACGCACACACACACGCATAAGCCCTTCTAATGATCAGAATGCACATAGACAGACACGATGTCTCCTGGCTTTGCCCTCCGGTTGTGAGTCACCGTCGCAAATACCTTGCCATCATTGAGCGTCTCCCACGTGTCCTTCTCAGTGGCACTCTTGATGGCCCTCCTAACCTGTCGGTTGACTCCGATGAAATCGTTACCCTGGATGGCTGGTGTAACCAGCTGCTTGCCCTTCCAAAGTGCACCAACGTCGAGCGGTGCGTCAATGACGGATGCTCCTGTGAATGGATCCATGCCATTGTAGATGGCGGATGCTGCTGCCAACACTTGTCTGGCTTTCTTGTTGTCAAGCGGTTTGATGCCAGCAACGGGCGCCACGCCCAACATGGCCATTAGGTTCCTCTCCTGCATGGCAAGAGATTGAACCGCAGTGCCGTTTACAGAGGCACATTCAGACGCGAACCCTAGCGGGGCGTCGGTGTTGACATTTCCAGGTGCTTGGAGAAACGCCTGGTCCTGTGTTCGAGGCAGTCCTGGACCTTGAATGTTTTCACGTGTAGTCACCATAAATCCACACACATTCAAGAGCGTAAACATGGCGTGAAGTGCAGCAACTCCAGAATCACGTACGTCCTCTTCGATCGCACTCCTAACCACATCAGAAGAAGATACGGCAGCCACGGGTGACAATGCAGCCGGTTTAGACGCCTTCATGACTGCATCGGTGTTGAAGGCGATACGCGCCATCTTGCGCTCTGCTGCAGTGGTTGGTTTCATTGGTACGAGGATCGGTGCGTGACACGCGGCCAATTGAGCCTTGCGAACCATACTGCCGGGTGTTGATCCTCCCGCACGCTGACTGGGTCCACGTGTTCTGAGGGCATCCTTTCGTTCAGAATGCGACATGAAGCCAACACACAACTTGTCTCCTGGGGAGAGGTGTGTAGTGGCCTGAATATTGACTGTTCCAGAGATGACGCGACTAAAACTTTTCTTAGTAGCGTCCGGGCGAAGCTTCTTGAGCTTGGTCGCTACCAAAGCAACTTCACAATCTCTGGCAGCCAATCGGCACCACTCGCGATCGGCGTTCTCCCTTGAGATTCCTTCCTTTGTGGATAGTTCGATGAATTTCTCGTACGTTCCATGAGGGGGTGCGCTCTTGGTGCACGCAAGTCCCTTGAAGAAAACACGTGATAGCTCGTCGTTGACACAGATCACAGCGTCTCCGACATTGAGTTCACCTCCACTGTAGTCAGGGCTATTGATACAGTCGTCGATGGCTGCACCAGAGTCGCTGATGGGGTACATGTTCGAGAACATTTCTGTGGTGGTGTTGGCGTTTGGAGTAGACAACTCCGCGTTGACTCCCTGTGTAGGCATGATGGTTTGTTGAGACGACAGAAATGTGATTCTTCTGTGTTATAATATTCCTGTGTAATCACGTATTGAGAACGAGAGACTGTGTTCACGGTACCACCGCTCCCTGCAGTAGAAAACAAATGATCGCTGAACCAAAGAAAGAGGGAGGGGATCAACCACACAAAAGGTACATATCCCCTTGTCCCGCGGTGTGGGGGAAGTGTACCGGTGGCCGAGGATTGGCGGGGCGCGCGTAGACGGATGCGCGTAACTACGCTTAGCAGACCCAGTTATGTATAGTATAATATATAGTATAGTGAAGTTAAAATGAGATGGGTATTTTATAATGAACAATTATATTGTTTTGGGTCACGCCGTGCGTTATCTCTCTCTCCAATACGTGCGCACTGGAAACACGCGACACGCCACGCATATCACAATACTGTATGATCGCAGAAATTGTGTGTGCGCATGGAAAACAAAATCTCAACCTACTTCACCTGTCGCGAAGAAAGACACGTGCCTTGCTGTTGCTGTTTGAGAGTCCCAATGAAGGCCTGTCGGATGCATGGAACGTAAGAATGGAGTCCATGGTCTTTGACATGCGCACATCTTCCTCAGCACTGCGTGAAATTGCGATGGTTCCGACCGGAAGTAGCGCAGCCTTGACGTAATCACCACTATAGGAAGACTTCCACTGGAACAAGAAGTGTGATCCGTAACCCTTAGTATTGTACCACTTGTTATGTGAGGCCTTTGTGTAAACCACTGGGATAGCCATCAGATGAGATGCGTCTTTTCCCAGAGAAACATGTGTGACGTGCCCAATGTAGACGCCGAGGCAGTTCTGGATTGAATAATCGACTCTATATCCCAGTCGATTCATTCCACGGGTGACACCCGATGCACGAGGGGTGTAAGATTTGTTGGTGCGTGTGCCAGAGGTGAGGGAGACAAAATCCAGCGGAACTGGTGCAGACGCTCCTCCGCCCGCACATGACATCGACACAGCCTGGACAGACAGTGTATCCTTCATCGCTGACAATATACTGGCTTCACTCTGCGTGGTGATTCTGGGGGTGGTGTCGTCTTCTGGTCCAATTACACCTACGATCTGAATATCGGTGGTGTTTACGTCGCCGTTGGGTTTGCATTGGAATGGAGACGGTGCTGCTCCCTTGGTATCGTATGTGGTTGACCCAGAAGAGCCACGTACATACGAACGCTGGGCGGATGCAGTCGAGTCGCTCACTCCCTTGCGCGTGTATACGAACGCTCCACGCGCCTTCACAAGGCTAGACATGACTGCATCGTGCTCCTTGAGTAGCAAGTTGAGTAGTGGAAGAGTTACGTTGTAGCGGTTGTCTGTTGTGTGTCTCCCCTCAGAGTACATCCTTAGGGTGACGGAGAGTACCAACTGGCCCTTGGAAGGCTTTGAGAAGAGTACAGTCTTGTGTGCCGTGTTGTACTTGTCCAATAGTATCTGGCACGTAGGTGTGCAGTTTGGTCTCTCCATGCCAATGACATCCTTGTTTGGCACGACACGTCCTACCGATGCTGCGATAGCTTCTCCTACCTGCCGGTTGGTGCTGGCTGGTGGAGGCATACCGGCAACTGCCTGGTACCCGTTGGTTCCAACAAATGCTAGTGACATAGTGCCTATGAAGTGATGTCACTGAATGAAATGAAGTATACAATCACTCGTCCACGTTCTGTGTACACAGAATCACGTTTTTCTTTTAACGAGTATTGGTTGATATATATACACACGCACGCCTCTCCAGATATTCTGGTGTATTCGGGTGCACTGTGTGTATACAACTATCTTATTGGCAGCCACACGTGTCGTGTTTCAGACTCTCTTCACACTATAAGACCACTAAAACAATAACCCCCGACGGCGCCAGTCAAGGGAAGTGTGTGCACACACGCGAGGAGGGAAGAACCTCGCTTCATTTCCCTCTCATAAGTGAAATGTAAAAAGGGGACATGTAGCTGGACCGAAAGGAGAGCTCATAACGAAATTTATATATACACACAGGTATGATTGTGTTTACATTCGATTAGCCCCGGACAACGATGAAGCACCAGGTTGACCAACTAAGGCCATCGCTGCACGTTGTTGAGCTGTCACCAATTGAGATTGAGCAGTGTCAACATAGGATGGCGTTTCTTTCTGGATTTCTCGACGCTCTTTTGTGAGTTTGACCAATGTGTTCGCATTCTCCGTGAGCATTTTGTGGATCTTAACATTAACCTCCGGCATTCCTATGGGAACCCCGCCCATACACACTCGTTGTTCGTAGAGTCGTTGACGCATAGCATCATTTGTGCTGTCCAGATGGCGGATGAAGTCATTCACTATATGCAACGGTCCTGATGTGCATCCATTCTTATTGAAGAAATGATTCAGCGTCATTGACCGTGGGGGACGCATCTTGCCCAAGTCGCTGGACGACAATGGCAGTGTGCGCAAATAGCGCATGTAAACTTTCTCAATCTCTTCGGCGTAATACATACGGCGTCCTCCTATAATCAATAGCCCTTCTGCGGCGATCTTCTCCATCAGTATGCGGGTGGTTGTTCTGGTGGCGATATGCGTGTCGTTGTTGGATGGATCCGTTGAGCTACTTGTGGTGCTCATGAAGATACAGTAGTCACACGCATCGCCTGGTGTAAATTGGTCTGCTTTCATCCTGGCGTGTGTAGCTCTGGCACGTCTCCATTCACCTTCATCCAATACAGGCACACGCACGGTACCAGTGTCAGGGTACTTGTCTTGTGTCTCCTTTATGCTCTGCAACGTATCAGCCGATACGCCTGGCATCTTATTCGCAATATCTACCAAGTTCCCATACGTAGAGTATGCCAGTTCAGCTTCCAATTCGGCTGCCTCTTCTCGGTGGCGCTTCATTCCATCGGCATAACCCTTGGCAGACGCTTCTTGGTAGTGGTCAGTTCCTTCAGACACAAGTGTGGCAGGACCTGGTCGTGAAGAAGACATGACTCTGGATTCTTGCCTAGGACGGTGTCGATGTGACGTGCCACGGCCTTCTTCGCCTCCAGATATTCTTGTTGGTTTTATCGTATCCTCCTCTTCCTCCTCCTCTTCCTCCTCCTCGTCGTCTTCCTCGTGGCCATCATTTCTATATGAAACTCGCTTTCCTTTGCCTTTTCCAGTTGATACCTTTTTTTTTGTTGTCGCTCTGCTTGTGGAGTCTATTGGTGACAATAAACGCTTGATAGAACTGGTGGGTGTATGCGACGGTGATAATGAAGCATCGGTGTGTGCATCACGGCGATATGCGTGTCCTTTGGTGAAGTGTAGACATTGCAGGTACCGGCTTTCGCCTGTATCAAAAGACATTTTACCCAGACGTCGTAACACGTCATCCATATCGTCATCACAGATCCACAATTCACCGGGGGCCCATATTCCTGCAGGCTCTGCAAATTGCGTTTCTTGTAAGCTTGACACCAATTCTTTGGGTGTTTTAGTGGGTGTGACTCCACTCAACCCCAAAAGGTATGTCATACTTAATTCACCTTGCCCAGTGTGCGATCGAGACACTGTATCCTCGTCGGAGTCGTATGTGTTTAATTCCGTCACATGTGATGATCCTCTATTTTGTGCTTCACTGAAGAGGCTGTTGTTGAGTCTCCGGGGAATGGATACCACAGAACCTGCAGGGAGGTCGCGCTTCATCACCCCCAGGCGCACGTCGCCACTGAACCAATCTTGGTATGCCATTGCAACCCCTTCCCACTCCTCTAAGTCGTCCCAATCACCTTCATTGTCACTGTACGAGTAGTCTGACCACCCATCACCGTCGTGAATCGATTCATCCACGTCACTTTCTTCACCCATACTAGAATCTGTACTGTCATCTTTAACGTTTGTAGTGTTGCTGCTTCTAGGTAATGATGCACTCCGTTCTCCAGAAATTCTGTGTGATATATGTATCTTCTGTTTCTTACGCAGTGCCCGTATCTCCTCGTTCGTCTCAAAATACGTATCTATGTTCTTATGCCGATACGGCGGTCTCAATTCCTCTGGTCTGGGTTGATGTTGGTGTTCTGACGATCCGCCTCTTTCTGGTGAATCAATCAGGGTACGGATACAAGGTTGGGCGGATCTCCCTTCCTTCTGTTTACTTCGTTCATCCACGCTAGTCCATGTGCGCTTCCCCGTGTGTTTGTCTCCACGATCCATCCACTTAGTCCGAACAGGCCTTCTCTCCTAGGACAGTCGTCCACCACTCACACTAAGCAAACAACCGACTGAACGTGGGGGGGAGCATTGCCACCTCGGCGCCCAGTCAGCACCGTATACACTTCCCCTTTTTATTGTGAGAGGGAAATGTATCTAAATCACATCCAACAACACCATCACCTGCCAAATTCTAGTTACAGACAAATGAATAACATTTTATATGCAGTGTATAGGACATTATTTTTCACATGTTTCTCTCTCGTATACACAAAACCACCTGTCACGCCCACCTACTCTAGTTTGTATTCTCCAATAAATACCGCGTGAACTCTCTCACCAATGTGGCTCGCCTTGGAATCACTAGCGCAGTACCTTGTAGGTGACTTCTTCTCCACATAACTATCCAAATCAATCACGTCACAGGACGATTTGGCAGTAGCGGAAGTGACGGGTATTGACGTGCACTGTTCAAAGTAGCTGTTGATGGGTTTGTGCGAGTAACCCTCTGGAAGTGGTGGAAACCCTTTGAGTCGACAAGGCGTTTTGGTGCCCTCTCCAACAGATTCTTTCGAAGTTCCTTCTGGGCGCCCCGGTATACACTTGGCCAATTTGACACGGCCAATGTGTCTGACGGTGTGTGTGGGCTCTAGTGACATGGTGATGAAGTGTGTCTGTAGTGATGCGTGGCAAAGACTGTGTAACGGTCTCGATATACCGTGGTATTCCGTTCGTGACACCGTGCAGTGGAAAAAATTACAAATCGATAACACAAGACTTCGTACACAACGTGGCCAGCCCACGTGTCGCCCTGCACCGGAAAATTTACAAGTGCAACAAAAGGATAAGGGGATGAGTTCTCACAGGTCACTTGCGGAAGGGAAATGTAATCCTTAGAGGGAAGTGTAATTTCGACATACAGGGGAAGTGTAATTCAACAAGAGGGAAGTGTGATACAAAAGGGAAGTGTAAAACACAATAGAAAATGTAGGCCACAATGACACCCATTTCCATTTGGTCGAACCTTTTTTAGTTGTGTTGGTGTTTCGGTTGCGTGACGACGACTATGTATGCTGATAGAGAAGAAACTGTATGGGACACTGCATTCCCGACGGACTGGAAACTTCAGACCGGCGTATTAACCAAGTTTCACGAAAGAGCCATTCATTTGAGCTGCATTGCGAGGGCGTTAGCATCAAGAAAGACAATGGATAGTGATGACGAGCAAGAGAGAAGAAAACGTGCACATGATACGATAGAAGAGTGTACAAAAGCGAGGATCATCTTACAGACATTACTTGAACACGCGTCTTGTACACTTTTCGCTGCACGTGACGCACGTACACAGCCAGGTGTATCGGTTGCCTATTTGATACTGACAATATCGGCGCTTCTCACCAACTCACTTGCGACGTTGGGTTACTTTGATTGTATACTGGAGAGACGGTACAGTGAGTTGGTGGATATGGGTGGTGGCGAGTTTGTTTCTAGACACACTGAGGAATGTCTCCGTGTGAATGGGGGACTATGTGATGGTACATGTAAAGCCGTGTCTGGAGAGCGTCACTTTCGACACCGGAGAGCCCCTCCGGTCGTATGCGTCACGGACGCCAATATTGGGTCATACACAGTTTCGCAGGTTGTTCATGCGTGGATACAACTTTCTGCGGGGTGGAGTGACGTATGGGAGGAAGACTATAAGGGGTTGCTGGCATACAGAGACGCATTGTTGGTGCAATCGGAAATACTGGCCACCTCTTCAGTGTCGTTGGAGGAGTATCCGTGCGGAGGACCGTTCGATGCATCTATGGGCACATTGGAGGTTTGTGAGATACAGTCGGACTATGTGCGCGTCATTCGAGGTGAGGAATCTATAGCTGCATCTCCTAGATTCCTCGCGGAGGTTTGTGTGTACGCCTTTCTCGAGTGCTGTCCTTATGACTTGAATGGTGGTGGATTGAAAGGGCGCATTCAACCGTTTCCTTCCGCGCTATGCATTGACTATGCCTGGAAGAGGATACGATCTGAAAATGACCAGTTGTTTCCACCGCCGTCTGATACATTCCTTCCAACCCATCAAAACCGTGATGCCTGTTATTTGGCTATGATAATGGACCGCTGGATAGATTGTGTAGAAGAGGAGTGGAGAGGTTCTGCAACAGAGGAGGGTACTAAATTGTATCTAAACACTCTCTTTGAGGCCAAATACGACTGCCCTTCGATGAGAAATCTGTTTGAATTGAAGACTAGGAAGCTGAAGTTCTTCACTGGACACGATTGCGAGGACGAGTTCAAATC
>Ga0256829_1003031_pt1 | contig 11989 bp, 11 predicted proteins | sample 131447metaG_FD_185979 | JGI IMG/M metagenome (GOLD analysis project Ga0256829, IMG submission 185979) | Hydrothermal vent microbial communities from Lau Basin, Pacific Ocean - 131-447 | ecosystem: Environmental > Aquatic > Marine > Hydrothermal vents | place: Pacific Ocean: Lau Basin | collected... | reverse complement strand
GCCCTCATGCCGGGCGATGCGCATCTCCAGAAGCTCCTTGTCCATCATCAGGTCCCCAACCAGCCGCTTGGCGCGTTTGAGTTCCTGTTCCAGGGCGGCTACCTTCGGATCGTCGGTGCGGCGCCTCTGGGGCCCCCTGAACGCCATCGTTCTGAAGGTCGGCAACGGACCTGCCGAGGGCATCAACAGCCGCATCAAGGCCATCAAGGTTCGGAGCCATGGCTTCCGCAACAAGGAGCGCTTTGCCAACGCTATTTATTTCCACCTTGGCGGACTCGATCTCTACCCAGAGGGAGTCAGCCGGTGACCGTTACCCACCTCATTTGGTGAAGAGCTAAAAGAATTAAGCGGTATTTCCATTAAGAATCAACCTCGGCTGAGGAGTCATGCTCCGTTTTGAGGTTTATTTCCGCTCAAAAGTTTTGTAGGCACCTCAAATTTCCTCAAAACAGTCCCTCTTTTCATGTTTTTTGCAAACCGGTCTCAGAATGGATCAGAGAGGATTTGGTTGACCTCCGGGCAAGCGTTTTCTCGAATCCTCCATTGCGACATTAAACGACTTGATTACGATCATGACAGAATCTAACTGATGACCGAAAAATCGTAATCCAGTTTTTCGGAGGGAATTTGAAGGAAATTGCCTTGCACATAGTTCACACTCATTCCCCAGAGTAAGGACATATCACTTGGTTTTTCCACCTTTTGAGCAATGACCAGCCTGCCTTCAGCATGAGTTTTCTCGGTGATGTTCTGGATCGTTTCCTGGTTTTCCGGATTATCAGCAAGATTATCCATCAGAGAAGCATCAAGCTTAATGAATTCCGCCGGCACTTGTTTAAGTAATTGAAAAGGGTTAGCTACGCTACCAAAGCCATCCAGCACGAGATGACTGCGAAGTTGATGTATCCCGTTTAGAAATTCTCTCGTTTGCCGTAAATAGTTGACCGCGGTATCCGTCTTTATTTCGAAGATTAGGTGGTCTCCGGATAAACGGTTTTTTTTTATTTCTTCGGCTAGCCAGGGCAGTATTTGTGGATCTTGAAGGGTGCCGGCTGTCAATTTAATGAATAATTTTAATTGCTTGTCTTGCGGAACTTGTTTTGTCAGCTCGTTAATCGCTTTGCTTATCACCCACCGGTCTAAGATCTTGGCGGTGCCTGTGCGTTCAGCGCTGGGCATGAATTCACGCGCCGCCACAGGTTGCCCGCGTTCGTCGAGCATACGCATAAATACATTATATTGATGGCCAGGCTCGCCTTGCAGACTTACTATGGGTTGAAACAACAACCTTAATCTTCCTTCTTCTATGGCGCTGATCAAGCGTTTTCCCCAAGCCTCGTCCAGTTGCTTCTGGGTCATTTCCCCTTCTCTTGGAAGGTAGATGAATGCTCGTCCACCTCCTGCAGAAAAAGCTTTCTTGGAGGCGCGTTCCGCGCGAATGATGAGTTCATCAGGTTCGGGGGAGTTTTCATCAATGATGGCCGCACCAATACTGATAGTAGTGCTTACCGAACGGCCATCAATCTCATACAAATGAGCAGATGAAGATTCAACAAAGGTGTCCATCATCTTCTGAAGTTCGTCTTGTTCCCATACATGGCTTAGCACCATAAATTTGTTCTTCTCGAAACGACACGCAATGTCATCCTCTGATAAAAAATCTTTCAATAATTTTCCGAAATCAGCCTGGATCAGATCTCCGCCACTGATACCGAATGTCTCGGTAAGTTGATTGAATCGATCCAGGCTAATTTGTAATAGAGCACCATTTTGTTTTCCTCTCGCTGCGTTGAGGGTGGTTTCCTTGAGTTTATCGATGAAATATTGGCGGTTGTATAGACCCGTCAATAGATCGCGCTGACTGAGGTAATTAATGCGTTCTTCATATTCCTGGGCATTTTCTTGGGGGCGGACAATGATTTGAGTACAGGATTCTCCATCGACAATGGCCGGACTAAAATCTAGTTCGGCATCAAATTCTTGTCCATCAAAGGTCATGAGTTTGGCATGCAGAGATTGTCCACTTTGGGTATTTCGTTCGTAATCACGCATGAATGTTTTTATTTTTTCCCTGTCGCCGCGAGTGACGAGATCAAGCAGAGGTATTCCTTGGATTTCATCCAAGTCAGCAAAACCAAAGGATTGAAGATAGCTCTTGTTGGCAAAGACATGCATTCCCCCGGAGATATAGGCGATGGCATCTTTTGAGCTCTCAAGTAGCGTATGACACCTTTTTTCGGCCTCAAGCAATGAAGCTTCGGTTTCCTTTAATTTTCGCCAAGTGAAAACGGCGTTGGCTGTGCGGCGTATGACATGCTGAAAGTGGGCGCGGTTGTTCGTTGCGACGACATCTTCAACGCCTTCTTCGAGGTAAGTGGAAGTGTCTGGGGGGGGGGCATCAAGCAAAACGATCAGGGGGATACGGCGCCCTGCCTTTTCAATGGATTGAGTGATAGTCGAAAGTGGGAAAGCCAATCTGTCTGGTGAGACAATTATCAGATCCGGCTTGGAGTTCTTCAATTGATCATAAAGTTCTTCTTCAGTGGAAACACTGAGAGGCCTGACCGCATAACCCAGGCTTTTCATCGAACTGATCAATGTTTCGACAAGATTGGCATCGGAGCCGACAAACAGCGGTTTAAGCGGTGTGCTATTCATGGATTGTTTCCTTTATGGATTCTGTCTTGATCGACCACTTTGGTTGAACCTCCCCACGGCTAAAGCCGGGGGGTTCTGGATCCAGGTTCAGATGTCTTTCCGACTCTCGCCACAACCGTCGCTGCGGTTGGGCTACAACATCCGGAATCTTCACCTGCCCTGGTACCAATTCGAGAAAGAGCCGCTCTGTCTCTGGCACGAATGCCAAAGCTGGCAGGCAACGGCCCGCCTCTCGCAGCTTGCACAACGCCAGACACCGCTTTCTCCAGCAGCGGTTCCACAGCGCACCAGCCCTAGCGGGCTGATTCGGTGTCCAGCTTCCAGGTTTCCACGTTCTTGCGAACGTGAAGCCCTAGGTAGGCACTATACAAATCCCGCTGCGCATGTACGCCGCACGAACAATCATGCCAGCGTTTGCTCAACGGTTTCTTCACCACGGCCCCGCACTGACAACTCTGCGAGAGCTTCGTGGTCCGGGTGGGAAACTCGATCACTTCGCCACCGGCGCTTGCAGCCTTGCGACGCAAGTGATCCATGAATGTCCCTGGCGCCCGGTCGCGGACGCTCTTGCCGAACATCCGCTGAAAGGTTTTATACGACAACTTCTCGGCCATGACCGTGTTGCCCATGGCGACGACTCGGTTAGCCGGTTCGCCGTGTTCCGTGCGGCGGTAGGCCGCCAGAACCCGGTGCAGTTCCCTGAGACGGGCGCGCAGGTGCAGGTAGCCGTTGGTATATACCCATTGAAGACGCTTGCCGGGCGCCGGCTTTTTAACGGTGCCGTCCTGGTTATAGTTGTCCGGATTGGACCTTCTCCTGGACCGATCCATGGCTCGCTGTATCCGACGAATCTCCTTTTGCAGATCGGGCATATTGGCGCAAAACCGCTCCAGAAACGCACCAGCCTCGCTGACGGCCGCAATCGTGGACGGGCCAATGTCGATACTGCTTTTGACATGTCGAACCGGATTTTTGTCTTTCCACTTCGGGGACCCGGCGAGCACCAGTTGCACGAACCATCGTGTCTTGCCGCGAATGGTTCGACGGACCAGTCGGCGATACTTCAAGGGGTTTTGCAGAGCGAACGCCTGGATCCCATGCTTGTCCTTCTTGTCGTATCTCGCTTTGAGAGAAAGCCCGTTCCACTCGATATGATCTTCCCGCCAGCGCAAGCCAGTAGCGTTGCTCTTGCCTTCCATGGATTCCAGGACTTTCCACTTCGGCTTGAAGCGTGGACGCCCCCCCGTGCGGAACTGATAGCGTTGCGCCGCCGTGAATACCCTGGTGCCGATTTTCTGAGTCGTTTGCGCATCCAGATGGTCACCGATCCAGCAGGCGTTCTTGCATCGCGTGGCGTAAGACTGGATGTCGTAATCAGAGAAACCAACGGTTTCGGCAATCAGCGAGAATTCGGCAGCGCGAGCTTTTTTTTCCGGTGATTTCGGCGGGCCTTTGGGCATCTTTCGTGCAGCCGCCCAAGCGCGGGACTGCTTCATGAGGTCCACTCGCCGCACCGCTTCGCCCAGCACCGCGTTATAGAGTTGACGCCCGGCCTCGAAGCGCGAGGAAAGCACCCGGCTTTCATGTGGGCTTACCGCCAGCGGGAGTTCAAGAACGAATGACGGGTCGGATTTCCTAGACATGCTTTTGCTGCTCAATATATTGCTTGAAGATCTCCATCGGAGCACCGCCCACGGTAGAGACGAAGTAGCTGTTGGTCCAGAGGCTGGGCGGTCGTGTACGACACCAGCGGAATTCCTGGCGCAACAGGCGCGATGAACGCCCCTTGATCAGTTTAACCAGGTGATGCACGCCAAACTGAGGATCCACCTCGACCAACAGATGCACATGGTCCGGCATGACTTCCATCTCCAGCACTTCGCTATCGGTTTCCAGACACACCTTCTGTATAATCTTCTTGAGCCGAGTATCAGCACCGTTCACCAGTACATCGCGGCGGTACTAAGGGCACCACACCACATGATATTTACAAGAAAATACCACGTTTTTGTTCGACTTGTATCTGATCCTGTATTCTGACATACAGGCATTATGCAGTGTCCATATCAGATAACAATGCGCTGCCGCTCACCCCATAACTAAAGCCAGGGGCTTGCGCGGCAGATTTGGTCAGGCTTTAACCAAAAAGAGATGAATGGATATGACTTTAAATAAAGTTAGAGTGCCGCTTGATTTATATTTGGAGCCCGATTCAGGCGAATTTCCACGCAAATCATGCTATTAATTATGCCGCAAAAATAAATCATGTGCAGTAACGTGATTAGTTAATGCTTCAGTTGTCTAATACGGGAGTTTTATTAGGTTCGCCCGCTTTTTCGCAAACTAGTCGTGGAACCATGTAACCCGGAAGTCGCTGGCGTAGATCGCGTATAAGTCCTTTTGCCGTCTTCTCGCTTATATCATAATGTGCAGATCCTCTGACCGGATCGAGCAGGTGAAGATAATAAGGAATTACTTTGGTTTCAAATAGTCGCATACTCAGCTTGCTCAAAACATCAGAACAATCATTCACTCCACGTAGCAAGACGCTCTGATTCAACAGAAACGCGCCTGCGTCATGCAAAAGAAGCATGGCATTTCCCACCTCGTCATCGAGTTCATTGGGGTGATTGACATGCGTGACGACGATGAGTTGCAATCGGCTCTCTCTCATCCAGGCCAGTAACGCGTCATCGACTCGCTCTGGAATGACGATAGGCAGGCGCGTGTGGATGCGGAGTCGGCGCAAATGGTCGATTGCGTCCAATTTGCGGATCAGTCGTTGTAATTTCTCGTCGTCCAGCATCAAAGGGTCGCCGCCACTCAAGATAACTTCGTCGATTTCTGTATGGCATCTTATGTAGTCGATAGCGGATTGCCAGTCGCGCCGAGCCGGATTCGATTCAGCGTAAGGGAAATGCCGCCTGAAGCAATATCTGCAATGGACAGCGCACGCTCCAGTGGTAATCAATAACAGCCGTCCATGGTATTTATGCAAAACACCAGGCAAGGGTTCGGCGTGCCGATCTCCCACAGGATCAAGACTGTAACCTGGAATTTCTAGAAGCTCCCTGGCGTCTGGCATAACCTGTAGAAGAAGAGGGTCGTTAGGATCATGCTTTCGCATTCTTGCCACATAGCTTCTTGGAACCAAAAGTGGAAATGAACTCGACAATGCGGTCATCAGAGAGCTGGATGTTTTTGGTAAACCGAGAATCTGCATGAGTTCATTAGGATCACGGATGGCCTTGCGCAGGCTTTCTTTCCAGGGGGTGTTCGTGTTCTGGGTCCGCAAGCTTGACGTTATCATGGATAATTCCCTTGTGATTGATGGTAACAGCTTGTTCAGATTTTACTCATGCGAACGCGATCAAAGAAAAGTAGCGCGTTGGGTTGCGAAAAGCATTACCTACCGACAACATATATTCCTAATTTTGTAATTTATCGAAGAGGAAGTTATGGCAACTTATAGTACCAATGAATTCAAAAGCGGTCTCAAAATCATGCTGGATGGTGATCCTTACGCAATCGTGGAGAACGAATTCGTCAAACCCGGAAAAGGCCAGGCATTCAATCGAGTCAAGGTGCGCAATCTGAAAACGGGTAGGGTCATCGATAAGACATTTAAATCGGGTGAAAGTGTCGAGGCAGCCGATGTCATGGATGTCGACATGCAATATCTTTACTCTGATGGAGAGTTTTGGCATTTCATGGTGCCCGACACCTTTGAGCAATATGCGGCGGGGGAGGCCGCTGTAACTGATGCGAGGCCGTGGCTTAAAGAACAGGACATCTGCACGGTGACCTTGTGGAACAATTCGCCCCTGAGCGTTCTGCCGCCCAATTTTGTCGAGCTCAGGATTGTCGAAACCGATCCGGGTATCCGTGGCGATACGGCCACCGGAGGCACCAAACCGGCGACTCTGGAAACCGGTGCCGTGGTAAAGGTGCCGCTTTTCATCGAAGAAGGCGAGATCATTAAAATCGATACTCGAACAGGGCAATATGTTTCCCGCGTTAAATGATTGACAAGAATCAATACGAAGACCGGAACGAAGTGTTATACGCGCCGGCTCCGCAGACCTCCTGGGAGCCGGACGCCTCATTTGAAGCCTTACGCCAACGCGCGAGGATGCTGGATTCGATTCGCGCCTATTTTAGAGAGCGAGATGTCCTCGAAGTCGAAACTCCGCTCCTTTCACAGGCGGCCACGCCGGATGTCTACATCGACAGTTTCGTTGTCGGAAGTGGCTCAAGGTCACGGTACTTGCACACCTCCCCTGAATTTGCCATGAAACGCCTTCTGGCGACAGGGCTTGGCGATATTTATCAGATTGTGCACGTATTCAGAAAGGACGAGGTGGGGCGGCTGCATAACCCAGAGTTTTCCATGCTCGAATGGTATCGCGTCGGTTGGAATTTGGCGCGTCTCATCGACGAAGTGGTCGATTTGATCACTCAGGCGGGGGATGCGGTTTTCAAACGAAAAAAAATCGCGATTTTCCAACTGAGTTACCGGCAAAGTTTTGAAAACGCGCTGCGAATCGATCCGCACGAAGCGAATACTGACGATCTTCGAAAGATAGCCATAGGCCAAGGCCTCGAAGTGGCGGAGCCCATGAATCGTTCCGACTGGCTTGACCTATTGTTCAGCGAGTGTGTGGCGGTAGATTTCCCTCGCGATGCACTCACTGTGATTTACGACTATCCAGCCGATCAGGCCGCTTTGGCACGCATAAAGCCCGGCATCCCTCCGCTGGCGGAGCGTTTTGAGGTGTTTGCCGGGCCCATAGAATTGGCCAACGGTTTCCATGAGTTGGCCGATGCCGGGGAACAGGCAGCACGTTTCGCAGCTGAAAACAGGCGTCGAGCGAAACAAAACAAGCCAGAGATGCCGGTGGATCAGCACTTCCTGTCGGCCCTGCAGGCAGGTTTGCCGGATTGTTCCGGTGTTGCGATGGGTCTGGACCGGCTGCTCATGTGGCTGGGCGGATGGAGTTCGCTGCAAGAAGTCATTCCCTTCACTTGGGATCGGGCCTGACCAGCAAGAATTTTCCTGCGCTAATGCCGGCATCTGCCTAGCTGTTGCCCCATGCGCACAGGCATGGTTGGGGCGAGTTGGGTATCCCATGAGGCCGCGCCTTGCGAAAACAGGAGGATGACAGTCGATCCCAGGTTGAAGCGTCCCATTTCCTGGCCACGGCGCAGATTAATCGATTTGCCGTCTGCGGAAGAGTAATGAGTGTGTGCCACCTTATTCCTGTGAGGAGGTGTGATAAGCCCCGCCCATGAGGTTTCGATTGCGGCTACATTGATTGCGCCGACGAGCACAAGCGCCATGGGGCCGCAATCAGTCTCGAAATGGGCGATAACACGTTCGTTGCGGGCGAAAAGGCCGGGGATATTCTCCACCGTGAACGGCGCCACGCTGAAAAGTCGTCCTGGTACATAAGTCATATGGGTGAGTTTCCCGTCCCGTGGCATATGCACGCGATGATAGTCCCTGGGCGACAAGTAAATCGTGGCAAAAAGACCGTTGCGATAGGGCATGGCGCAGTCTTCTCCGGCAAGCAAATCTTCAAGGGAATAGCCATGGCCTTTGGCTTGAAAAATGTGCGTTTCATCAATGTGCCCAATAGCACTGATGCGCCCGTCAGCTGGACTGGCGATGGCGTCATTTTGTGAAACGACGGGGCGCGCATCCGGTTTCAGCGCACGGGTAAAAAAATCGTTAAAGGTCAGGTAAGCAACAGGATCCGGAAATTCGGCTTCGCTCAAATCCACTTGGTAACGGGCAACGAACCAGCGAATCGCCGGCGCTACCAAAGGCGAACGCATGCGAGCAAGATAAAACGTCAAGCGAGAAATAGCACGATGCGGCAATGCATATTGGAGTAATACTTTAAGATCAGGGGTCAGCTTGGGCATTTGTTATGTTTCTATGATTTAGAGGGACAGCAGGGCGGTTCGCTTATCTAGTTACTGGCTGCGGATGTCCTCCTTGAATCGAGAACACAAGCGCTTGATTCGATGTAATCAAAGTCCTGCCGGGCGCTTGATTTTACGGTTCTGTATAATCAATGACCGATTTTCAAAGACTCCAGGATTCTCCGACAGGCGGCTTGAATCTGGCATTATAAGCAACTATTCGATAACAGCGGTCAGGTTAATTGCTAATTGCAATGAGCAAAAACATCCCCGAACAGTTGCTTACATTACGCGATTTCATGCGCTGGGGCGCTAGCCGCTTCAGAGAAGCCGGGCTGGATTTCGGGCATGGGACGGCCAGCGCCATCGACGAAGCAGTTTATTTAGCATTACATGCCGTGCATCTTCCTCCGAATACCCACGCTTCATGGTTCGATACCCGTTTGGTTCAAAAAGAAAAAAGGCAAATTATCTCGCTTTTTGAACGCCGCATTGGCGAACGCATTCCCGCCGCTTATATTACCCATGAGGCCTGGTTTGCCGGACTGGATTTTTATGTAGATGAGCGGGTGCTGATTCCCCGTTCACCCTTGGCGGAATTGATAGAACAGGGCTTTGAGCCGTGGGTTGATGCCACGCGCATACGGCGAATACTCGACCTCGGAACCGGCAGCGGATGTATTGGCATCGCCTGTGCTTATGCCTTTCCAGAGGCATCCGTAGACCTTGCGGATATTTCCCCTGATGCCCTCGCAGTGGCCGAGATCAACCTTGACCGGCACAAGTTGCGGGGCCGGGTAAGAACGATTGAAACCGATCTTTTCGCCAATATTGAGGGAGAGTACGATTTGATTGTCAGCAATCCGCCGTATGTGGATCGGGAAGACATGGCGTGCTTGACACCTGAATTCGCGCATGAGCCCCCACTGGGACTCGAGGCCGGAGAGGATGGTCTCGATGTGGTGCTTCCCTTGCTCAAGGGGGCCCGCGATCATCTTGCGCCGGAGGGGGTGCTCGTCGTGGAAGTAGGCAATAGCGAGGCCGCACTCAGTCGGCGTTTGCCGAATTGTCCATTGACATGGATTGAATTTGAGCACGGCGGCCATGGCGTTTTCACCCTCAACCGCGAGCAGTTGCTGCAATATGAATGTTTTGATGCAGTTGCAGAGTGAGAAAGGCAAAGAGGCACGGGTAATACGCAGAGAGACCGATAGAATTCGTCGAATTCCGTGGAACAACTTCTTTCTAACCGCCAGACTTTCCAAGTGGGTTCTTGCTGAATCTGCGAGGCTGCTAGAAATTCAGCCCTTAACCCATCTTTGTCAGCCTTGAGCCTGATTTCGTTCGAAATCAGCGGTAACCTGTTGATTGCTGGTTCTGAAGGCGCGGATATTGAAATGTAGCGCCATGATATTACGCATACCCCTTGGCAGGGCGTTGAAATTCCGCTAGCGTGGCGCCCATGTTCATACGACGCACCCAGACCCGCAACACCACTTCCGGTGAGCGCTACTACACCCACCGCCTGGTGGAATCCAAGCGGGTGGCGGGCCAGGTCAAGCAGATCACCCGGCTGAACCTGGGCCGCCACTTCGACGTGAACCAGGACCACTGGCCGGCGCTGTGCGCCCGTATCGAAGGGGTGCTGGGCGGCCAGGACACGCTGGTGCCGGTGGAATGTCCCGCTTCGGTGGAGCGCCATGCGCAACGGATGGCCGCACAGTTGATCGCCCGGGGGCCGACATCTCCGCCGGTGGGGACCTCGGCTTCCGGCGCCAGGGAAGGCCATGGGGATATCCAGTCGGTGGATGTGGATTCGATGGCGCTGGTTCGCCCCCGCACGGTGGGGGTCGAATCGTTGGGGCTATAAGCCATGGAACAGGTGGATTTTGCGGGGCTTTTGTCCGCGTTGGGATTGACCGGTCCGCAACGAGCAGCCGCCATCGGTTCGATCGTCGGCCGCATGGCAGCACCGGGATCGGAACGCGCCACCCACCGTTGGCTGGACGAGCGCAGTGGACTGGGCGAGTTGTTGGACGTGGATTACGCCGCCATGGGGCTTTCCGCTCTGTACCGCGCCTCCGATCGTCTGTTGACCCACAAGGCCGCGCTGGAGGAGGCGCTGTTCAAGCGGGTGAACGACCTGTTTGGCCTGTCTACCGCCGTCACTCTGTATGACCTGACCAACACCTACTTCGAAGGTGAAATGGCGGAGAACCCCAAGGCCCGGCGGGGCCATTCGAAGGAGAAGCGCAGCGACTGCCCACTGGTCACCCTGGGCCTGGTACTGGACGGCAGCGGCTTTGTCCGCCGTTCCGAGGTCTTCGAGGGCAATGTCAGCGAGGGCCAGACCCTGGAGGAGAGGCTCAAGGGGCTGGAGGCCCCGACCGGAGCCCTGGTCGTCATGGATCGTGGCATTGCCACCGAGGCCAACCTGGACTGGCTGAAGACGCAGGGGTATCGCTACCTGGTGGTCAGCCGCGAACGTCAGCGGCACTTCGATCCCGAACAGGCCGTCTGCATCCAGAATGCGGCCGGCGCGTCGCTGCAACTGGAGAAGGTGCTGTCCGAGGATGGCGAGGAAGTGCGGCTGTATTGCCACAGCGAGCGCCGGGCCAGGAAGGAGGCAGCCATCAACGAACGCTTTGCCCAGCGCTTCGAGCAGGCCTTGGATCAGATCGCTGCCGGTCTGTCCAAACCACGCACCACCAAGCGTCTCGACAAGCTGTGGGAACGCATTGGCCGGCTCAAGGAAAAGTCCCGTGGCGTTGCTCAACACTATGTGATCGAGCTCGTTCCAGACGAAGCTGGAGAGAAGGTAGTGGCGCTGCGCTATACGCGCCAGCCGGTGGCGGGCGGCTCTCTGAGCCATCCCGGCGTCTATTGCCTGCGCTCGAGCGAGACCGACTGGGACGAGGAACGGCTGTGGCGCACCTATATCACCCTGACCGATCTGGAGGCGGTCTTCCGCAGCCTCAAATCGGAACTTGGCCTGCGACCGGTCTTCCACCACAAGGAAGAGCGGGTCGATGGCCATCTGTTCATTACCGTGCTGGCCTACCAGTTCGTGCAGATCATCCGTCGCCGGCTCGGCGAACAGGCAATCTGTGCCAGCTGGCGCACCTTGCGCGAACAGCTATCGGGCCAGGTGAGGGTGACAGCGGTCTTTCAGCGCCCTGACGGCCATACCCTGCATGTGCGCAAGGCGACCCGCCCGGAGGGCATGCACCTTGAAATCGGCCAGGCGTTGGGTATCGACCAGCAACCGGGAGGGATACAAAAGCTCATCCACTGACACCCGTTTTCACAAAATCATCGCCATGTAGTGCCACTCGGCGATTTTCTTTGCACCAACTGACTGAATTGCAAGCTACTTTCAGAGGGGGTGACAAAGATGGGTTAA
>Ga0256829_1003030_pt1 | contig 11994 bp, 12 predicted proteins | sample 131447metaG_FD_185979 | JGI IMG/M metagenome (GOLD analysis project Ga0256829, IMG submission 185979) | Hydrothermal vent microbial communities from Lau Basin, Pacific Ocean - 131-447 | ecosystem: Environmental > Aquatic > Marine > Hydrothermal vents | place: Pacific Ocean: Lau Basin | collected... | reverse complement strand
TATCACAACGGCAAAGTTTTATTTCTTAGGCAAAAAAATAAAATGAAAAAGGTTAAATAATGAATAGACTCTTACTCAATAAAATCATTTTACTACTCTCAACACTCTCAGCAGTGATTGGGATAGGGTTTCTTTTTTGGATTTTGGCAACACTTAGCTATAAAGGCATTACAAGTATTCATTGGACCACATTTACAAAAGATTTGGTCGAAGGGGGTATCCGTAACCTTCTTGTAGGACAGTTTACTATGGCACTCATGGCTACTGTAGTCGCAGTACCTGTGGGTATGATGGCGGGGATTTACCTTAGAGAGTATGGACATGGTTCTAAGCTTGCATCTATCATTCGTAACCTTTCAGACGTGATGATGTCTGCACCTTCCATAGTCATCGGTGTATTTGTCTTTGCACTTTTGGTTGACCCGTTTAACGGGTACAACGGTTGGGCAGGTGTTGTGGCACTGGCTATTATGATGATACCTATCATCATCTCAACCACTGATAATATGCTAGCCCTCGTACCTACAGAACTTCGTGAAGCAGGCATGGCACTTGGAGGCTCTAAGCATAAAATAATCTTGCAGATTGTTGTACGTGCTGCCAAAGTAGGTATTACCACAGGGGTACTACTTTCGTTTGCACGAATCATTGGAGAGACTGCTCCACTGCTTTTTACTTCGGCAAACAACCAGTTTTTTACGATGGACTTAACAGAACAGTTCCCGTCACTGACAGTGAGTATCTATAACCTGGCTACCTACCCCGATGAAGCGAGTCGTGAGCTGGCTTGGGCAGCCTCGTTTATATTGACAGCGATTGTTTTATGTATCAATCTTGTTGGTCGATTTGTAATAAGAAATAAAAAGTAAGGAATATATAGATGGCAAAAAATAATTTAGTCATGGAGCTTAAAGATTTTTCTTTCACCTATGCTGGAGCAGAAAAAGCTTCATTAAAAAAGATTAATCTTCCTATAGAGGAAAATAAAATCACAGCGATGATAGGGCCTAGTGGATGTGGTAAATCTACACTGCTTAGAGCGATGAACCGTATACATGACCTCTACCCAGGCAATACCTATGAAGGAAAGATAAATCTTTATAGAGCAGATGGGAGTAAACAAAATATCTTAGAGTTAAAAAAAGAGAATGATTTTATCAAGCTTCGTCAGGAAGTGGGGATGATTTTTCAAAAGCCGACCCCTTTTCCTATGAGTATTTTCGATAATGTGGCGTATGGACTGAGACTCTCTGGTATTAAAAATAAAACAGAACTTCAAGATAGAGTCGAAAAAGCACTCAAAGGTGCAGCCATTTGGGATGAGACTAAGGATAGATTAAATGAATCAGCACTGGGCATGTCAGGAGGACAGCAGCAGCGTCTGTGTATTGCAAGGGCTGTAGCATTGAAACCTAGAGTACTTTTGTTTGATGAACCTACCTCTGCACTTGATCCCATCTCTACAGGAGCCATAGAAGAGCTTATCGCTGAAATAAAGTCTGAAGTATCCGTAGTCATTGTGACGCACAATATGCAACAAGCCAGTCGTCTAAGTGATTACACTGCATTTATGTACCTTGGTGACTTGGCAGAGTTTGACAAGACAGATACAATTTTTCTCAATCCTAAAGAGAAATTGACAGAAGATTATATTACAGGACGTTTTGGATAAAAGGTGCTACTCTCCAAAGGAGAAGCTTTAGTGAGAGGAATTTAAAAGGGGCTTTGCTTCTTTTAAAGGAGAAAATATAAATAAAGGTTTGGATAATGTTACCAGGATACAATGAAGCTAGACATGAAGTAAGAGAGGCAGTGGTTGATACCCTACAGGGATTGGCAACAGCGAATAAAGCAGGGCTTGAAGCTTTAAAAGCCAAAGATACAGATGCTTTGGCACAAGCACGTAAAAACCTTAAAGAGATATCAAAAACTACAGAGAAGATAGACAACGATATTGTTCTTATCTTTGCCAAATACAGCCCTGAAGCCAGAGATTTACGAGAGATGGTCTCTTACTTGAAAATTACATCAGCATTGAACCGTATACGTGCCAATATCAATAACTATTTGAAAAATATGCAAAGTATGTTGTTAGAAGACAATACAGTGATTGTTGAACTTATTGAAAATTCTTTGGTGATTAACAGCTGTACGGTACATGCTTTTGAATTTGCACTTACAATGTTTCAAACATTTGATGACAATGATAAGATTAAAAACTTAGCCTCTAAAATAGATGTAGAGTATTCTAAAACAGATGATATTTATACGCTTTTAGAAAAAGAGGTCATTCAAAAAATATGTGGTGCAGATGGGCTTGCAGAAGAGTACTTTAATTTACTCAAATACATCCGTAAAAATCTTAAAATTATTGATAGATTAGATTCTATGGCACAAAGAGTTATTTTTGCACGAATGGGCGGAAAGTTATAGTCATATAGTTTTTGCTATAATCTCTCTATGCAAAAAGAGATTGAAATAGTCATCATAGAAGACGAAGAAGATATACTTGAACTCATAGAATACCACTTGAATAAAGAGGGGTACACTGTGACAGGTTTTTTGTCAACAGAGAATGTTGAACAATTTTTAGAAGAAGAGACACCGGCACTCATGTTGGTAGACAGAAATTTACCCGGGATGGAAGGCAGTGAATTTGTCTCTTACCTACGTGAAATAGGCTATGACATCCCTGTCATATTTTTGACCGCTAAAGACAATGAATATGAACTCGAAGAAGGGTTTGAAGCAGGTGGCGATGACTATATGTGTAAACCTTTTTCTCCCAAAGAGTTGACACTTAGAGTTAAAGCTTTACTCAAACGTTCTGGTGCTTTACAAAAGCAAGAGAAACTAAAACATAAACTATTGACCATTGATGTAAGCCAGAAAGATTTACACGTGGACGGCAAGAGCGTAGCCCTAACTAACTTGGAATTCAATCTTTTACATACTTTTATGAAACATATTGACAAAGCACTCACAAGAGATTTTTTACGTGATGAAGTTTGGGGTGTTGAGGGTGAAAATGTCAATGACAATGCTGTCAATGTTGCCATCAACCGTCTAAAAAATAAAATAGACCCAGACAATACACAAAATTATTTTCACCCTGTGTGGGGTGTTGGATATACATTTAATTAAAAAATATGTCAATATGACATATTTTTCTTCTATTACAACTTTTCACGCTACACTTCTACTATGAATAAATTAGAAACCCTTAAACACTATTTCGGACATGATACTTTTCGCCCTTTACAAGAAGAAGTGGTAGATGCCATACTCAATAAAGAAGATGTACTGATGATACTCCCCACAGGTGGAGGTAAATCACTCTGTTATCAACTGCCTACTCTGCTAATGGAGGGCATCACAGTGGTCGTCTCTCCACTGCTTGCCCTCATGCATGACCAAGTGGTAGCTTTGCGTTCTAATGATATCTCTGCAGCGATGCTTTCGTCCATGCAAACCCTAGAAGAGAGTCAAACTATAGAACAGCAGTTACGTAATGGTGAGATAAAACTTCTTTATGTAGCGCCTGAGCGTTTGACGAATGCCTATTTTTTAAACCTCTTGCATCAACTTCCTATAAACTTCTTTGTTATAGACGAAGCACACTGTGTGTCAGAGTGGGGGCATGAGTTTAGAGAAAACTATAGGCGTTTGTCTTTACTTAAGGAGCAGTTCTCTACTACGCCCATAGCTGCATTTACGGCTACGGCTACCAATGCAGTGGAAAGTGATATCGCTACCAACTTAGGACTTGTAGAGCCTAAGCGTGTCAGAGGGTCACTCTTTCGTGAAAATCTCACAATTCATGCACGACACCGCATCAAAGATGGTAGACAGCAACTTTTAGAGTTTTTAAAATCGCACACCGATGAAGCAGGCATCATCTACACTCTTTCACGTAAGTCCACAGAAGCCATAGCCAGTTTTTTGCAAAGCAAAGGAGTGGAAGCAGAAGCATATCATGCAGGACTTCCCACCCAACAGAAAAACAAAACCTATGCAGACTTTGTAGCAGACCGTGTGCAGATAGTTGTAGCCACCATAGCCTTTGGTATGGGTATAGACAAATCAAACATACGCTTTGTGGTACATCTGAGCTTACCCAAAACTATAGAAAACTTCTACCAAGAGATAGGACGAGCAGGGCGAGATGGTGTAGAGTCAGAAACGCTTTTACTTTACTCAGCAGCAGACATTGTGCAACAAAAAATGTTTATAGAGGATTTGCCAGAGACGCCTTACAAAGAACATGCATTTAATAAACTAGATGCCATGGTACGCTTTGCTAACTCCGAAAACTGTAGACACCAAACGATTGCTGCGTACTTTGATGACCGTATAGAATCATGTGGAACTAAATGTGACAACTGTACGGCTCCAGCATCTGAAAAGGTTGACATAACCACTGCTGCACGTATGATGCTCTCTGCCATTCTCAGAACAGAGCAGAATTTCGGGCTACACTACATTGTAGATGTACTCAAAGGCAGTAAAGAGCAACGCCTTTTACAAAATGGACACGACAGCCTCTCTGTCTATGGCATAGGGGACGAATATACCAAGAACCAATGGCTTACCATAGGTGACAAGCTTTTAGAGCTTGGTGCCGTTGCTATAGGTGAGTTTAAAGTTTACAAGTTGACAGAGTTTGGGGTAGAAGTCATCAAAGGTGCACACACCATAGACCTCAAAAAAGAGAGACTCACCGTACAAAAAGCAGAGCCTAAAAAGAAAGTAACCTACTTTGACGACTACGATGTTGATATGTACGACAAACTCCGCACGCTACGAACCCAAATCGCCTCCGAAAAAGGCATCCCACCTTACATTGTATTTTCAGATAAAACACTCAAAGACCTCTCAAGTAAAGTACCACAAAACAAAGAAGATATGTTGGAAGTACATGGCATTGGGGATGTGAAGTTTGAGAGGTATGGAGAGGCGTTTTTGGAGCTGTTAGTTGATGGGTGATTTGACAATTAATATAATAAACAATATAATAAACAATATAAAGGAGTTGAATTATGTATAAAACAGTAAAACCAACCACGTTTACATTGCCCTTAACATTGTTAGCAGAGTTAGATAATTTGGCAAAAGATTTAGGGAAAAAGAAGACTGCTATAGTGGCGGAAGCTTTGGAAATGTACATGGATATGAATGATTTAAAGGTGGCAGAGAGTCGTCTGAATGATAAAAATATTAAAGCAGATGATTTTTTTGATGCTTTAGGAGCATAATTTTTGTATAATTTGGAGTTTAAAGCAAGCGTTAAAAAGGATTTTAAACATATTTCAAAAGTAGATATTATTTTTATAAAAGAGTCACTAATTACTTTTGTAGAAAACTTTTCTGCTAGCTATGAACAAGAACTATTAAAAGTAGGGAAAATTAAAAAACTTCAAGGCGAAATAGAAACGCTCTACAGGCTGAAATTACGTAGATACAGAGTTATTTATAAAAAAGAGAGTGATAGACTTGTGATACTGGTACTCTCTGTGAAGTCACGTGAGGGTGCGTATAGAAAATAATGTAATGTCTATAGATGGAAATATCTTTATTAAATCTAACAGAGTTGGCTATAATAAATCAACACAATTGAGGGAGAATATATAGATGCAATATCTTAATGAAAATAAAAATATCCCTCAAAACCTAGAACAAAGTATTAAAAATAATCCAAAATTACACCCATATTTTGACATAAACTTTCAAGGCATTAAACCTAAAAACTACTGTGGTTTTCTCTCTATAGAGAATCAAAGTTATTTTATTATTCCAAAAATTACCGATGATAACAATCAAAACTTGAATACCTTTATCTATATGCTCATGTATGGGTATGATGTAAAACTCAAAAATGAAGACTTGATGCAAGGGATAAATGTAGAACATCACATTTACGAGCTGTTCATTAGGCTTTTTTCTGATACTTTGTTGGATGAGTTTAAGAAAGGTGTATTTAAACAGTATATTACGATGCAAGAGAATTTAAAAGTGTTGCGTGGTAAGTATATTATCGAACAAAATTTCAATAATTTTTATCATCAAAATATCTATTGTGAATTTGATGAGTTTTCTATGGATAACGAACTCAATCGCTTTTTCTTGTATGCCATACGCATTTTTAAAAAATACAGCTCTTATAGTAATCTACATAGATGTGAAGCTGTGTTGGATGAAGTGGCATATTTCAATGTATATTTTAAGAGGCTGAACATTCATTTTGACCGTATGAACAGCAGATATAAAAAGAGTTATGAAGTAGCACTTATGATACTTCAAAAACTTATACCGATGACACAAAATAGCCGTGAAAAGAGTTTTGCATTTTTGTTTGATATGGCAGATGTGTTTGAAAAGTTTGTGGGTAGGTTATATCAAGAGATAAATAATACTACAGAGCTGCAAAATGAAAAAAATTATGGCAGTTTGAAATTAAGACCAGACATTGTGATAAATAATTTGATCATAGATACGAAATATAAAAAAGTAAATAGCCGTAAAGAATTAAAACGTGATGATAAGTATCAAATGTATGTGTATGGCAAGAATTTTAAATGTCAAGATACGATGCTTTTATATCCTAAACATATAGAGAACATTGAAGATAGTTTAGAACTTGGAAAAGGGGATGACCTAATAAGGTTAAAATTACAGAGTTTAGATTTGGGATTTGATGGTGGGTATAGTGATTTTATTACTATAATTAAATATAGATTGGAGCAGATAAGTGAATGAGCATGAATTAAAGAAATTAGTAGAAGTATTTTATGATAAATGGGCAAATGATGATGGATTGTGGAGAAATAATTTTTACCCCAATATTACAGAAGGATATTTGGATTTTACAATTAAGGTATCATTTGGACAAGGTTTGAGGATTGTACCTCCTAAAAATCCATGGATGGCATTTTTAAAATATGGACAACGAGTTAGTCAAGGAATCTACCCAATTATAATTATTAAGGGGGATAAATTAGAAGTACATTTAGGGGTATCACAAGAAAATGAACCAATAATAAATTTAGACTTCATATCTAAATTAAAAGAGGATATTGGTTCTAAGGTTTTTGAAAACTTTGATATTGATAATCTTAAAGAACATTTACAATCAGTGTTAACAAGATTTGATAATGCAATGAAAGGATATAATACTAATCATTTTAATTCTTCCACAATGACTCAAAGTCTATTAAGCAAAAATATTATTTTATATGGTTCCCCAGGAGTAGGCAAAACGCATAATACAAATAAACTTATTAGACTTATTAGACTTATTGAAGATGGTAAATCAGACAGAGAAATATTTGAAACCATAAAGGCAAATGAAAATAGTGAGACTATAGATATATCAGATATAAAAGAGAGAGTTAAGTTCATCACCTTTCATCAAAGCTTTGGGTATGAAGATTTTATAGAAGGATTTAGACCTAATGAAGAGGGGAATATAGGTTTAGAAAAAGGTATTTTTTTAGAGATTTGTAATGACGCGGAGGAGAATCTTTTAAAATCATCCGAAGAAAGGAAAGTTCCTTTTAAAGAAGCATTTAATCGCCTATTTAAAGAAAAGATTGAAAAGGAAGAAAGTGTTAAAATTGATTTAAAGCGTACAGGTAGTTATTTTAAAGTAAATGATTTTAATGATAAAACAATCTATTTTGAAAAACAGTCGGGTACAACAAAGCATACATTATCAATGACATCTTTAGAAAAAATGTACGATGTAGAAAAAAATGATTTTATTAATGGGGGATTAGCAGTTTACTATGAACCTATTTTAGAAAAGTTATTGAAAATAAAAAGAGAGTCTCACGTAGAAAAAATTGAAAGAAAAAACTACTATCTTGTAATCGATGAAATCAACAGAGGAAATATCTCTAAAATCTTTGGAGAACTCATTACCCTTATAGAAGAAGATAAGCGAGATAACCTAGAAGTAACCCTTCCTTATTCTAAAAAGCCGTTTAAGATACCCTCTAATCTCTATATCATAGGAACGATGAACAGTACAGACAAATCCATTGCTCTCATTGATATCGCTTTACGACGACGGTTTACATTTTTAAAGATGAAGCCAAAAGCAGATTTGATAAATGATCAAAAAGCAAGACTAATATTTGAAGTAGTAAATAAAAAAATAACTGAAACATTAGGTGAAGATTACCAGATAGGGCATAGTTACTTTATGAAGATACAAAACGATGATGATTTAGATTTTGTTTTAGAATATAAGATTATCCCATTGCTTGAAGAGTATTATTATGGCGATGATAGATTGACAGAGGTGATTGCACTTTGTAAACACGATCCGATATTGGATAATGATGACTAGTAAACCCCTCTGTGGTATAGACGAAGCAGGCAGAGGGCCACTAGCAGGTTCACTTGTGATGGCTGGTGTCGTGTTGACAGGTGAGGTTGAGGGCTTGATGGATTCTAAGAAGTTGACGGAGAAGAAGAGGGAGGCACTTTACTCTTTGGTGGTAGCAAACAGTGACTACCACATCGTTTCTTTTTCGGCTGCTGAGGTGGATGAACTTGGTATCTCTGAGTGTTTACATAGAGGTTTACTCTCTATACAAAAACATTTGCCAGATGTTGACTACTTGTTTGACGGAAACAGTACGTTTAGGGTTGACAACATTACGACTATGGTCAAGGCAGATGACAAAGTGCAGGAAGTTTCGGCTGCGAGTATATTGGCTAAAGTAACACGCGATAGAGAGATAGTGGCGCAAGCTAAGTTATACCCAGAGTATGGGTTTGAAAAGCATAAGGGATATGGAACCAAAGCCCATATGGAGGCTTTGGTGAAGTATGACAGGTGTCCTATACATCGTAAAACATTTCGAGTCAAAGGCCTGGATGACCCAAGTCTTTTTTAGGAAGGACTCTTGTTACATGATGGGCTGACCATTTACCTTTACAGAACCATCTTTTAATTCTATATGATAGGCTTTTTTACCGTTTTCATCTTTAGGTTGAAAGAGCATCATTGCCATAACAGCTTGAGGTTGTTGTGCTATGAGGGCTAACAGTTCGTTAGAAAGTATAAGGTTTAGGCTTGCATCTATGGCACCAACTGCAGCCATGGGTTTTTGTGCTAGGGCTTTGAGGTCTAGGGTTTTGTCTACCATAACATTGGCATCAAGTTTGAAACCCTCCATTTTTTGATCATTGTAGTTGAGTGAGGCTATCTCGAAAGTTGGTATTTCCATCTGAATACCTTTTGAGATGAGTTGTTGTAAAAGGGCATTAAGCTTTTCTTCATCGTTGGGATTTATAGTCTCAAGGGCTTCGATGGCTTTGCTATCGATGTTGTTCGCCGAGATATCGAAGCGCATATCGTTGACTATGAGCTTTTCACCACTGTTGTCAACATGGATATTTTTGATGGTACTCTTGAACGTTCCAGAGAGTAAGTCCCCTTTAGCAGTAGTGGTAGCAAGAGAGCTTATCTTGTCCATAGTCAGTGTCAGTGTTTTGGGGATGTTAATTGTAAAATTTTCCACGCTATACGTTGTTTTGGCGTTGTACTTGTTGTTTACATCTACATCGTAGCTACTTGAGAGTGTTGTCATTTTCATGCTGAGTTCATCTTTGGCAGTGATGCCTACTTCTTTCAGTACTTGGTTGACATGTGTGACGGTATCTTGTTTGATGTCACCATCAAAATCAAAGCCTTTCATCGTGATGTTGAGAGTTTTTTCTCCTACCAATGCAGTATCGATGTCTTTCATATAGCCTTTAAAACCTGTACCTAGTTTGTTGATAGAAAAGTGAAGTAAAATGACTTTATCTTGAAGCATTTTTTCGACTTGCGCTAAGACTTTTTTCTCTTTTTCATCATAGTTTGTTGTTGAAACAAGCGTAGGTAAAGCAACAGGATATACATCAAACGATGCAGCACTATATGCATTTGCGATATACGTAATATCTATACCGATTTGAAAGCCTTCCAATGCCTTTGCATCATTTACATTAAGTTGTGCACCATAGGTATTGAGAAAAGGTGTGTATTTTTCGGCTTCTTGAAAAGTGAGAATAAAATGCTCTTTTTTCTCAGAGGTTTCACGCCCCTCAACAGAAAAACCTTGTGTTTGTAAGGTTGTAAGTTCAGTCTCTATCTGCGTTTTTAACTTATTTGTGAGTTGTGTCGCCCCTGCAGTAAAATAATATATGGCAAAGACGGCAATAACACCGACAAGCCCTAATCCTAATTTCTTCACGTATTATCCTTTATAAATGTTTGTTAAATGTTCCATTTTTTTACCCATGTTGAGTAAGGTCATGTCTGCTAAAGTAAGTGCCATCATCGCTTCACAAACCACTGCGCCACGCAAAGCAACACAAGGGTCATGCCGTCCTTTGAGGTTACACTTTACCTCTTCGTCATGTGTGGTAATTGTATCTTGCTCTTGGAAGATACTAGGGGTTGGTTTGAAGTGGGTTTTGACGATGATGGTGTCACCATTACTTATGCCACCAAGCATACCGCCTGAATGATTTGATGTAAATCCATTTAATGTTATTTGGTCGTTATTTTGTGAGCCTTTTAGATGTGTCGATGCTATACCGTCACCTATCTCTACCGCTTTGGCTGCGTTAATCCCCATCATCGCTTCAGCTAAGATGGCATCAAGTTTGTAGTAAAGAGGTTCACCAAGACCTACAGGTACGCCAGTAGCAGTCGTGAGTACCACACCACCTACAGAGTCATGCTTGTCTTTAGCATTGAGTATGGCTTGTTCCTGTGCTGCTTCTACAGCTGGGTCAAGGGCATAGAGTTTAGAGGTTCTTGCATGAGTAAAGTCTTGTACGTTTCCTTTTATACCATCAACTTCACAAAGTCCAGACTGTATCTCTACACCGAGTTCTTTAAGCATGAGTTTGGCTATGGCTCCGCCTGCCACACGCGCAGCAGTTTCTCTGGCAGATGAGCGTCCACCACCACGGTAGTCACGCAGACCATATTTATGAAAGTAGGTAAAGTCTGCATGTCCTGGACGGAAAAGGTCTTTAACATTGTCATAGTCTTTAGACTTTTGGTTGGTATTAAAAATGACCATCGCTATAGGTGTACCAGTACTTAGTCCTTCAAATGTACCAGAGAGAATTTCAAATTTGTCATCCTCTTTACGTCCTGTCTCTAGCTTGGATTTTCCTGGTTTTCTTCTGTCAAGTTCTGACTGGATAAACGCTTCATCTATTTTAAGACCTGCAGGTACACCATCAAGGACACAGCCAAGGGCTTTACCATGTGATTCCCCAAAAGTGGTGAGGGTTAGTTTTTTTCCAAAGGTATTCATTTTTTCAATTCCTTCAAGGCTATCTGTGCTGCTTTTTGTTGTGCCTCTTTTTTACTTTTTCCTTTTGCTTTTGCTATGGTCGTGTCATTGAGTACTATAGCAATCTCAAACTCTTTTTTATGGTCTGGACCAGAAGAGCCTAATACCTCATAGAGAGGTGTCACACCATGTGTCGCTTGTGTCAACTCTTGTAAAGCTGTTTTGTAATCTTTAGAGAGCGAATCCAAATCTATTTTAGGGTGACACTCTTCAAGAAGTTTGATGGAAATGTCTTTTACCATTTCCAAGCCAGCTTCGAGATACACAGCACCTATGATGGCTTCAAAGGCATTGGAAAGGAGTGAGGGTTTGTTTCGTCCATTGTTATTTTCTTCTGCGAGTGAGAGAAAGATGTAAGAGCCAAGATTCAGTTCACGTGCAAGCAGTGTAAACCCAGACTCGTTGACAAGTGAGGCACGTATCTTTGACAAGATACCCTCGTTTGATTTAGGAAATTTTTTAAACAGGTACTCACCTACAATGAGGTCTAGTACTGCATCTCCTAAAAACTCAAGCCGCTCATTATTGTAAGGCTTTTTGTCACTTTTGTGTGTCAAAGCCTCAATAATCAATTGCTTGTTCTTAAATGTATAGTTCAGTCTCTTTTCGAGGTGACTGTAATCGTTCA
>Ga0256829_1003029_pt1 | contig 12001 bp, 12 predicted proteins | sample 131447metaG_FD_185979 | JGI IMG/M metagenome (GOLD analysis project Ga0256829, IMG submission 185979) | Hydrothermal vent microbial communities from Lau Basin, Pacific Ocean - 131-447 | ecosystem: Environmental > Aquatic > Marine > Hydrothermal vents | place: Pacific Ocean: Lau Basin | collected... | reverse complement strand
TGAGCCGATATCAATGTTACCCTCCAAGCCTTAGATTATGCAAATAACCCTACGGCTGATTATAATGAAACCTTGCAAATACAAAGTGTTTCTCCAAGTGCAGAGTACAAGGAGATTAAAAGTAGTTGTTTCGATGGTAATTTAACATTAGTAACACCTGCTATTTTTGTTAATGGAGAAGCAAATGTGACATTTTCATACAGTGAAGTAGGAGACTTAAATATAACACTCACCGATACCAATGGTAGTGAATTTGCCAATGTCGATGCACAAGATACAACCGATAGTCAGCGTCTCATTACTCCCGCAACACAAATATTTTCTGTATTAGCACACCATTTTAGTATTGATGCGATTTTACAAAACCATACCAATAATTTTACCTACATTTCCAATGACCTCAATATGTCAGCAACACTAGAGATGAATATCACAGCACAAAGCGAAAGTAATACAACAACCCAAAATTACAATACAAATTGTTATGCACAAGATTTTAATATGTCACTTTCATATATGATTAATGGAGTAAGTGATGCAAGACAAATACTCTATAAAGAGTCCAATACTCTCGAGTATAACACCACCGCTCTCTCTCTGAGAAATCTCAACAAATCTTACTTTACAACCGACCATAATGGTACAGCAGCACTCAAATTACAACTCAATTTTGATAGAAATATAAGTAATGCACTGAATCCATTTCAACTACTCATTACGAGCATGAATGTAAGTGATGCAAACAATACCCTAGGTGAAGTTACACAGACACTCGATACAAATGCAACATTTCTCTATGCAAGATCACATGGAACGCGACAACGTTTTAATGCTGCTTCGGGAAATGCCTTACTTTACTATGAAGCCTATTGCAATGCCACTGATAGTTTTGGAGTTAGCTGTGATAAAACTTTACTCCCAAATGGCAATGCTTCACTCTCCTCTGATGATCCAAGATGGTTTAAAAACACCTTGCACTCTCCAAGCACCGATGGAAACATCTCACAAGTGACACAAAAAAATGGACTCGGATTTGTTACAGCATCTGCACTTACACAAACCAATCCAGACCAGACAACACTCAACTACAACCAAACAAATTTTCCTTACAATACAACTATGAACATCAATGGCTCTTCTTGGCTACTGTATAACAAATACAATCAAAATGCACAATTCAATGAGTTTGAAGTAGAATTTTTACAAGATGGCAATTGGACAGGGGCACATGAAACCAACACAACAACTGGCACAAATGCAGTAACTACAACAAACAGGCGAACAATGTGGTAAGAAGAAGATCCGCTTTTACCCTCATTGAGCTTATTTTTGCTATTGTTGTTATTTCTACTGTTGTGCTCTCCTTACCGATGATGAACAGTGTTCTCTCTAAGGGTATGGAAAAAAACATCGTTCAAGAGGCTGTTTTTTCAGCGGCTAGTATGCTCCAAGAGCAAACAACAGCACATTGGGACACCCACTCTTTAGAGCAAGTTTACTCTTTGGCAAAAGTTATCGACATCCAAGGAGATTGTGAAAACAATGCATCTTTAGTCACTTACAGAACCAGACCGGGGCACATTGCTCAGCCCCTTCATAGAACTTGTTTAGCATCAAGTGCCATCACTACAGATAACAATCTCACCATAAATCAATCTGTTTTTGTCAATACAACATCCAATAAAGCCTCAGGATATAAAACAGACTATAATGCAAGCATCACAATCACCCGCCCTGCTCTCTTTGCCGGTAGCAGTAATGCCAACATAAAAAAAATCACAGTTACCATCAAAGATGGAACTTCCACAATTACATCTCTTAACACTTATACTGCTAACATTGGTGAAATTGACTACTACAAAAAAGGCTACTAAGATGTTCAAACGCAAGGCATTTACTATGATTGAACTCATTTTTGTCATTGTAATTATGGGAATCATCGGAAAATTTGGTATAGAGTTTTTGGCACAAGCATACAAAAGCTTTATCTTCTCAAAAATCAACCATGAACTCCACTCTACAAGTGAACAAGCTGTAGAGATTATTGCAAAACGTCTTGAAAATCGTATAAGAAGCTCTGTTATAGCCAGAACTGCACAAGGAGCACCGCCAGTGCCCATCGCTTCTACTTCAGGAGACACCTATAAGGTGCTTGAGTGGGTAGGTGTCGATAATGAAGGCTTTCGAGGCACCACAAAACCGCTTTGGAGTGGTATTATCGATGTTGATAGTCCTGATGCCAACAGTTCTGTCTTAGTTTCTCCAGAGACAAACACAAGTGCGGTTTCTGCACTCATTGATATTCTTTCCAATCATGATGCATCTATTGCTGATGCTGCTTTATATTTTGTCGGTGCTAATAGCAATAGTATTACAGACTATGGCTGGGATGGCAATATCACACGTATAAATGCACAACAAGGGGCAATGCACCCTATCACTTCCAATGGTACAATAAATCAATTTGTCTCTTCTACAGGAACTGACTTTAGTGGTGTAGATGTTTATGAGTATTATAAACTTGCTTGGAGTGCTTATGCTATTGTGTATGAAACAGGAAGTAATTCCAAAGGAACACTCAGATTCTATTGGAATTACCAACCATGGAAAGGCGAAAATTTCACAAATGGAAATAGTACCATCCTTATGGAAAATGTCAGTACATTTCAGTTTATGTCTGTCGGTTCTATTATGAAAATCCAAGTCTGTACCAAAAGTGACTTAGTCGAGGAGTACTCTTTATGCAAAGAAAAAACAATCTTTTAAAAACTTCTCGTAGTGGCATTGCTATGATTATGGCGATTATTGCCATTGTCATCATCTCTACACTGATGGCACTTGCACTTGCTATGACTTCACAAACGACAAAAAGAACAACCGACCTCTATTTGTATGAACAAGCAAATCTCCTTGCAAAAAGTGCTACGGAGTATGCGCTGCTTAAAATTGCAGAAGATGGTGCCTGCTCACATAGTAATGACTTAAATTTTGTGCAAGATAGTATTTATGATATTAATATCTCTATACAGTATATTTACACCGCAGGGACACCATGTGCCGCTATGTACACTACAGTCACAACCCCAGAACAAAATGGCTCGATTCTCATAGATGTCGCTGTAAGTGTCAATGATCAGACAGTCTCGACAGAACCTATTCGTTATTTTAAACGAACTTTACAAAAATTATAATATAATTTTCAAATCAAAAAAAAGTAGTATATATGAATGTAGCAATTATTGGTTTAGGACTCATGGGTGGCTCCCTAGCCCTCTCCTTAAAACAGCAAAAATATGTGAAATCTGTGATAGGGTATGATAAAAACAGCGACCATCAAACGCAGGCAATGGCGTTACATTTAGTAGATGCTGTTGTCTCCTTTGAGGAAATTAAAAAAGCAGATGTCATTTTTCTCGCTATTCCTGTTAATGGCATCATTGCTGTTATGCAAGCATTAGTAGATGTTGATGAGAAAACAACGATTATAGATTTAGGAAGTACAAAGGCAAAAATTGTCGCTTCTATTCCTCCTGCTATCCGTCAAAACTTTATTGCTGCACATCCAATGACAGGAACAGAAAATTTCGGACCATCGGCAGCGATAGAGGGTTTGTATGATGAAAAAGTAGTTGTCCTGTGTGATTTAGAAGAGAGTGGTGAACACCAACGCAAAATTGCTCGAAAAATTTTCAAATCTTTACGCATGAAAAAATACTTTATGCGAGCAAAAGAGCATGACCGCCATGCTGCGTTTATTTCCCATATGCCCCATGCCATTTCTTACTCTCTTGCAAATACAGTAATGAAACAAGAGAACAAAAACGATATTTTAGCTTTAGCTGCCGGTGGATTTCGATCTATGAGTCGCTTGGCAAAAAGTTCTCCTTTTATGTGGGAAGATGTTTTTCGTCAAAATAAACAGCATATTTTAGAGGCCATCACACTTTTTGAACATGAGCTTACCATGCTCAAAAGTGCTATAGAAAATGATGCATGGGAAGCAGTACACAAGACAATGGCTGATGGAACAAAACTACACGATATTCTTGATTAATGAATCTCGTAGCGTTGCAACACCTCTTTTAAGAGTTTTTTATCGATAACTTTTTTCTCTTGAGAGTAAATATTATGCTCTAAAATATCTGTAATCATTTTCACATCTTCATCCTCCTTGAAAGGAAGAAGTTTTATAAGCAATTTTTTCTCATCTTTTATATCCAAAGCTTTTTCTCTTTTGAACTTTTTCCAAGGTTTTAAGCCAACTATAAGAGCACCAAGAAGCACACCACTGACAAATATAAGGACAATTTTCCATAAAGCAAAAGCTTCTGTTTCAGAGGAGAGTACAGCTTGAGTGCGTTGTATCGTGAGGGCTTGTTTTGGTTTGCCTCCATGCACTTTTATGTGGATAGCTTGCGTTTGAATTGTCTCTTTCTTTTTTGTTTTTGGATTATAAAAAGTAAGACTAAACGCAGGTACTTCAAAATCATTATCACCAACAAGAGCTATTTTTTCACTAAATTCATTTGCATTGATTGTAGGCTTTTCATCAAAAACACTCACATCTTGGATGTAAGGCTGGAACTTTTCTATGTCTTCAAGATTTCCATTGCCTTTAATTTTGATGGTCACATTCACTGCTTCATTTGGATTTACTTCTTGCTTATCCACTTGTGCGGAAATAGTAAAATTTCCTATATATTTCGCCCCTTGAGGAATCGCTTTTGCATGAATCTTTAAACTATTTGAGTAGTAACTTTTCCACACGACATCTTGCATAAATGAGCCCCAACTATCACGTATATTGCTTCTTTTTGCTACAGCGAGTTGTGCAGGAGTAATCTCTAAATCTCCTGCATGCTGTGCAGAGACTCTATATGTAAGTTTTGTAACAACAAAAGTACCATCATCATACTTACTCTGCTGGGGTTGTCCACTCACCCAAAACCCATTCATTTGTGGAGCGACAAACTTACTATCGAGTGCTCGAGCATTATGTTTTTGTTTAATGAGCATCTCTACAGTAAAAGGCTCCCCAACAAAAACATCCTTTTTTTTACTCAGCAAATCTATCACAAAGTCTGCATGAACATCTTTTTTTGCTGGTAAAACTTCTACTTTGATTGGCTCCGTTTTTTCTGTTTTTCCATCTATACGAAAAGAGTAAGATTGAATAATACATGTTTTGCGGGGCATAAACTGGTATGTAAAAATCTTTGTTCTTGTGTAATTACCATTAATTGCTTCAATATTTGTTTGTGATGCTGTGGCAATTACATTTGTATCACAGATTGTATCTATTTGTGGTCTGTCTATGGTTGCGTTTGTTGATTTTATAGAGTAAGTGACTGTTTCACCCACCGTAACTTTGTTAAAATCTACACTCGCAACGACACCTGCATGGACAAATTGCTCGAAAGCAAATAAAACTAAAATTATTTTACCAAGGTTTTTCATTTGGATCCTCTTCATATTGCTTCTCAGGGTTGAGCCTATACATAAAACTATTTTGCTCTTGATTGAGTTTGTTGAGCCATTTTTTCTCTTCTTCATTACTCATCTGCATTGGCTGTGACTTTTGTGCACCTTGTGCTTTTGCATCTTTCTTTTGTTTCTCTTTATTGAGCTCTTGCATTTTCTGTTTTTCTTGCTTTTTTTGTTCTTGCTTTGCTTTATCTTTTTTTGCTTTTTCTTTTTTTGCCTGCTCTTTTTGCTGTTGATTCTCTTTTGTATCCTTTGATTGCTCATCAGATTTTTCACCCTCTTGTGATTGCTTCTCTGATTCGCTCTTTTGCTTTTTATCTTTTTTTTGCTTATCCTTATTTTTCTCTTTGGACTGGTTCTTTTTGTTTTGCTCTTTTTTGTTCTTTTTGTCTTGCTTCTTTTCTTTCTGCTGTTGCTGTTTTTGCTGCTGTTTTTTCAATGCTTTTTTAACCGCTTCAAGATTCTCCCGTGTCGCTTTATCCTCTTTGAGTTTTAAAGATTTTTCATACGCTTCTATCGCTTTTTGCAAGGAAGCTTGTTTTTGCTCTTTTACATAAGTATTGCCAATATTTGCAAGCCTTTTTGCCTCTTGTGCAGGCTCTGTAAAACTTGCTTTTTCGTAAGATTTTCTTGCTTGTGTATATTTTTTTTGTTTATAAAGCGCATTTCCAGCATTATAGTAACTTGCATCATTGTGGCTTTTTTGTGCAAAGGCATTATACTCAGATGCTGCATCTTTGTAGTGCCCTTTTGCATAAGCTGCATTTGCTGCCTTGACTTGCATAAAATCAAGTAATCCAGCATTGGCATCTTGCAGAGTTGTTCCAAAAACAGCCACAAACACAAGCGCAACAGAACCATTGCGTTTATACCGCGAAGTTGTTGCCACAAGAAAAAGAAGCAGTGCCAAAGCTAAAGGATAATAAAAAAGTGGCTCAAAACGCTCAATCTCTTCTGATTTTAATTCACGTTTTTTACTATGTTTTTCTATCTCACTAAGCATTGCTTTTACATCTGCATCCGCACGCACACTTTGAATGTAAACACCGCCTGTTTTTGTTGCAAGTTGTGCTATGTTTTCATTGAGTCTTGAGACAATTATCTCCCCATGCTGTTTAATGAAAGTGCCATCTTGATTTTGTATCGGAGCCCCTTTTTTTGTCGCAACCCCCAAAACAAAAATCGTAATCCCTTTACTTTTTGCAAAAGCTATCTCTTTTGAAAAATCTTTTTTATCGCCTCCATCACTTAAAACAAGCAGATATTTTTGTGCATCTTTTTTGATACTTCTATCGACCACTTCAAGCATTGAGAGGAGACTTGTTCCTTTTTCTGTAATGGAAGTTGTGTCAAGTTTACGTAACAAAAATCCTACAGCATTATGATCAAAACTCAGCGGTGCAACCAAATAGGAGTTTTTTGCAAACGCAATCACACCCATACGTTCATTGGGTGCTAGTTTTAACAACTCCATTGCCTTGGCTTTGGCTGCTTTGAGACGATTGGGGTAAATATCTTTTGCTAACATAGAGTCTGAAATATCAAGTGCTATCATAATGTCGGCACTTTTGGCTTTTACTGCCACTTTCCCCTCTTGTATCACAGGATTTGCAAGGGCGAGTACAAGTAAAACAGCCACCAAAGCATAGAGCCAATTTCGCACTTGAAGCGGTAAGGTGTTAGCACTCACCCGAAGTTTATCCATCACCTCTTGACTAAAAAAATGGGCATGGGACTCTTTTTGTGTGAGCAAGAGTGCAAACAAAATAACAACCAAAATAATAAGAAAAAGCATATTAGGATATAAAAATGTCATTAATGTGTTCCTCTTTTGTTTCGCAAAAATACATAGAGTATCAACGATAAAAAACCAATAAACAGTGGGTAAATATAGTAATACTTTAAGTAGGTATAACTCTCATTTTTGATCTCACTCTTTTCAAGTGCATCAATGCGTTTATAAATACTTGCGAGCTCGGCAGCACTCGATGCACCAAACGCAACACCCCCTGTCTCTTTAGCGATTTTCACCAAGACGGCTTTGTTATAGCCATCTCGACCATTGGCTGAGCCTATACCGATTGGATAGACTTTAATTCCCTCTTTTTTTGCCATATCTATGGCAACTTGCAGGGGCACTTTATCGACACTTGGTGTACTGTAACCATCGGTAAGAAGTATGGCAACTTTCGACTTTGACTCTGTCATTTTTAGCAGATGCACCCCTTGTGCCAAGGCTTCATAAAGGGCTGTATATTTTCCTGCCATCCCAATTTGGAGTTGTGAGACAATACGATTTAAAATATGTTCGTCATAGGTCAGAGGAGAGGCTATAAAAGAGTAAGCCCCAAAAACAACAAGCCCAATGTTGTCACTCTTGCGTTTGGCGATAAAATCTGCCACAATCGATTTGACAACATCAAAACGTGTAAGGTTGATGTTGTTTGTATCAAAACCTCTTGCTTGCATCGATTGGGAAGCATCAAGTATCATCGCTATTTCATGCCCATTTTTTGGTTCAAGTTCATAAGTTTCATCTTTTACAGGACTCATAATGGCAAAAATAAGCATCAAAATTGTCAGCCATTTCAAAAATAAAAGGAGCTTAGAGCTAGAAACTCCACTTCTTAAAAACTGCTGTGCATGTGGAAAATAGATGGAAGGGAGTTTCATTTTGCAAAACTTTTCACAGAGTAAAAAAATCAGAATTACTAAGGCAAAAAATGGAAACTCAAAGTACAAACCATTAAACATCTATCATGCCCTTGTAGAGTTCTATATAGCCCTTGACTTCTTCATCAAATGCATCCACATCTTTCTTGTATTTATACTGCTCAAGGCGTTCACTTAAATTACTAAACATTTCAGTATGTCTTGGAGAATCATCTTTAAAAACTGCTCCATATTGGCTAATTGCATACGCACTCTTTTTTGTATCATTGAGATCGAGTGTTTCAAGCAAATGAAAAGAGTCTTTACGTAGATTATAGGCATTGCGATTTTTTAAATACTTCACTAAAAAAAAGATACCTACACCAAACACAATGACACCCAATGTAAGCAATGCTAAAAAATAGTAGAGTGAATACTCATGAATCTCTAAAAGTGGTTTAATGTCATGAATAGGTATTTCAGGTAGTTTGTTTTGCATTATCTTCCCTCAAACAATCTTCTCAGTGCCACACCCACACGCTCGTTAGTGTAGACCTTAGTAAAACGGATTTGATGTTTTCTTAATGTCTCATACAACTTTCTATCATAGGTATGGACTTTTTTGGCATACTCCTCTACAGAGAATTTATTAAAATCACTCTCTAAAGTCGCTCCACTCTCAGGATCAACCAAAGAAGCAAAACCCATTTGTGGTGGTTTTTCTTCTAAATGATCCCGTACGATTACACAAACAACCTCATGTTTTTTTGCCAAAAGTTTAAAATCGGGTAACTCAAAAAAATCACCTACAAGTATGATAAGTGACTTGCGTTTGAGTCTTTTGTACAGTGTATCTGCCATAACTTTTGGGTTTGATTTTTGATTGAGTGCATTAAAGTTTACAATATCACTCACACTTTTTTGTACTTGATGAATCTTTTTACTCGGTTTATTATGAGAAACCATTCTATCTGTAAAAATATACGAAGTCAGTAAATCACCATTTTTGAGTGTCGAGTAAGAGAGTTGTGCCACAACTTCTGCAATCACATCTTGTTTGAATTTTTCAGATCCAAAATGGACACTTCCATTGAGTACAGAGGCAATCACAACATTGAGTTCTCGCTCTTCACGAAAAATTTTAATGAAGGGTTTTTGCATCTTTGCCGTAATATTCCAATCAATACGACGAATATCATCCCCTGCCATATACTCACGAAGTTCTATAAAATCATAGCCCTCTCCCTGAAAAATAGAGGGGTTGTTTCCCACCATTTCAGAAAAAACTTGGCGTCTGGCTCGAACTAAAATTTTTTGTAATTTACTCACAACAGCACCTATGGGATAGCTACAGTTTCAAGCACTTTTTGAATAATTTCATCAGTCGTAATACCCTCAGCTTCTGCTTCATAACTTAAAACAATACGGTGTCGCATCAACTCTTTTGCCAAATATGCCACATCTACAGGGGTCACAAAATCTTTGCCACGCATAAATGCCATAGCTTTAACAGCTTTAAACATATCTATACTTACACGAGGAGAAGCCCCAAACTGAATGTACTCAGCTATCTCTTCAAGTCCATACTCTGCAGGGTTTCTAGTTGCGTTTACAAGTTCTATCATATACTCTTCAACTTCTGCATCGACATGAATAGCATTAATAGTCTCTTTAAGTGCTTCTATATCTTCTTTGTTGAGGACTGTATTGATTGTCTCAAAGTTACCACTTGAAATACGGCGAGCTATTTCGAGTTCCTCTTTTTTTGTGTTGTAATCCACGACTAGTTTGAGCATAAAACGGTCAAGCTGTGCCTCTGGGAGTTGGTACACACCCTCTTGTTCTACAGGGTTTTGTGTTGCCATAACAAAAAAGGGAAGCTCAAGTTTAAAAGTGCTGTCACCTAAAGTGACTTGCTTCTCCTGCATCACTTCAAGCAGTGCTGATTGTACTTTTGCCGGGGCACGATTGACTTCATCTGCAAGTAAAAGGTTTGTAAAAATTGGACCTTTTTTAATTTTAAACTGATTGTTTTGAGGATCATAAATCTCTGCACCTAAAATATCTGAAGGTAAAAGATCGGGTGTAAACTGTGCACGTTTAAAGTTGAGTCCCAAGGCTTTTGAGAGTGCATTGACAGTTGTTGTTTTTGCAAGTCCTGGAACACCCTCTATGAGGATATGCCCTTCACAAAGAAGTGCTATAAGCAGAGAATCTATCATCTTCTCCTGCCCTACAACAACCTTACTTACTTCTTTTTTTACATCTTGAATTTTACTAATCATTTCTATCTACCTCATTAAATTGTGGCAGAATTATACTCCTATGGAGTTAATAGTTGGTAAAACTCTTTCTCCCCCTGCATCTATATCTTCTTGGAAATGAATAGCTGCATTTTTATAGGCAGTTTTTTCAGGGCCATTATACTGTGTGCACTATAAAAAATCTATAAATAGCAATAAAATCAAAATTATTACATTTTTTTGCAATTTTTCTTGACAAACAAACAGATTTTGTCTATAATTTCGACCTCTTAACAAAGAGAACATGTCTTGTTAGCTCAGCTGGTAGAGCACGTCACTTTTAATGATGTGGCCGATGGTTCGAATCCATCACAGGACACCATTTACAAACTACAAAAGTGGCCCCGTCGTCTAGCGGTTAGGATCCATGGTTTTCATCCATGTTACAGGAGTTCAATTCTCCTCGGGGTCACCACTTCATACAATTTTTATTCCTAAAATCATTTTTCTATGATACCTCAATCTAATTTTTAAAAAACTCTTCTGTTTGCTACTTAAGTAGCAAAAAAAACAAATCCTTTGAGATAGAATTTCTTCCGTAAATCAAATATTAGAGGAGAAGTCATGAAAAAAATAATTTTTTCAATCACAACAGCACTATTGCTATCTAACACAATGGTAATGGCAAAAAGTTCAGAACAAGTTTCCAAGGATGCACTCAACAGTGCAAAACTAGATATACAAAATAATAGTCTCTATGTAACAAAAGAGGCAGTACGAGCAGTAGAACTAACACAAAAAGTACTGATTGATGTAGCACACAAAGATAAAAAAAGTGCTATTAAAGATATAGAAGGTGCTATTGGTAAACTCGAGGTTGCACTGAGTGCTGAAAAAGCCCCTAAAATATTACCTATAGATGTTACATTGCGTTCAACAGAATATATCGGAGATAGCAAAAAAATCAAAGCAGTAATTCATGATGTCAAAGATTTACTCAGCGATGGAAAAATCCAAGAAGCAAGAGTCTTATTAGACACACTCAGAAGTGAAGTAGATGTGATAACTACAGGCATACCAGTAGCAACCTATCCAGATGCACTCAAACTCGCATCCAAATACCTGCACAACAATGAACTTACCAAAGCAGATGCTATTTTAACAACTGCACTGAGCACTTTAGTAAGGGAGATTAGTGTTGTTCCTATTCCTGTCATTAAAGTACAAGGTCTCATAGTAGAAGCAAGTCATATTGCAAAAAAAGACAAAAAACAAGCACTGAAAGATTTACAAGTTGCCAAAGATGAGCTGCAAAAAGCAAAACTTCTAGGCTATGTCAGTCAAAGTGATGTCACTTATAAAGATTTAGAAACAGCCATTGAAAAAACAGAAAAAGAGATAAAAGGGAAAAATAAAGCAGAAAAACTCTTTGAAAATTTAATCAAAAACATTAAATCTTTCAAAGATAAAATATAATTCACCCCCCCCCTCATTCCGAGACTGTAAAATTTATTTTCAGTCTCTGGCTATCGCTTTAATAGCCTTCGTAACATCCCCCAAACAGCACCCACCACTAGGATTCAAAATTTCACAAGAGCACCCTGGATTTTCCATTTTAGCTT
>Ga0256829_1003028_pt1 | contig 12003 bp, 12 predicted proteins | sample 131447metaG_FD_185979 | JGI IMG/M metagenome (GOLD analysis project Ga0256829, IMG submission 185979) | Hydrothermal vent microbial communities from Lau Basin, Pacific Ocean - 131-447 | ecosystem: Environmental > Aquatic > Marine > Hydrothermal vents | place: Pacific Ocean: Lau Basin | collected... | reverse complement strand
CATGGTTAAATAGCCCTTTTCGTAAAGGGGATGATGATCTAGGTAAAATATATGGGTCTACTTGGCGAAATCGGGAAGCATTTGTATCAGTTGAAACGGCAGAGCAACGGGCATTGTATACGGATAAAGGATATTCATTTATTGGGTACGAACGATCTCGTGCAGTAATGTCGAAGTCAATTGATCAATTACACGACGTTATTGATACGATCATAACTAATCCAATAAATAGACGGATTGTAATGCATGCATGGTTTCCGGAATTGTTCGACCAAATGGCATTACCACCATGTCATGTATTGTACGAATTTGTCCCGGATAAAGAAAACAATGTACTTCATATGACCATGTTTCAGAGATCATGCGATGCATTGCTTGGTGTACCTATGAATATATTCGGTTCGGCTTTAATTCTACAATTAATATCTACTGCAACTGGATATACGGCTGGGCAGTTTACACATAATATGACTAATGTTCATTTATATGAGAACCAATTCGATGCTGCAACTATTCAAATAAATAGAGAGCCATTTCCATTACCGATGATGAATATTACAAAACCAACAGATCCATCGATAACTTCGAAATCGGCAATGACCTATCTCGAAACCATATCACCAAGTGACATCGAAATAATTAACTATAACCATCATGATCCACTACCTCGAGTAACTATGGCACAGGAGAAATAATCATGTCATTGCAAGATTTCACAAATAATATAGAACACTTAGCTGCTCTCCCTACCATTGAGAAAGGGGATGGAGGCTATTTTTACCCAGAAGAGATGCAGAATAAATTGTATCTTGTTGGGAATAAAATCATTTACGTTACAGAATCCGCTATTGATGAAATGCAACTACCATTGATCGAGGCAGTTTATACATCGATCGAAGATGCTATTAGCAGCGATGTGATGCAGGCAATCAACGATGCGATTGAAACCAAATTTTCAGAAATGAATACTAGAATTGAAAATGTTGAGAATACATTAGAAACGTCGAGCGATACACCGGTAATTACTCCGGCAGTAGTACGTAAAATGATTACAGATCAGATTGGAAATATACAACCAACCAGCCAGTCAACAAATAAAAAGATTAAGTTATCAACTTTAACAATGCTTAAAGAGGAAGGATATACAACTTCCGAGATAGCAGAATTAAGGGATGCTGACTTAATCTAATCGGAGTAACTATGCTTAGTCCTTTCGAAGTATTCGACATTAGTGAAAATAAGATTGCAGCTTCTGTCGATTGTAGAATTCAAATTAAATTGAATAACGAAAATCCGGCGGTTGAAACTGCCGATATGATTGAAGAATCTGGAGTACTTAATTTCATTATAGATTCACAGAATAAAGCCATCTCATTAGTATATCCATACCCAATTCGTTTAAATAAAACTGGAGTTGGAGTAACAACAGAGGTAGTGAGTGGTGTATTACATATAGCATATTCGAGCGGTTCTGTTATCGTGGAACAAAAACAAGTTGAAGATAAAGTAGATGTTAAAACTATTAAGGCATTACTAACTGGGCAAAGTAAAGATATTAAAGACCCTCTTACATTAGTTAAATTAATTGCAGATCAGATTAAAGGTGCGGATTTAAGTCACATTGAGCTCATCGTTTCAACTTTATATCGAATTGGTTTAAAATCTGCTAGATTTACCGGTAAATATGACAAGGCCGATATCGTAAACCCTGTAACTAAAACTATTGACGATTCATGGTTATCTGCTATTGCTTTTAGAGATATTAATAAAGCTGTTGGTAAAGGTTTAGTGAACAATCGTAAGATCCAGTTGAATCCAATTGAGAAGATCATTAACCAAGATTTTAGTGGGGTGTAGTAGTTTTGGCAAATCCAGCAAATAATAAAAACAAAGGCAACGCATTCGAAAGAGAAGTTGCTAAGAAATTAAGTCACTGGATTTATGGCGATCAATATATTTTGGGAAGAGATCCAACAAGTGGTGCACGCGGGACGGTATTGGGTCGGGGGCAGGTGTTCGTCGGTGATATTATCCCGGTTAAACAGCTACCGTTAGAGTGGCAAGGTGTATTCCCATTCATAATTGAATGTAAAACTGGATACAAGGCTTTAATGCCTAACTTAAATCAGCAGAATATTATTCATAAATGGATTAATAAATTGGTGTCAGAGCGGGTTGGAAATCAACTTAATCCGATTCTGATTGTTCGCTTTCTTAGACAGCGAGCTGTGATTCTTCTACCATTAGAATTGGATCATACTGAATGGTCGATTTGTTTAAACATTTATTGCAAAACCATGAACCAAAATATTAAGTTCTATGTTTATAAATTTGAGGATGTGCTTAAACAGCCTTTTGATGATTTAAAAACTAAGATATAAATTAGGAGTATCTACATGATCATCCCTAAGTTAAAACCCAATACTTTTATGTCCAACCTCAAAGCTAAAGGGGTGGTCATCCATCTGATTCCCGAATTCGGAGAAGATATCGTTAAACAACTCAATTCGTTTTCGATTTCAACTTTAAACACTCGGGCAATTTTAGCCAGAGATACTGTATTCAAACTTGGTCCTAAACGGGTCAATCCAAAAGCATATTATACCAAGCTAAAAGCTCATATGCCGGATACGGATTTTTCTCATATCCGAGTAGTTAAAAATGTTCCCCCATTACCATCATCCTCCTCGTTAATAGTTGATTATACGAAAGTGTCTGAGACGATGTCGTATATAATTGATAAGATTTCTCATAAAGTTGCACTGTTTTATCTGTTTGAGCAGATCTCTAAAGAAATTAAGAACATTAATTTCGAATTAAAGAATACTAAGACTGAGCATATGATTGTGTTTTCTGTATCCAAAAAAGATGGTGGAATGTTAGACATGTTAGAGGCATTCCGAACTATCTCACATTCAGACCTCGCCGTTTCTTACAACAATATCGGTATTGGAGTTATGATCAATGTTACTGGGGAACACCCGGCATTAATCCAATTATTAGGGTTTACAGACAAGCATCAATTGGTTCCATCATTCGGAGCTATTTCTAAATCTAGAGGCAGATTACCAAAAGATGTTAAAGTTGATATTAAAATCGATGACCCTATTAGTCCTACTAAATTAACTGAACCAACAAAAGAAATAGCCGGTATTATTAAATCCTCAAATGGTAAGTTTGATATCGACAGAGTTAAACTTACTCGTATTCTTGGTAGGGTCAAAATTAAGAATAGTAATGTGGCATCCGTGATTTCCACCTTTGTTAAAACTGAAGCGGATAGGGCAGCCAAAGCAAAAGAAACTTTAACATCTGAAGATTTAGAGCATAAAGTGTTACAGGCTATTAGTTTTTCATTAACTGGTGATGTAGATATCAAAGATAGAGACCCGGCCGAATTAATTTCCAGATTGGCAGATATGGGTACTTATTCTGAAAAGATTGTTCTCCCTAAAGTAAAAACAAATGATATTGTTGGTTCCTTAGATAGTCAAACCAATGGCTTAGAAATCACAGGAATTAATCGACATCAGTTTGAATATGCGGAAGTATTAGATAAGTCCGTTAAAGAACTATTCCAGTCATTGAGTGATCGTAAAGATTCCCCAATTGAAATCAAGAAAATAACATCAGAAGAAATGCGAGATAATAAGAACGCATTTAAAATATACACGGTAACCCTTCAAAATTTAACGGGTGGCCAAAAAGAACCATATGATGTTAAAGTCAAACTCCCTGCAATTGTTAATGACAAGTATTTGTTGTTGGGTGGTAATAATTATATGCCATTGACTCAGCAATTTTTGAAGCCTATTGTTAAAGATAAAAAGAATGCTGTTAGGTTTATTACTCAATTTAATACGGATACTATGAATATTAAGAATGTGTCTCATAATGTTGGGGATTATACGGCATTGATTAAGTTAATGGAAACGAAGTATCCGGAGTTACTGACAACGGTTACACGTGATGATTTTGGTGAAATAATCCATATTAAATTTGCCAACCAGGACGAGATATGGATTAAAAACAGTGATACTATTTTTGCTAGTGATGATAAAGTTATTAAGAATACCAATGGGAAAATCGTAGCTATTTACGATGATGGTAAAGACCGCGAAATATTGACGGCAAGCATTATCGAATTAGTTTTCGATGAGGTGTTTAAAATCCTCACTGACGCTCACCCACATGAAGCCAAATTAAATCGCCAGGAACCATATATCGAAATCCATACTACCGGCCAAAAAATTCCATTCATTGCATGGTTATGGCAGAAGTATGGATTGTTAGGTGCATTGGTTAAGAGTAATATCGACTACAAGGTTACGAAGCCAAAAGAAGAACCTCCAGTTGGTGGAACAGTGGAAGTACCATTGTCAGATGGTGGGTCTTTATGGCTTATACCAAATTCATTCCGTGAACGATTAATAGCAAATGGATTGCCGCCATTCTTCAGAGCTAACCATTTTGATATTGACCCGAATGCATTGAATGACCCAACAATAATTAATGAACCTATGCGCAAGAAATATAAGAAACGAATTATCGAAGATCTGAACATTGCTACCGAATTGATGGTCGACTCGACAACCGCAAAGGTACTTAAAAAAGAAGGGTTACCTACCGATTATCTCGAGATCATTAATGGTCCTCTGTTGGATACATTAATCAATGGCGAAGTCGAACACCCGAATGACTTAAAAAATGTTCGAGCTAGACAAGCCGAGGTTATAACAACTTTAATTTATCGTGAGCTGTCGATGGCCCATGGGCGATATCGTCAGGAAGTTAAGAAAGGTAATAAAGAAGTTAAATTAAACCTAGCAGAAGATTATGTTATTCGTGTGCTCCAAGGTAAACAGAGCGATAGTAACGAAGACAGCGGTGGTGCAATTCGTTGGATCGATCCATATAGTCCTGTTACAGAGTTAGAGCATGCATCCGAGATTATTAGAACTGGCCCAGGTGGCGTTCCGAATCAAAGGTCATTTAGACCAGAACAACGAAGTATTCATCCATCTTCAATCGGTAATATTTCGGCTCATTCGACCCCGGAATACGCTAATGTTGGGTTAGTAACACATAATACTCTCGAAGTCCAAATTGATAAAGATGGGTTTTATGGTGGTAAAGTAAACGATACTGAGAACAAACCATTTAGTTCAGTATCGTTAAATGAGGCATTGGTTCCTTTTCAGAATCAAATGAATTCAGACCGATTAATTATGGCTGTAACACATATGTCTCAGAAAATACCATTAACTGATCCGGAAGTACCCATTGTTGGAACTGGTGCAGAGTTTATTGTATCTCAATTATCATCCAGTAAATTTATCCACTTAGCAAAGCGTGATGGTGAAGTAATTAAACACAAGAAAGGATCATATATTACTGTTAAATATGATAACGGTGAAACTGAAACTTTCGACACCAATTACCGGAAATCATTAATTTCTGGGCAAACTAATATTCTACTCGATATGGATACATTGAATGTTGGCGATAAGGTCAAAGCCAAACAAGCCGTTGCTTGGACTAAGAACTTCAAAGGTAATGAACTGGCAACAGGTCGAAATTTAACAATGGCTGTAATGTCCCATCTTGGAAAGAATTTTGAAGACGGGTATGCCATTTCCAGATCGACCGCGGATAAAATGACTACCGATATTCTTAGCAGATTTTCTGTTCGAATTAATAAGAATATGAAAGTTTTAGCTATTTCATCTACAGTCGGGGAGGAGTTTGGAAGCAATGCCACAATTCTCGAATTTACATATGATAAAGATCGAGAAACATTTATCGAAGATAATGACCTAAAAAATGCAGAAGTAAGTGTCCGAGATAGTGATAGGGATACTAAGAAGCTTATCATTCCATCCGGTCGTTTAATTGATCTTAAAATCCGACTTAATGTTAAACAAGGTATGGATCCTACGATTATTAACCTATTCAATAAACAGACTAAAACCATAGAATCGGCTGTTAAAGCCCTGAAAGGTAAATTAGATAATATCGATATGTCTGTTTTAAATATTGGTGGACATAAGGATCGAGGTACTGTTTTTGAGGGTGCTTTATTAGAGTTCTTTATAGCAGCCAAAACTGGTTTAGAATTAGGTGATAAAATATCTGGCCGATTTGGTACTAAAGGTGTAATCACTGATATTGTTGATGAAACTTCTAAAGGTAAATATAGTGGTGATATCGACGTATTCATTTCTCCTTTAAGTATTATGGGCCGTAAAAATACGGCAGTGGTTAAAGAGTTGTATATCGGTAAGATCTTATACCATGCGCCAAGTATTTTTGCTTCGATGGCTAAATCCGAATCAATGCCCAAAGTTAAAGCAACACTTCAAAAATTGTATGAAATACTGGATACAACTTCGAAGAAAAGTAATATGAAAGCATTGAACGACCGGATCAAAACCATGGCTTTACCTAAATTGAAAACGATGCTAGTTAATAAGAAACTAAGATTCAATATCTTGTTTCCGCCGTTTACAAACATCAATTTCAAAACGATTAAAGCCGCTGCGGATTTATTAAGCATCCCATTGGATGAACAGGTATTTATTCCAGAACTCAATACTTGGACTAAAGAAAAAGTACCGGTAGGCATAAATTATATGAGTGCCATGGAACAGAGAAGTTTCGATAAGGAGTCTACTAGATCGACTGGTGGACGAACTGTTGTAACAGGACAACCAACTAAAGGTAAATCCAAAGGTGGTGGTCAAAGTATCTCTGAAATGGATGTGTATGCAATGTTGAATTATAATACACCTCAAATATTAAAAGAGTTAATGAATACCAGAAGCGATAATATTGATTCTGGTGAAGCAATGGCTCGTTCATTAGCGACTACTGGTCGAGCTAAGTTAGCAGACCTCCCTGATGGGCATAGCGACACTCTAAATCTTTTAAATGTCTATATGAATGGTATGAACCTGAATACAAAATAAGAGTGAGGAGGGTTAGTAGCCCTCCTCTTCCCTATGGAGCAGATACATGTTAAATAAAAACCGCACATCTCTACGCGTACTTGACGCTAAACAACGAGATGAATATTCTAAACAACTAATGATGCACATTGCAGACAACACAAACTGCGAAATGTCTATAGAACCACACAACGATTATACTATATGTCTTTTAAGTGGCGCAGATTCGGATTCAATTATGGATGTATTCAATAAATCTCTAATTTCCCAACTGAATCTTTATATCGAAAAGGTTCTCAAAACCGATCCAACGTATTACAACCGTAGTTTAATTTTATTTGAATCTGAAGTTGGTGACAATCATGTCTCTGTTAAATGGAGTACCTGAGGTCTAACACTCAAACCAAAACTAAATAGATAATATTAATACGTAGGGCTGTGAGCCCGGATTGTATAGAGACTAGGAGAGAACTTTGGATTTCAACAATATGATTAGCGGGGCAGAAACGACCCCAACACCACAGCAAAATCCAACTAATGGACCATCATTAGTTGCAAGTATGAATCCGGCCCAGTTAGATTCATTAATTAAACTATTACAAGTATTAGAAAAACAAGATAATGTAATTATCAAAGATTCAACAATTTGCCAATCGATTAATGTTGGTGCAACTATTTTATTCGCAGAATTACAAAGTATTATTGGTGCTGGTGTGAATATGCATATCCTTTCACCAAGAAAGACCATTAAACTGTTCAAAGCAATTAAAGGTAATAGTAACATTGCAATTTATGATGATGATGATCAGAAGCGATATGTTGTAACTAATGGAGCTATTAAAGTATTCCTACCAAAACAAGCAAGTGAGTTGGATGAGGATATTAGTCCACCTAACCTGAAGGAATATAGTATGCTTGGTAAAGTTGTAAGTGTTACTAAGGATGTTCGTAGTGGTATTTCTTCTGTATTGAATGAAAGTGATCATTGTGAATTGTTAATAAACGGCAATCAGCTGAAAGGTATTTATGTTCCGGAAACGGCCGTGTACTTGTTTGAAGAGTACGCTAAGGAACCTATCGATGAGACTAATTCCGAATTAAGTTTAAAATCTTATTCATTCTTAGGAATTGATGCTGAGTCATATGAAATATTCCTCGGTCAGAAAGGCGATAATTACTGGACAATGTGTCGAGCTAATACTGGTTATCTAATCGTGGATATGTATGAATCTGTTCAGCCTATTACAGATGAGTCTTTTCTATTGTAATCAATTAAGGAGCAAGTATGTCAATACCTGCAGAACTTTTACCAGAAAGTACTATAACGAAACCAGAAGGTATTCGCATAGACATGGCTATAAATGATTTTATTGAAAATAAGTCATTCCGGACTCTATTTGAAAATCAGTACCTCGGGTATGAAAACATTGGTATGAACCTGTTTAACCAATATAATTTATCAGATCTTGATTTAGATATCTTTCGAGATTTCATAGTATATGTACATGAGAATATAATATCTTTACCAGAATATAATTATAATACACATACGGACGCACAAATACTATTTATAACTAGGGTAGTATATGAAATTTTGTTTATAGATTTTCCAAATTGGTTAGAAGATGGAACCGTAGATCAAACTGTTGATTCGGATTCTTTGAAACATCAATTGAATGATCATTATACCAAAGTCTTCAATATTATTAAAGATCTCAAACCTAATTCATACGAGATGTTAAAGTATGGTTATGCTATTGAAATCTTCGATAATGATCTTACTGATTTAATCAATAATCATATTGTGAAACTCAATATGGTAATGTAATAAATTACTCCCCCGGCTTCTTAGTCGGGGGAGTAATGTTCCTCGGAGGGCTGTATATTGGATTCTAAGATCGAGTGGCCAAAGAACAAGGTCGATCGGGTACTTAATTCGATGCAACCGTTTAGTAAGAAATATAGACTTTGGTGGCGGGATAGAGGTAAAGATCTCGATCTCACTATAGTTGGATTCAAAGGGAAGAAAGTTGAATCGCTTGAGTTTTACGGTTTAACAGCTACGCAAAAGCAAGAAATTGAGGACTGTTTAGAGGCTAAAAAGTTAATCGAAATGTAAAAAAAAGGAGAACAACCATGGATAAGAATGCATTGCCTAAAACATGGCTATTTGCAGCTGCAATAATTGCAGTAATAGTAGCGTACTATATATTGGGGTATATGATCGCATTTGTTACCGCAATAATTTTAAGCTTCGTTATCGGATATAATATTGGTATTTGGAAGAGGGATGCCGACTCGAAATAAAATTTACTATTCAAGCCCATCTAAAAAGATAATAGAGGTATAAGAATCGAAGGGTTTTTGGTCTTGCATCTTTGGATGTATTGCCTTCTTTTCTTTGTTTTAAACAAACATAGAAAACATAGAAATAGGAGAATAGAACATGACGGATTTATTATACGAAGCTGAGCTCAAAGAGAAGCTCAAATCATATGGACAAATTACAGAACAAATTGACAAGCTTACATCAATGAAAGAGCAGATCCGTACTCAATTAAAACAATGGATGGGAATTAACAATCTCACGGAACATTGCATCTACGATGAAAACAATCAATGTTGGAAGATTTGTTTCAATACCTCAACAAGACGCTCAATTGTTGATTGGAATGAATTGCGCGTTATTTTAGGTGATGATTATTCCGAACATGTTCAACTTAAAGATTCAGTTGCATTTAAAGTTGCAAAGGTTAAAAAGCCGAGCTAGCTCAGTAATCACAAGGAGGAACTTAGTTGCATCAACTACAAACAAAGATTAAGCAACTCCTTAAACCTAGAACCCGAAGATTTCACGAACATTCTTCTGGTTGGATAGAAGTTTTCTGTCCATTCTGTAACGATGCTACTCGAAAACACAACCCATCTCATGGACATCTATATATGGTAATTGAATCGAATTATTTCAATTGCTTTAGGTGTTCTGAGGTGGGAAGTGTTGTTAAGCTTCTGGATAAATATAATATCCATAATCAAGAAGTTAATAGACAACTGTCATCCCTGAGACATTCGGACATATCATATTCTAAGGTACAATCCATTGTTACTGGTGTTGATATGAGACAACTACATAGCAAAATTATGGAAACTTATTCGAAAACGGATAAGAATATTTTTCAAATATTCTATAATTATATGACTCGTCGATGTTTCGGTATAGATATTGTAAAATACTTAGCATCCCCAACAAAACAAGACGGATATGTTGGGTGTTTATTTACTAATGCTTCGAATCAATTTATAACTACTCGATTAATTAATCACCCGAATAAGCGATACGCAAACGCAGATCATAAACCAATGTATTATTTTCAAGACATTCGTACTATGATTGATTCCGAGCAGATAGTTATGTGTGAAGGTGTGTTTGATATCATCAATTTGAGTAATCATTATTATGATTTCAAAGATTCTTTCTATGTTGCGATTAATGGGAATCAGTATGTATCTGCAATTAAAACGCTAATACATTCATATCTTATGATCGGGGGTTATACAATATCAATTGTGTTTGATATGGGTTTATTCCGAGAGGATCAATTAATAAAGAATTTGATTTACACTATTCAAAAGTTAAACCCAAGAATCAAATTGAAGATATATAAACCAACACTAAGCAAAGATAGTAGCGAGTTTATGAACTTGCAACAAATTCTCTAAAAAAGGAGATTAATTTGAATGAACAACAATGCGTATCCGCATTAAGAAGCATGACCCAAGATGGTATTTATGTAAGTGACGACTATACGGTTTTAGTTTTCCCAGAGTCAACATACCGGACTTCGGATGATATATATTTCGAATTACGTGATAAATATGGGGATATATCCGATTTCGCTAATACATACCAGTTTATACCAAAAGATGAGTTGACAGTACAATATGTATACATGATATTATCTCAATGCTATTCTAAACATTTCGATCAAAAAGTACTGTTTCCATTTAATATAGATCTATATAAAGCCCTATTCGATATGGTCCCGAGTAATATAAACAAATCGAAGCTAACAATACACCAATCCGGGATGGGACATAAAAAACTATATCCATTTCATTTTAAATATGTTACATCCAGTGGACGAATATTATATCAACCGGATTCAATTAAAAAAGTTTCAAACTACCCGGATAAAGAAGTATTCAGTAAATTTATCGAAGGGGAATATAAGAAACTGTTGGATTCATCGAAGCAATTATTTAAACTTTTAAGTATATCGAACGATCAATCCTCGATCGATAAAATTATACATGTGATCGGTAATAAACCATCTATGACAGTGTTTAAAAAAGCTATTACATTTCTAAACAAGCACACTGTAGATACCCTTATAAAAACCAGGAATTATTTATATATTGATGACTGTATAGAACGATTGACACCTGAAGAAATGTGTGAATTCGATAAGTTGGTGAATATGTGCTTAACATTTAGTAAATCTCCAATTCAATATACATTTGATGGTATCCAGATAAAGATATTCCAAACTAAGAGTCATAGTCATATTGTATTTCAACCATACTTCAATATGAGTACTGACTTAGTAAGTTCTGATAACGATTGTAAGATTAGGTTGTATAAAGCCATGCAAACAATCGGTAAATGGGATGAATTATTTCAAAGGGTTGAGAATGAGGCATTAGTAAACCTTTAAAGTATAAAAAAGAGTGGATTTCATTAGAGATCCACTTTTTCTTTTCAACTAATCTAAAAAGATAATAGAAGTATAGGAGGGATTATGCAAACTATACGAAATCCTTTCGAGGATATATCCAAAGATCGATTCATAGATATCGGAACTGGGCCAATCCCTATCCCGGTATGTACTAAGGTCGAACTTAATCGCATTCAAAACAAATTATTTTTATTAGCTTCGAAGATCGAGGATAAAGAGTCATTCACTTTTTTGTTTAGTGGAGCGGATACATCGAAGGAACTCGAACGAATTATTGAGTTGGTCGGTTATTATGACGTTGAAACACTTGTCAAAATTAA
>Ga0256829_1003027_pt1 | contig 12006 bp, 13 predicted proteins | sample 131447metaG_FD_185979 | JGI IMG/M metagenome (GOLD analysis project Ga0256829, IMG submission 185979) | Hydrothermal vent microbial communities from Lau Basin, Pacific Ocean - 131-447 | ecosystem: Environmental > Aquatic > Marine > Hydrothermal vents | place: Pacific Ocean: Lau Basin | collected... | reverse complement strand
GCAAATTGAAATTTAATCAATGGGTTTTTAGAAAGGAATTGGCTTGTAGATGCATCATATACTACTTTATCGCCTGCTGTTGCAGTAATGTGAGTAATAAAGTTAGCCTCTTTACCTTTTTTCTTTGCCTGATCATATGTAAGCATAGCATGAGTAATTGCTACTTTTGCTTTAACAATACCATCTTTCTCTTTCGCTTTCATTCTCATTTTAACTTTAGTTGGAGTTACTGCTGGAGCATCTGCCATAGACGCTGTAGCCATAAGTGCAATACCTGCAAGTGCTAATATTAATTTTTTCATTTATGTTTCCTTTGTATCTATATTTTGTATATCTGCGTTTAAGTGGAGTAAGGTATTAACCTTCACATCCACCAAGTGCAACTTCAAGTGAAAGTTTAGTGGTGTAGAATTTACCATCTTTACCTTCAACAACTGCTGTAATCGTACCAGATTTTTTCATTTTAATTTTAAGTGAAAAATTTGCTTCTGTTCCTTCTGGAACTTGAAAAATAGCTACCGCTGCTTCAGGATTTACATTTTGAAAAATCGCAACACTTTTTGCAGGAATATCTGTCTTTACAGAAACTGGGATTTGTCCTCCGTTACTTGCAACTTTTGGAGCTTTTAGTTTAATGTCTGCACTATCTACTGGAGTGATTTTACCATATAGACCCTCGATAGCTGTCTGAACAGTTTTAGCTGTCCAAGCTGCTGGTTTCTCCGCTCTATAATCTGTTGCACTAAGGCTTAGTGTCATTGCTGCTACTGCTACAAGACTTACAATACTCTTTTTCATTTATTTTCCTTTCTGATTGGTTGTATGGGAATAAGTTATTATCTCAAACCTATTCCGCATTTTATCTTATTATTGTGTAATAATAGTGATAAGGCAAGATTATTTACTTGCACCCACCATATAATCTACAACTGCTTTAAACTTAGCATCATCTAACGATGTTCCACCTTTAGGAGGCATGCCATTGATACCTTTTATACCATTTGTATAAACTTTATCTATACCTTTTTTAAGTACAGAAGCCCAAGCTTTTTTATCGCCAACTGCTGGTGCACCCATAGCATCTGTTGCATGACATACTGCACATGAAGCTTTGTATGCAGTTTCTGCTTCGTTGCCTGCACTAGCACCCTCTTTTTTAGCTGGCTTCTCTTTCTTTTCAGATATAGGAGGATTAAAGTCACTAATGCCTGCTCCAACTATACGTGAAACTTTTGGTTCACCCTCAAAACAGTTTTTCATACATCTTGTTTTGTTTCCACCAAAATTTTTAGGATTATCATAAAATTTACGTACATTCTCTAAACCATTCTTACCATTTATTTTTGGCACGAAACCATCTACGTTTGGCATAACAATTTTTAAGAATTTTTCTCTATTTAAAACATAATCATCATCTAACTCTTCTCCATCAATTTTAATCTCATTGATAGAAAGTATATATGCAACTAAAGCATACGTTTCATCGTTTGACAAAGACATAGGTGCTGGGTGAGGCATACCAGTTTTAATGTACCAAAATAGTGTACTAGCATATGGCCAGTATGAACCAAAGTTACGGTGTGGACCATCATCATCAGGTTTGAGTCTTTGAAGTTTTAATGTTTTTTGTATCTCATAAGCATTACCTTGTTGAAGTGCTGGATATCCACCACCACCTGCACCAAAGTCAAAGTGACAAGAAGCACATTTAGCTTCATAAAGTTCATCTCCATGCTCTACAGAACCTTCACCTTCAGGAAGACCTGTTCCATCATACATAACGTCGATGTCCCATGCTTTCATTTCGTTAGCGGTTGCTGTTCTTCCAAATTTTACGTCTTTATATTCTTTTTGAGTATTGACATAATAAGATGAAGTTTTATTATTTTTTACAGGGTAAGTCACGCCACCATCAATTACTTTTTTGCCATTTGCATAAGTACGTGATGCATCATTACCTGCCATAGCAGATGCAGAGGCCAATGCTACAACTGCTACTGTTGATATTATTTTACGATAAGATTTGAACATTTTTCACCTCTCCTTTTTCTGTTATTTCCCATGTCATTACACCATTTCTGTGATAAACACCTTCTAATCCAACTGCATCTCTTTCTTGTTTTACAGATGGCTGAACATATCCAGCGTTATCTCTTGCACGACATGACAACAATAAAGGTTTACCATCAAATTTATGAATAAATGAGAATCTAGTCCATGCCAATGGTAATACAAGACCTTTAAGACTTGCTTCTACCCAGTTTTTACCACCATCAAAAGACAAATCAACGCCTTCAATAGTACCCATACCAGACCATGCCAAACCTTCTATTTCCACAACATCACCTTTTTTAAGGTCTGTCCATGGTTTTTCAGGACAAGGAGAAGTGATAACAGAGTTCACTTCATTTGCATAGAAGTGTTGAATAGCTTTGCCGTCTTTTCTAAGTGCTGTATATTTTGCAGTCTCTTCTTTACAGTAGTAAGGCTCAGATGCAAACTCTAGTCTTGCTAGCCATTTAACACATAAGTTACCTTCCCAACCTGGAACAAGTAATCTAATTGGGTAACCTTGTTCTGGTCTTAATGCTTCACCATTTTGACCCCAAACAATCATAGCATCATCAAGAACTTTATCTATAGGTACTGTTCTACCCATATGAGAACTATCTCCACCTTCTGCTAACATCCATTTAGCTGTTGGTTTAAGACCCAAATCTTTAAGAATATCTTTTATGTATACGCCAGTCCACTCAGCACAAGACATAAATCCTTTGGCAAATTGAACAGATGGGAATTGAGGATTTCTCCACTCTGGGCCACCATTTGCTGGACACTCAATAAAGTGAATTCTACTTACGCTTGGATATCTTTTTAATTGATCCATAGTAAGTACTAATGGTTTTTCAACCAATCCATGAATCATAAGTCTATGCATATTTGGATCAATCTCTGGTGTTCCGCCATGGTGTCTATTGAAGAAAAGTCCATTTGGCGTAATAATACCGCTTAGGTCTTGTAGTGGAGTTACTGCGATAGACGCTTTCATATTTCCAGAAGAAAGAAGCTCTGTTGTTCTTCTAACTACATTACTTTCATAAGGAGAAGGCTCTCCATATAAGTTTGCTGTTACTGGCGTACCCCATGTTGTTGCCCACGGCTGTTCTTCCATTATCGCAGGATCATCTTCTGCTTTTACTTTTACTGGTGCCATTACGCTTGCTGCTGCTAATGCACTCACAGAATAAGCTGCTGTTTTCTTAAAAAAATCTCTTCTACTTGATTTCTCAGTAGCCTTGATATTTTCAGATACATTCATACTCTTATTCATAGTTCCTCCTTGATTTATTTTGGAATGACCAAAGTCATGTGCTAGATTATAGTTAAAATAGTTTAAAAAGACGTAGAAAAGTTATAATTTGCATAAGATTACATGCAAATTATAGAGATAATCGTAACAAAAAGGCTCTAATTATCATAAATAATATATATGCATGGCATAAGTATACCATATATTATACTTATAATTTTTAACCGAACTTATGCTACACTTCTTTAAGAAATATACGATGTAAGGGAATTATATGAAACAAATGTTTACAGGCAATGTAGTTTCGCTTTTTATTTCGCAAAGTGGCTTAAGTACACGCAAAATGCAACAAAATATTTATCTTGACTCAAAAGGTATAATTGGGGATAAATTTTATGGAAAAGATATTAATCGTTCAGTACTCATAACTTCTACAGATAGCTATAATCTTGCAAAAAAACACAATATAGATATGTCGCATGGGTCTCTAGGTGAAAATATTCTTGTAGATCACAATCCTTATCATTTATCCTCTGGAGTACAGATATCAATGGGGACATGCATTTTAGAAATAAGTCAAAACTGTACACTTTGTGACCATCTTTCATATATAGATAAGCAACTTCCAACATTACTTAAACATGACAGGGGTATCTTTGCCAAAGTTATACAAGAAGGCGAAATAAAAGAAAACGATAAAATATTTATATTGGACTAGTATCTAAACAAAAAGCAAAAACACAAACACAATAAATAAAATAAAATGCAAAAAACCTTCTAGTACATTAGTTTCGCCATCACTAAAATTAACGATACTAAGTAAAAGTGTTAGTCCAAGCATTATAGTCTGAAGTGGAGTCAAAGAGAGATTGAGTTCTAATCCATAGTGGCGTGATACAACAATTACTGCTGGTATAGTAAGCAAAATAGTAGCCAAAGAAGCACCTAGTGCTATATTTATAACTGTTTGCATACGATTATCAACTGCTGCACGAACTGCGGTAATAAGTTCAGGAGCAGCGGAAATAACTGCCACACCAACTGCACCTATGGCAAGGGGTAGCCCAAAAGTTTCTAAAGTGTTTCCCATAAACACAGAAAGTATTTCTGCTAATACCCCAATAATAATAATAGAAACCACAAGATTAAAGCCATGATACCAAGCGTTTATATCTCCATGCGTGACACACTCATTATCGTTTCGGTCATCTTTATTACTATACTCAAAAAAATACTTATGTGATTTCAACTGGATACGCGTAAACACGATATACAAAAGTGTAAATGTCACAACATTAAACATCATAAACATATCATGATGTGGTGCGTCGATAAAACGAGGTAAAACCATCGCTATACCTATAGCAACAAGCAACATAGAAAGATAGGAGTTTGAAGAATCTACATTGTATGGCTGTTCTCCATATTTAATACCGCCTATTATAGCCGCGATACCCAATAATCCATTAATATCAAGCATAATTGCTGAATATATAGTATCTCGTGCAAGTGTAGGACTATTAGCATGCATCATCATTATAACTATGATGACTATCTCAACTATCACGGCGGATATGGTTAGAATAAGAGTACCATAAGGTTCACCAAACTTTTCGGCTAGCATTTCAGCATGGTGTGCTACAGACATAGAGGAGTATATGATTACGACAAATAAAATGCCAAACCCAAGCAAGTTTCCTATGGTATTATGCACCATAGTATGTTCAAAATGACTAATACCAAAATAGGTAATAATCGCTAAAAAAAGACTGTACTCTTTTGAAAAATTCTTAAGTGTTTTCATTTTAAAATATCCTTGTATATAACTTATCTTACTTTTGCGTACCATTCAAAACAGGAACGAATAAACACCGCTCTATGGGTTCGGAAGTTATACGTCCATTCTTTTTACAATAACGAGTAATAATATGATAATCTTTAGACTGCTCTACAGGAGCAATCAATATACCACCCTCTGCTAACTGGTCAAATAGCACCTTAGGTACCTCTTTGGCAGTTGCGGAAAACAATATGCGATCAAAAGGTGCATACTGACTCCATCCACGTTGTCCATCATCAAAACGTGAAAAGATATTATTCATTTCTAATTTCGTAAACCTTGATTTAGCTTCTTTCATAAGTTCATCAATACGTTCTATAGTAAAAACCCTACGACATATCTTCGAAAGTACTGCTGCTTGATAACCTGAACCACACCCTACTTCTAACACAGAGTCTGCTCCCTCTGCTTTAAGATGTTGGGTCATTTTTGCCACAGTAAGTGGAGACGATATCCATTGACTAGCAGCAAGAGGAAGTGCGTCAAGATTATAAGAGAGGTGTTTAAATTGAGATGGAACAAAGGCTTCTCTATCTATGCATAACAAAGCATCTTTCACGCATAAATCTAGTGGAAAAACTTTTTCTATCTCCGTAACAAGATTTTGTCGTTGTCTTGATTTTATCATATATCTACCATCTCTAAAGCCCTTAAAATATGCGAAATTCTATCTAAAATTTGGTTACAAGTTAGCCTAAAATAGGCTTTTAAATCTCTGCCATAGTCCTGGTTCTTCTATGCCTTTGTCTTTGTTATCCATTCGCCTAAAGCTAGAACAACCGACTTTACTCCCTGCCTCACAGGCTTTTTTATAATATAGCTTTTCTTGAGAACGAGACTTTTTGACACCAAAACCACCTCTGTAAATAATAGCAACGTTAATACAAGCATCTTTATCGCCTAAATTACAAGATTTTTCATAATACTTACGAGACAAAACATCATCTTGCTTTACATCATTACCATCTCTATACATTGTTCCTAAAGCTGTACAAGTGCTAACAATATTTCTTTTACACCCCGACTCTAAATATTGTTTTGCAGCAAAAAAATGCTTATCTTTAAAGTAATGCTCACCTAAAAGATCACAGGCTTTAGTCTTTCCATACGAACATGCACGGTGCAAATAATCTAATCCTAAATCCTTTTTCTCTTGGTTATCGGCATTTTCACCTGAAGTCAATACCACTCCCACATCATAGCAACTTTGAAGATGGCCTTTTTTGCAATCTTCTATTTGTGCATTTACCTCTTTGCCTAATTCTACTGCATTAGAAAATGTCAATGCCAAAAAACATACTAAAAAAAATCTCATTTTATTCCTTAATTGAGTGTAGTCGCAACAAATTATGACTACTTACGCTAATCCATCGCTATGTAGCGACGCATTTTTTTTATTTCACGAAAGTCTATCGTGCCTTCTATTTCTTCTTGCTTATCGTTATTATTTCGTTCTCCTGTTGGTGAAATGATAGCCGAAGAAGATGCCATATCTATATCTGAAGCATTTGATACCACAACATAACATTGGTTCATTACTGCCAAAGCAGTAGATAGCACCTCTAAATGTGCCTTGCGAGGCTTTCCCCAGCGTGCAGGAATTAGCACAATATCTGCACCTTCTATCTGCTTCCATAATTCTTTAAAACGTATCTCAAAACATATAAGTAAAGCATATTTCACTCCATCTAGCATAAAAGGCTTGATTTTTCTCTTTTTACCTGCTTTGAAATACAAATCTTCGTCCCCTAGCTTAAAAAGTTTAAGTTTTTCTTGCTTATGAATAATTTTATGCTTATGAATAACCACTGCTTGATTTACAAAATCTTCACCATCTTCAAGAATAAGTGTAAACACAAGCAACTGCTCATTCACCTCTTTTTTAAGTGTTTTTAGTGCATTAGCAGAAAACTTAGCAGCCGTAGCCATATGTTCATAGTCTAATCCTGTTAAAAAAACTTCTGGTGCTATAACTATATGCTTGTCTTTATGAACTTGCAAATAATGAAGAAGCGTATCAAGATTTTCTTGATAACGTATATTGGTTGGCAGTTGCAAAGATACAACCTCAAGTGTTTTTGGTTTTCCTAGCACATTACGCTCCTAAAAATCATCTAAATCCAAGCTACCTTTGGAGTAATTTGTTACATTCCCTTCAAAGAAATTTGTTTTTTGGTCATTAAACTGTGAAAAATTATCAACCCACTTTATAGGGTGTTCTACATTATACAACTTCTTCATGCCCACGGCATTTAGTCTTTTGTCCGCAAGGTGCTTAATGTACTGCTCTATGATATTGTCTGTTAGTCCCAATATCTGACCTTGTGTAATATATGAACCCCATTCGCACTCAAGCTTAACTGCATCTCTAAACATCTGATACACCTCTTCTTCAAGTTCTTTGGTGAAAAGTTCTGGTCTCTCTTTTTTGGTAGAGTTAATCATATTTTGAAAAAGCAACAAGTGTGTCACCTCATCTCTTTGAATAAAACGTATCATCTGTGCCGTTCCTAACATTTTGTCTGAACGTGCAAGTGTATATAAGTAAGCAAAACCTGAATAAAAATAAATCCCTTCCAAAATCTGGTTAGCAAACATCGCTTTAACGATATTTTTATCATTAGGATTAGTAGAAAGTTCTTCATAAACTTTGGCTATAGCATCATTTTTAGTTTTAAGTTTCATGTCTCTTCTCCAAAGTTCATAAATCTCTTTAGAGTTTGTAGAAATACTATCTACCATTACGGCATAGCTTTGCGAATGCAAAGCTTCCTCAAATGCTTGACGTACCAAAATAAGGTTTACTTCTGGCGAAGTAATAAAAGGATTTAAATTGTCAATAATATTATTGGTCTGTAAAGAATCCATAAAAATAAGTTGGGCAAGTACCTTGTCATAAGCTGACTTTTCAGAGTCCGTAAGATGTTTGTAATCATTGACATCACGTGTCATATCTACCTCTTTTGGATACCATGAGTTATTAAGCATCATCTCCCAAAGGTTATATGCCCACTGATATTTAATGTCATTAAGCTCAAAAATTCCTGTTGGGTTTCCACCAAATATCTTACGTTCACTGGTCAATTCATCTGATTCTGGATTATATATTTTTTTGCGTTGCATTTGTAAACCTCTGATAATTATATTAAAAACATTATACACTTTTAGTCTGATTTTTGTTATATCGAAATTTATTATTGAAACCTTGTGTTGAGTAGCTTATCATTTATTATGCAGACAACTTTAGCTAAAAAAGGAGGAATGTTCAAAGGAAAATATTTTGGCATGAAAACCAATATATTTAATGTGCTAAAAGTTGTCCAGAAAGCCAAAGAAATCAAGGGGGAAAGAAACTCTTTAACGCTTTCATGGCACAAGTATATTATTTTTATGTGTACCAAATGTGAAATCATAAGCAAAACTGTGAAAACACCATACGCAACACCCAAAAATACACGCCAAAATAAGCATTTTTATTTTATTTTCCATACTATGGGTTAAAAAAGAGTTTAAAATGGCTTATTTTACGTGCTAGATAGGTTATTTTGATTTTACTTAAAAGTGTATTGAATTATAACACAACTCAAAATCTTATTGACACCCAACACACTCTTGACTTCTGTCTTCTACATCATTGCTACTCTCTGGTGACTGACTTCTTAAATAGTATGTAGATTTCAATCCAAACTTCCATGCATTCATATAAATCTCATTTAGATATTTACCACTTGCTTTATCAAGAGTGATGAAGATGTTAAGTGACTGTCCTTGGTCTAGCCATTTTTGACGAATAGCTCCTGCCTTAATAAGTATATTTTGGTCTAGCTCATACGCTGGGGTATAGTACTGCCATGTATCTGCGGACAAATTTGGTGCAACCACAGGAATGAGACCAGATAAGTTCTCTTCAAACCACTTACGTTTATACACAGGTTCTATGGCTTGGGTAGTACCTGTTAAGATAGATATGGAAGAGGTAGGTGCGATAGCCATAAGGTAACCATTACGCATGCCATCTGTTTTTACCTTCTCTCTTAAAGCTTGCCAATCATGACTATATCCAAATAGTCCTCCTCTATCAACAAGTCTACAAGCATTCTCATTTGCTTTATCTATAGGGAAGATGCCCTTTGACCAATCTGACCCCTCAAATGTAGGATAAGCACCTTTTTCAAGAGCTAGGTTGCTAGATTCTTTGATAATATAGTAAGAAAATGACTCCATCACTTCATCTATCTTTACAAGATGCTCATGACTTCCCCACTCTATGCCATATTCTGCTAACATCTGTGCTTCTCCCATCACACCTAGCCCTATGGAACGTGACTTCTCGTTAGTCTTTTTCACCTTAGCTAGAGGGTAGAAGTTAAGGTCTATAACATTGTCAAGCATACGAGTAGCTATAGGCACAACTCGTTCTAAATCTTCTTGCGTATTTACTTTAGATAGATTGACCGATGCTAGATTACATACAGCAGTATCACCATCTGTTTTCTCTTTATCTACAACCCATATTTGCTTACCATTAAGACTATCTAACGCTGTTACCTTTTTGGCTGGTTTGCTTACGCCATTATCAACCGTAAGTATTTCATTTTCTTCGTATGCTTCTACTGTACCATCTTCAAATGTAAATTGTGTTTTGTAGGTGTTGGGAGCTGTGTTTTGAAAAATCTCCGTACAAAGGTTTGTGCTTCTAATAACACCTACATGCTTGTTAGGATTGGCTCTATTTGCTGTGTCTTTAAATGTAAGAAATGGATTTCCAGTCTCAAAGTAAGAACGCAACATCTCTTTCCATAAATTTTTTGCAGATACTCGTTCACGCGTAATATTATCTTCACTGTTTTCAAGTTCAACATAACGCTTTTCAAAATCTTCCCCATACAAAGTTGTCAACTCTGTAACCTCAAAAGGGTCGAACAGAGTCCACATATCATCTGCTTCAACTCTTGCCATAAAGAGGTCATTTAACCAAATAGCAGGAAATAAATCATGAGCTCTACGACGCTCTTCTCCAGAGTTTTTCTTAAGATCAAGAAAGTCCCTAATATCGATATGCCAAGGCTCTATATATACGGCTATTGCACCCTTACGAGTACCCAACTGGTCAACTGCAATAGCTACGTCATTTGCTATTTTCAAAAAAGGCACTATGCCCCCAGCCGCATGTTTATGACCATCTATAAATGAACCCATACCACGCACAAGAGACCAGTCCCAGCCTATGCCTCCACCAAATTTACTCAATAGAGCCATCTCTTTATATGCATCAAAAATACCTTCTATGTTGTCAGGTGTTGAGCCAATATAGCAAGAACTTAGTTGATGTCTAGGAGTTCGTGCATTTGAAAGTGTTGGAGTAGCTGCCATTACTTCAAATTTCGACAATATATCATAAAACTTTTTAGCCCAACTTTGACAATCAAACTCATTTTGAGCCAAGAACATTGCTACTCCCATAAAGAGCTGTTGCGGAAGCTCTATGGGTACACCTTTACGGTCTTTTAATAAATATCTATCATAAAGTGTTCTTATCCCAAGATATGTAAACTGTAAATCACGCTCTGGTCTAATATGGTCATTTAGGTCATCAAGGTCATATTTATCTTTAAGACCTAAAACTATACGTCCCTCTTTTTCTCCACGTTCAAAATGTTCCCTTAAATGGTTATACCCTGTAAAGCTTGTTACCTTATGATAAATGTCATAAAGAAAAAGTCTAGCTGCAACAAATGTCCAGTCTGGTCTATCAATGTCTATCTTATCTACTGCTGTTTTTATAAGTGTTGTTTGTATCTCTTCTGAAGTTATCATATCTCGAAACTGTAGCTTTGCATCTACTTCGAGTTCACTCTGGCTTACACGCACCAAACCCTCAACTGCTGCTGATGTATATTTTTGTATTTTTGCAACATCTAAAGTTTCTACTCGTCCATTTCGCTTGACAACTCTTATCATTTTTCAATCCTTGTAAACTCAAAAATCATATTTCTTGAGTGCGTATAATAAATCTGATTTTACTCAAATTTTGCTTGATTTTTTGTTAATTTAGGGCATCATTTTTTAGTATAATTTGTGCAGTTTTATGTGATAAATTAGGTGCATACAGGAAAGAAAAATATAGGATATTATGGGATAGTTTACCCCATAATATAATTACTTAAATATCCCATCTACATTCTTTGTATAATAATAAAAGTTAAAAGACTCTCTTAGTTATTTATCGGCTAAGAGGTGTAATAGATAAAGACTAAGCCACCTATAAGATTTAGGTTTTTATTTCATTCCCATGATTTTGTGGAAATGCCTAATTAATAATGACCTCTATAAGATGAAATATCTATCTCTTTGATACTCTCATAAATCGTATATACTATTCTATCTTTATGGTTAATTCTTCGTGAATAGACTTCTTTTTCAAAATGCTTTAATCGCTCAGGTTTGCCTGTACCTTTTCGTGGTTCTACCATTATCTCTCGTGTCATATCAAAAGCCTTGATATACGATGTCTTATCACTTCTTCTAAACCAATTAAGGTCATCATTGGCATTTTTTAAAATATTAATTTTGTATGTCATTAAAAACTTCTGAAATAGCGTAACTCCTAGGAAGTTTATCTTCATCTCTCGCCCTATGCGAGTCCAAAAGTGCTGATAGAGATTTTTTATCGTTTAAGAGTCTCAAAGTCTCTTGCATACTATTGTAATCCTCTTGTGAAAGCATAATAACTGCTCCTTTTGAAGTAGCAATAGAAACCTCTTCATGAGATTCCAAAGTATGATAAAGCATACTTGATAAATTATTATTCATATTTTCTAAGCTTGTATGTAGCATCTTTATAATCCTTTTTGTG
>Ga0256829_1003026_pt1 | contig 12007 bp, 10 predicted proteins | sample 131447metaG_FD_185979 | JGI IMG/M metagenome (GOLD analysis project Ga0256829, IMG submission 185979) | Hydrothermal vent microbial communities from Lau Basin, Pacific Ocean - 131-447 | ecosystem: Environmental > Aquatic > Marine > Hydrothermal vents | place: Pacific Ocean: Lau Basin | collected... | reverse complement strand
AAAGAACCAGATGGTCAGCGGAACCAGTGTCGGGAAGAAGTAGCCAGCACAGGCCGGCAGTAGCGCCGATGTACTGAATGCTGCACCGGTCGCGTAGCCGACCATAAAAAAGGCGAGAAACACCCAATCGAAGAGATCGCCCTGCAAGCTGAAGAGGATCGACGCCGTGCCCCAGATGATGCCCGTGGCGGTGGCGGAGAGCAGGATCAGCCGCTCATCGGCAGGTAGTGTCGAGGCATCATGCAAGCGCGATTGGATACGGCGATAGACCCAGTAGCGGAATCCTGCTACGGCAAAGGCGGCGATGTTCCAGCCTATCAGTGTGGTGCGATCAACCAGATCGAAAAAGACCGCATCGAGTACCAGAATGCCGATGACGACAGCAAAGATAGAGACCGGCAGGTTCTCGACCAAAAACTCCATCCGACTCTGGGCGACGTGTCGATCGATCGCCAGATGTGCGGTGGAGTTGGCAGGGGTCAACGTGATCAGCTCGTTTTGACGATGGTATCGAGCTGTTTCAGGGTGGTCAGTAGCGCTTCGAGATCGGCCAGCGCCAGCGAATTCGGGCCGTCGGAGAGCGCTTGATCGGGCTCGGGATGCACCTCCATGAAGAGGGCGGCGACTCCGGTGGCGACGGCGGCGCGCGCCAGCCCCGGCACATATTCGCGGTTGCCGCCGGTAGCGCCACCCAAGCCGCCCGGCTGCTGTACCGAGTGGGTGGCGTCATAAACCAGCGGCGCGCCAAATTCACGCATCACCAGCAGCGAACGCATGTCGGAGACCAGATTGTTGTAACCGAAACTCGCGCCTCGTTCGCAGAGCATGATCTGATTGTTACCGCCCGCCTGCGCCTTCTCCAGCACATGCTGCATATCCCACGGCGCCAGAAACTGCCCCTTTTTGATGTTGACCGGTTTGTTGGCTGCCGCTACAGCGGTAATGAAATCGGTCTGCCGACAGAGGAATGCGGGCGTTTGCAAGATATCCGCCACCTCGGCGACCGCTGCAACCTGATGGGTTTCGTGGATGTCAGTCACCACCGGCAAGCCCAGCTCATCCTTTACCCGCTGCAGAATACGCAGTCCCTCATCCAGCCCCGGCCCGCGGAAGCCATCTTTGCTGGTGCGGTTAGCCTTGTCGAAGCTCGATTTGAACACCAGCGGCACACCGCAGCGCGCCGCAATGGCGGCGATCTGCTCGGCGGTTTTCAGGGTAAAATCTTCACCCTCGATGACACAGGGGCCGGCTAAAAGCACCAGCGGCAGATCGTTGGCAATAGAGAGATTGCCAACCTGAACGCGCCGCTGACTCATAGACCCGCCTGCGTTTTACTGGCCGCCACAAAGGCGGCGAAGAGCGGATGCGGCGCGTAGGGTCGGGAGAGAAATTCGGGGTGGAACTGGCAGGCGACGAACCACGGGTGATCCGGCACCTCGACAATCTCCACCAGTGAATCGTCCGGCAGCGTGCCGGAGACAATCAGGCCGGCCGCCTCCAGCTGGGCGCGGTAGGTGTTGTTGAACTCATAGCGGTGGCGGTGGCGTTCGCGAATCTCCGTCTCACCATAAGCAGCAAAGGCGTGGGTGTCGGGCAACAGCTTGCAGGGGTAGCCGCCCAGACGCATCGTGCCGCCGAGGTCGCTCTCGGAGTTGCGCTGTACGCGCGCGCCCTCCTGCTCCCACTCGGTCATCAGGGCGATGACGGGATGCTCAGCGCGCTCATCAAATTCGCTGCTGATGGCGCCGGTCAGTCCTGCTACATTGCGTGCATACTCGATCACCGCCAGTTGCATGCCGAGGCAGATGCCGAGATAGGGGATCTTCTTCTCGCGGGCGTAGCGGATGGCGGCAATTTTGCCCTCGGTGCCGCGCTGGCCGAAGCCGCCGGGCACCAAGATGCCATCGACACCGGCTAGTGCGCCAGTACCGTCTTTCTCCAGCGATTCGGCATCGATGTAGTCGATCTTCACCCGCACACCGTGCGCCATGCCGCCGTGGAAGAGCGCCTCATTGACCGATTTATAGGCATCGGCCAGCTCGACATATTTGCCGACCATGGCGATGCGTACTACATCTTTGGGTTCGCGGATGCGGCGGCAGATATCCTCCCAGACCGATAGATCCGGCTCGGAATCCGGCAGTCCAAAATGATTCAAGACGACCGAGCCAAGCCCGCCTTCGCGCAGCGAGAGCGGCACACCATAGATGGTGTCGACATCGGGTGCATCGATCACCGCATCGCGATCGACGTTACAGAAGAGAGCGATTTTATCTTTCTGGCTCTTGGGGATGGGGTGATCGGAGCGGCAGAGCAGGATATCCGGCTGGATACCGATCTCGCGCAGGATTTTCACCGAGTGCTGGGTCGGCTTCGATTTCATCTCGCCAGCCGAAGCGATGTAGGGCACCAGCGTCAGGTGGATGTAGGCGGTGTTTTCGCGGCCGAGATCGAAACGGAGCTGGCGAATCGCCTCGAGGAACGGTTGGGACTCAATATCACCGACCGTGCCGCCGATCTCCACCAGTGCGATATCGACATCGTCCGAGGCGAGCGTCAGGACAGCGTTTTTGATCGCATCGGTGATATGCGGGATCACCTGCACCGTCGCACCCAGATAATCGCCGCGCCGTTCGCGTCGGATCACCGATTCGTAGATGCGGCCGGTGGTGTAGTTGGAGCGTTTGGACATGGTGGCGTGCGTGAAGCGCTCATAATGGCCGAGATCGAGATCTGTCTCCGCGCCATCGTCGGTCACATAGACCTCGCCATGCTGGAACGGGCTCATGGTGCCTGGATCGACGTTAATATACGGGTCGAGTTTCTGCATCGTAATGCGCAGACCCCGCGCCTCAAAGAGTGCCGCAAGACTCGCTGCAGCAATACCTTTTCCGAGCGACGACACTACCCCGCCGGTAACAAAAATAAATTTAGTTTGATGATTCATGACGGGCGGGGACAGTAGCAGAACGATGGGGCGTATGCCAGCGGGAAAAGTGGTGTGTGCGGGATTGAAAATGCTTGACAGCGCGGCCTGATCTGGCTCCTGAATGGGCGTGTGTTGGGAATCTGCGGGGGTGTTGTTTGTGGAGTGGACGTGGCCTTGTTCTTTCTTTGGCGGCAAAGAAAGAACCAAAGAGAGCCGCCTCCGTTATCTCTGCCCTTCGGGTGCCCGCTGAGCGCATGTTTCAACGGCCGCGGCCTTGCCGCTTTTCTCCGTTGAAAGATGCACTCAGCGGCAGATCTAAAAGGAGGGTAAAAATGATTGATTTTCCCGATTGGCTGACTGCCGAGACAAGTGGGAAAACGGGATGAAGCAGCGAAGTCGCGCCCGTTTTTCCTCGCCGGCGAGGGCACCCGCAGGGCAGTCAGGCGCCGGGCGCGTTTCTTGGTTCGTGGATGAATAGTTATGCGTGTGGTCTCTTCGTGGCAAGGGGCTGCGCAAATTGTTAGCTTCTGCGGCATGAGTTCTCCCACCCCACAATTTATTGATACATTAGACGCCCTGCACGAAGCCTGTCGTGCGATGGCGGCGTGCCACACCCTTTGTGTGGATACTGAATTTCATCGCGAAAGCACTTACTACGCCGAATTTGCGCTGATGCAGGTCTATGGCGGCGGTGCATGCTGGTTGATCGATCCGATTCGGGTGAATGATCTGAGCTGCCTGTGGCGCGTGCTGTGTGATCCGTCGATTATCAAGGTGTTTCATGCCGGCCGGCAGGATCTGGAGATATTTTTCCAGCAGTGCGGGCAGTTGCCAACGCCGCTGTTCGACACGCAGATTGCCGCCGCCCTGCTCGGTTATGGACAGCAGATCGGCTTTGGCAATCTGGTGCAGCGGATCACCAAAAAAACGCTGCCCAAGGGGGAGTCATTCACCAATTGGAAGGCGCGTCCGTTGACAGACAAGCAGCTGGAGTATGCGGCCGATGATGTGATCTGGCTGATGCCGGTCTATCAACATCTGCGCGAGCGGCTGGAGGCGACCGGGCGCACGGCATGGCTGGCCGAAGAGCAGCAGCATTTGCTCGATCCGGCAACCTATCAGATGGATGATGCTGCTCTGCTCTGGCGGGTGAAGGGGGCGTCCAAACTCAAAGGGAAACATCTGGCTGTGTTGCAGCAGCTGGCAGCCTGGCGCGAACAGGCGGCACGGCAGCGCGATATTCCCCGACGGCGGATGATCAGCGACGACGCATTGCTGGAGATTGCGCGGCGCGAAAAGCTCGATATGGCGACGTTCAGTCGTATGCGTGGCGTGAATCAGGGCTTTGTTAAGCGTTTCGGCGAGGAGCTAATTGCTGTCTGGCGGCGGGGGATGGAGGCCGATGAAGCGAGCTGGCCACGGCCACCGGCACGGCGGCACAACCGCCCCGGTACTGACCTGCGCTTGGAGATGCTCGATACATTGCTGCGCCTGAAGGCGGAGGAGGGGGAGATTGCCGCCTCGATTCTCTCCAGTAAGTCCGATCTATCTGCGCTTGCGTCGTGGGGCTATCGCTGTCAGGGCGAGGCGCCGGATGTGGCGTGTCTGCATGGTTGGCGCTATGAACTGGTCGGGCGTGATCTGCTTAAGCTGCTCCGAGGCGAGATCTGTATGTCGCTCAATCCCGAAACCGGCTTGCCGGTGGTCAGTGAACTGGCCGGAGCAGCCTCTTGAGATACTGTTTTTCGATCGATGCGCTCTCTCCTTCGGCAGCGGCCGCATGGCGTTTGCAGGATGATCAGCGGTGGCGTCAGGTGGTTTATGCGGAGCCGCTGCAGGCGGGTGATGCACGTCTGATCGATCAGCAGGCGATTGCGGCCTGGTTGGGTGTACGACTGAAGAAGGATCGGACACAGGGGCTGGTGCGTCAGCAGCGGGCGGGGCGGTTTGATTTCTTGATGCGTGGTATCTTTGCCCATGCGGTTGTGCACCGTTTTTCAGCTGCGCCGTTGCCCGATTTGGCGCAGATGGTGGCTTGCCACGCTGGCTGTGAACCGGGTCGTCCGTGGCTGGTCTATCTCGATCTGGCCGGTCACTTTTGCGCGCTGGATAGCGATCAGCAATCCATTTTGCAGAATCTGTCGATCGCGGTGCGCGGTGAGATTGCCTCCAGCCCCGCCTATATCGGTGCGCAGGCGGCGGCGGATGCGCAGCTGATGGGCACGATCTACCACCAGTTTCTCGCCGGTTGGTTGGAGCATTTGCGCTCCTCCAATATGCAGATTTTTGTCCCCGAGGTGAAGCAGCTCAAACCGCAGGAGGAGTTGATTGCGGCGATCCAAGCGTGGCAGCCGGAGGCTGAGGGGTGAGCCTGCTGCGCTTGCAATCGCTGCATAAACAGTTTGCGGCCGGCGGCATGTTTCGCCGCGACAGCAAGCCCAAGCATGCGGTGAATGATCTGTCGCTATCGCTGGCGGCGGGGGAGACGCTGGCTATTGTCGGTGAGTCCGGCAGTGGCAAATCGACCACGGCGCGGCTGGCGATGCGGCTGCTGGAGCCGGATCACGGTGCGATTTACTGGGGTGATGAGGAGGTGAGCCGCCTGAGTGGCAAGGCGCTGCGCATGCGCCGTCGCCATATTCAGATGGTTTTTCAGGATCCCTTCGCCAGCCTCAATCCGCGCATGAAGATTTGGCAGAGCGTGGCCGAGGGGTTGCGCGTGCATCGGCCGGAGCTGAGCCGCGCAGCGCGGCGCGAGCAGGTCGCCGACACGCTGGCGATGTGCGGGCTGGATGCCTCGGGCATGGATCGGTATCCGCACCAGTTCTCCGGCGGCCAGCGACAGCGGATCGGTATTGCGCGGGCGCTGATTGTGGCACCGAAGGTGCTGGTGCTCGATGAGCCGGTCTCGGCACTCGATGTTTCGGTGCAGGCGCAGATCCTCAATCTGCTCAAGGATATCCAGCAGCAGACCGGTATCGCCTATCTCTTTATTTCACACGATCTGTCGGTGGTGCGCCATATTACCGACCGGCTGCTGGTGATGTTTGCCGGGCGGGTGGTGGAAGAGGGCAATGTGGCGGATATTTTTGCCCATCCGCGCCACCCCTACACGCGCGCGCTGCTCGATGCGCGGCCGATCGCCCATCCGGCAGAGCGGCAGCCGCTGGATGCCGATGCCAAGGTCAGTGTGGAGGCGGTGGCTGAGGGGGGGTGCGCCTATCAACCGCGCTGCCCGCATCGCCAGCATGATTGTGCCAGCTTCGATGGGGCGCTGGACGGTGCGCCGCACGCCTGCGCCTGCCTGCACCCCTTGTCCCATCCATCGGCTCCATCGGCCGCATGAGCGGTTTGCGGGCGCGGGTGGCGCGCGATTTTTCCGATCAATCACCGCTGCCGGCGACGCTGCCCGGTTATCGCCGCCGCGAGGAGCAGGTCAAGCTGGCCGATGAGATCGCCGCCAGTTTTGAGCAGGGCGGCACGCTGCTGGCTGAGGCGGAGACCGGTACGGGCAAGACGCTCGCCTATCTGATTCCGGCACTGCGCAGCCACGATAAAGTATTGATCTCCACCCACACCCGTGCCCTGCAGGATCAGCTGGTGCATCGCGATCTGCCGGCGGTGCAGAAGGCGCTTGGCGCGCGGCGCAAGGTGGCGCTGCTCAAAGGACGCTCGAACTACCTCTGCCGCCAGCGCATGAGCATGTATCTCACCGGTGCGCAGCTGGAGTTGTGGGAGAAGAAGTCGATGCTCATCGTGCTCGACTGGGCGGAGAAGACCAAGGATGGCGATCTCGCCGGCCTGCCGTTTGATGTCTTCGCCAAGGGGATCGGCGCGATGGTGACGGCGACAGCGGAGCAGTGTCTGGGCAGTAAATGCAGTGATTTTGAGCGCTGTGCACTGATGAAGGCGCGCCAGCGGGCTCAGGCGGCTGATATTGTGGTCACCAACCATAGCCTGCTGCTCTCCGATGCGGTGTTGAAGGCGGGCGAGTTCGGTGAGCTACTGCCCGATTTTGATGCCTATGTGCTCGATGAGGCGCACGCGCTGCCTGACTTGGCCGGCCAGCATTTCGGCGTGCAGCTGACGCGCATGAAGCTGATCCAGTGGCTCAATGATATGCAGGCGCAGCTCGATGAGATGGGTGATGAGCCGGCGCTCAAGCAGGAGATCATTGAGCAGGGGCGGTTGGTGTTGGCGGACTGGCTGCAGCCGGCGATTGAGCCGTTGCAGGCGTCGTGGGCAGTGTTGGCCGAGCGGGCGGAATCGCGGCGTGAGCGGGGTGAGGAGTTGGCGCGCTTGGCGGATCGTGCCGATCAGATTGCCGCCGAACTGGCGATGGTGCAGGCACCGCCATCGGGTTATGTCGGCTGGTGCGAAGGAGAAGGGGAGCGCAAGCGCCATGTGGTGGCGCCGGTGCAGACGGGGCCGGTGCTGGAGCAGTATCTCTGGTCCCGGCCGGCGGCCTTTGTGCTGCTCTCGGCGACGCTGCGGGTCTCCGGTAGTTTCGATTATGCCAAAACGCGCCTCGGTGTGGCGCAGGCCGAGGAGGTGTTTCACCCCTCACCGTTCGACTACAGCAAGCAGGCGCTGATCTATCTGCCGCGTCATATGCCCAATCCGTTCAGCGACGAGGGGGTGGCGGCGGTGATCAATGAGATCGAGACACTGGTGCGCGCCTCCGAGGGGCGGGCGTTTGCGCTGTTTACCTCGTGGCAGATGCTCAATCGCGTGGGGCCGGAGCTGGCGGCGCGGCTGCCGTGGAATGTGCTGATTCAGGGCGAGAGCGGCAGCCGCGATGCAATTCTGGAGGCGTTCCGCAACGATACGCACTCCATCCTCTGCGGGACGCGCAGTTTTTGGGAGGGGGTCGATGTGCCGGGCGAGGCGTTGAGTCTGGTGGTGATCGATAAAGTGCCCTTTACGCCGCCGAACGATCCATTGCTGCAGGCGCGCATTCGTCACTGCGAAGCGGCCGGCGGCAATGGTTTTCGCGATATTCAGCTGCCCGAGGCGATTGCCGCGCTGCGCCAGGGGACGGGGCGGTTGATCCGCACGATGGATGATCGCGGTGTGATCGCGCTGCTCGATTCGCGCCTCTATGCCAAGCGCTATGGGCCGGAGATTGCGCAGAACCTGCCGGCGGCGCCGATTCGCGACGATCTGGCCGAGGTGCGCTGGTTTTTTGAGGCGGGCTGATTGGCTGCTTAGCCTCTTTTAGGTCTGCTCATCCATGACGCTGTTGATGGCCAGGCGCAATTTACTCATGTTGATCGGTTTGTTGAGGATATGGACATGGAGTTGGCCGACCTCTTGTAGCGCCTGATCTTCGCCGAAGGCGGTGATCATGATGATGGGCAGCTGGTTACCGGCTGCGCGGATATGTTCAATGAAGCTCAAGCCATCCATCTCCGGCATGCGGAAGTCGGTGATAATCAGGTCGATGGGATCCCGCTCTGTTGCTGATTCGAAGATCTCCAGCGCCTGACGGCCATTCTCTGCGGTGCTGCAGTGGTGATCCATACGGGCGAGCATGGCTTGGTGGATGTTGAGGATGTCGGGCATATCATCGACCAGCAGAATGTGTAGTGGGCGGGTCACATCGGCTGCTGGCGCGTGTTGCGAGGCCGGCGTGCGCTGCGCAGTGGCATCAGCACGCTGCCGAGCCGGTGGAATCGCGATGCAGAACTCCGTGCCGCAGTTATCAGCGGATTGTACATCGATCACCCCTTTGCGGCGTTTCACGATACGCTGAACGGTGGCCAGTCCCAAGCCGGAGCCGCCCTGCGTCTGGCGCGAGGTCCAGAATGGCTTGAAGATATGTTCCAGCTGATCTTCGGGGATACCGATGCCGTTGTCGGCGACGCGAATCAGCAGCGCAGGGCTGTCGGCAGTGGCCAGTTTGTGTTCGGTATCGCCGCTGATGTGGATGTGGATATGGCCGCTGTTGCGGATCGCCTGGATGGCGTTGTGGATCAGGTTGAGCAGGATCTGCTCGATCTCCATCAGGCTGATTTCGGTATCCGGCAGTTCCGGGTCGATATGGGTGGTCAGTTGTGTGTGTTGTGGCAGCTGCAGGCGGGTGATACCGATGATGTTTTTCAACGGTACAGCCAGCTGGTCGCCGGCTGTGATGCGCTGCTCTTGGGAGGATCTGGGATCGAGGCCGCGACCGAGCTTGAGGATATTGGTGATCAGCTTGGTGCCGCGTTCGCCGGCAGCGATGATGAGCTCCAGCTGGTCGATGTTCTCCTGATCGCGGCTGTTCATCTGCAGGATCTCTGCATAGCCGATCATGTTGGTCAGCACATTGCGGAAATCATGCACAATGCCGGCGATCATAGTGGAGACGTAGTTCTGTTGGCGCATTGCCTCCAGCTCATCCTGAATCGATTCGCGTTCGGTAATATCCATCAGAAAACAGACGCCGATGGCTTCACCTTTCCAACTGGTCTGAATGGCTGATGCCATGAATTTGATCATGCGCCGGTGTTGATCGTAGCTGCGCAGGTAGATGTGGTGGGGGCGGTGTTGTTCCGACGCAGTCTCGGAAGCGGCGAGGGTTTCACGGCAGAAGTTGATCATCTCTTTGCCATCCTCCGGCAGGGTGATGATATCGACGCTCTCGCCGACCAGGTTAATTTGATGGTGGCCAAGCAGATGGCGCAAGGTGGCGTTGGCGTAGCGGATCTTCGGCGTGTGATCGAGTAGATCGAAGGTGAAGACCGGCAATGGGCCGCGGTCGAGCAGATCAAATGAGCTCTGTTCGGCATCCAGTTGTGCCTGGATGGCGTGTTCGGTGCGTTTGCCGGTGAGGAAGACGTAGAGCGGAATGGTGATCAGTGCGGAGACCTGCCAGAGCAGGAGTGAGCCATCGATCGGGGTGTGCAGTTGGCTGTGATCGTAATAGAGCATGCTGCAGAGTCCGAGCAGGCTGACCCCTTGGGTGTAGAGCAGCAGCGTGTTGCCGAAGCGGAAACTGTTGCCGAGGATGACCACCAGTAGGATAAAGAAGATGCCGCTGCTCTGGCCACCATCGACCAGCATGCTGAAGCAGACCACACCGACATCGAGCAGCGGCAGCAGCAGGCAGCGCAGCTGTGAGATCGGCCGGCGTTTGATCAGCGGTATTGAGGCGAGATTGAAGAGAAAGTAGGTGACGGTGATGAGGATGAAGGGTTCGTTGAAATCCGCGAAGCGATCGGCGTGCAGAATGATGTAAAACAGCCCCGCGCAGGCGAAGGTTAAGCGGGCGAAGGCTTGGTTGATCTGGGTCTCGGCGAGAGCGCGCGGGTCGCCATCCGCATAGCGCAGCAGCCACTGTCTGGGTTCGGGGTGGTTATGCTGCATGAGGGGTAACTGTTCAGCTCATCCCACGGTTTGCCCGCTAGCTGCGTTGAAAATGCTCATGTGCCATAGCACACTGCGCGTTTTCGCCTTGCTATCGAACAAACCGTGGGTGATCTGAACAGTTCCAGTATGTAGCTGAATAATTACCATGAGGCGTCTGGGCATCAGTTCGTGCGTTGGAAGCGCAGTTTGCGGACGGTGTCGCCGGGGAAGATCAGTTTCAGTGTCTTACCGTCGGGCTGTAATTCCACATGTACCGGCCCGTTCCAACGGTCGCCGACACCGAAGCCGATCTGTTTGTCTTTGATCACTTCGAGTGTGGAGAGCAGACGCAGCGGCGGATTCTCATCGGGCATGGTGAGTTTGACGGTTTCGTCGTTGTAGAAGCGGATGCTGGCGTTGCCATCCAGCTGATGCCATGAACCGTTGAGCTGCTTGAGTTGCGCAGGCGGGATGGGGTCGTCTCCACCCATGCAACCGGTCAGCGCCAGCGTGAGTGCGAGGAGGATCCAGTAGCGGAGAGCGCTCTTCAATGGCGTTTCAACTTCAGATCGTGACCGGTGATGGTCATCCGTTTTTTGTCCACCCCTTTGTAGATGGTGAGTGTTTCGCTGAGGGAACCGTGCTCGAACTGGAGCAGGAATCCGTAGATGTAGAAGTCACCGCGGAAGCGAGGATCTTTTTGCGAGAAGGTTGGCTTCACATGCTTCAGTGCACCCAGTTCGCTGCCCAGTTTGATCATCTTCTGTCGCCAGGCATCCGCTGAGTGGGTGGTGAGGAATGCTTCGTCATAGAGCTTGATCGCCGCATCCCAGTTGCCACTCTTAAAGGCCTGATGCACTGTGGTGACAATGGTGTTGGCCTCGTCTCCCTGGTTGGCTTCGGTGAGGCAGCCGCCAAGCAGCGGCAGGAGTAGGAGCGCAAACCACAAGCGGCGCATCAGTGAATCACCGCCTCGGACTCTTGTTGCATCTGGCTCTCCTCGAATGCGGCGCGGAAGTTGATCGGTTCCAGCAGCAGCGGCATGAAGCCGCCGTCAACGGTGAGCTGGCTGATGAGCTGGCGTGTGTAGGGGAAGAGAATCGTCGGGCACTCGACTCCGAGCAGCAGCGGCAGATGGGCTTCGTCGATGTGGCTCATGTAGAAGAGGCCGGCATGCTCCAGTTCGATCTCAAAGAGCAGCTGTTGCGACTCCTGATCGCGTGTGATTACCGAGATGTGCAGGGTGACCTCCCAGTGCTCGGTGTCGAGCTGCTGATGGTTGAGGCTGAGGTTGAGCTCGATATGCGGCTGTTCGCTCGGCGTGGTGAAGACGGTGGGCGCGTTGGGGTTCTCAAAGGAGCAGTCCTTGATGTAGAGCTTCTGCAGGCTGAAGATAGGCTGCGCATCGTTTGTGGTGGATTCGCTCATGGATTCTCCTTTGTGTGACGGTGGCCAAACGCTGGCGTGTGTGCGCGCAATACGCAACCCGCTCCGCAGCACTGTTTGCAGCGCGGTGGCAGATTCGCGCGGCGTGGTCGTATAGCGGTGGCAATCGTGAAAGTTGCGGGCTAGGTTGCGCCTATGAGTGATTTGAAACCGATTTTTGGCCGCGCGCGCGGCGATATTCCTTTTGCACCCGAGGGGTGGATCTACATTCTGGCTACACTGGTGACGATGGTGGTGACGCTGTTTCTGGGTTGGACAGTGCTCTCCACGCTGCTGCTGCTGTTGCTGCTGTTCATGCTT
>Ga0256829_1003025_pt1 | contig 12011 bp, 8 predicted proteins | sample 131447metaG_FD_185979 | JGI IMG/M metagenome (GOLD analysis project Ga0256829, IMG submission 185979) | Hydrothermal vent microbial communities from Lau Basin, Pacific Ocean - 131-447 | ecosystem: Environmental > Aquatic > Marine > Hydrothermal vents | place: Pacific Ocean: Lau Basin | collected... | reverse complement strand
GTACATTGAGCTGCTTGGCAATATCCTTTCGAGCTTTCTCTATCAGTGATTTAGATGCGCGACCGCTGTGATGTGTCGATGAAGGATTCCCAAAGGAATCAGCAAGCACCGCTGTCATGGCCGCGACAACTTCCGGACGCAGTTGGGTGGTTGCTGCGGAATCTAGATATACAGTTTTCAGAGCCTTAAAGTTTAGTTATAGTTAGTATGGTTGAAGCGTTTTCAACTTATATTTAAAAAGTTTAAAAACGCGCCATAGCAAAAATAACATATTTCGACTATTTTCGTTCCCAATACCGAGAACGTATTTTATTACTTCATATGAACCGATTTTCCGCTCAATTATTCCTGATTTTAAGTCTACTAGTATATACAACAGCCTGTGATGATGGTGATATCATTGTGACTACCTTTGATTTTGACGAGATTCAATTGGAGAACTGCGGAGAAACCGGAGACTACGTGTTCTACAAGATCAACAATACAAATTTAGAATCGATTTCACTTGTTTTAGGCACTACTGATGAGATTTACCTAAGCACTCAAGACCGCACTTATGCACTCAACGGAAGCACGAATTTTGTCAACTACCGGACGTATTCAGGGGAAATAGGTTCGGAATTCTTTTGCAGTAATGTAACTCCTTCTACCCCTGAAATTATCAATGATTTTGCGGGGAATTCTGGAGATGCACTTTTAGAGGTGATTGCGGTTAATGATGATAACGATGGAATCGCTTTAGAAAATGAACTCGACGAACTGGATGAAGATGGAGACGGAGATCCATTTACCAATCCTTTAGACACCGATGGCGATGGCTTACCCAACTATATCGATTTTGATGACGACGGTGACAACGTACCTACGGCAAACGAGCTAGACACGGAGAACGCAGACGGAGACGACAACCCTTATACTAACCCAAAGGATACAGATAACGACGGTATTCCAGATTATTTAGATCCGGACGACGACGGAGACGGCATCCTAACCCGTAATGAAGATACCAACGCCAATTTAGATCCGTCAGACGACGTTACCGATCCTGCGGTTGGTCCTGATTTCTTGAATCCAGATGTTGCTGTTGAAACTATTGTAGAAGCGTATCGCTCTCATACATTTACACTTACCACGTCGGTTACAGTGACCTTATTGGATCTTGTACTCACCAACGGATCTGAGGAACTAATCAGAGAATCCTTGTTTTTGGGAACCATTGACAATGCCTTCAACGCCACTTTTTTGGTGGAGCCTGTCTTTACCAACGACTAGCTTTTTGACTGATGTTAATTAAGGTAGCACCCTGGCCGTATTTTTGATAATCGGCGGGTTCGTATCTAAGGCCATCATAACGACCTATTAGAAACTGCAGTTCATTTTTTAATACCCCTTCTCCTACTCCATGAATCAATACCAGTTTTGGTAGCCGTTTTTGAATTGCAAGGTCTATACTGCGTTTGGCTCGTTCTAACTGGATCTCCAAATGCTCATGCGGTAAGAGTCGATAATGCTCTTTAACCAACTTTTCGATGTGCAGATCGACCTCCATTGGTGGAATTACCTTTTCGCGTTTGGGTTGTATTTTTCGCTTGTTTTTTTGCTTAGCTTCCCGACTATAATCCCATTGTTTTTGTTGTGCTGCGGATAGATTAAGTGGCTGCTGCTCCAACTGTGGCACCAAGGCCTTGCATTCGAATTCTAAATCAAAACCATCGGTGGTTGTTACTAGAGCAATGTCTCCGTTTATAGCTTTGATCTTGCCACGGATGTTGTCTTCTATAACTTCTACGAGATCACCAACGGAAAACTCTGATTCTCTGTTTTTTATTGCCATTTTAACCTACTTACTCGGAATTTTCCTGCAATTTATCGAAAAAGTGTATTCGAACCTTAGATTTTTCCTATGTTTACTCTAATTACAGTACCCCCACAATGAGTACTAACATAACTTAATGATTATCATGAAAAAGCTATTGTTTATTTCGTGTTTTGTAGCTGGTCTCACTTCAGCTATGGCACAGCTTTATGTTAGACCAAATCCTACTTCATCTACTGACTCTTATATCTATGTAAATGATCAAGTTTTATATGTAGATGACGAGGTCAATCTAGAACTAAACACCAACGATCCGGCCACAGAAGCTAGTATCTACCTGAGAGGTGATGGCCAGCTCATTCAAGGCAATACGGCAGCCGGTGCAAACCTAGGTGCAGGGTTTCTCTCTGTATACCAGCAAGGCTTTGCAGACCGCTACGAGTACAACTTTTGGGCCTCTCCAGTTGGTAATGCTTCTGCCGCTGTTGGCAACGAGAATTTTGGAATAACGAAATTTTATGATGTTGTTGGAGTGACCGAAAGTACACAGGCCTTAAATTCTGGCGCTTATAACGGAACTTCAAGTCCTTTGACCATTTCCACACGTTGGATCTGGAAATTCATAGCCGGAACAACATACTCAGATTGGATATTTGTGGGTAATTCTCAAACGGTAAACCCCGGGCAAGGGTTCACCATGAAGGGCGTTGACGTAGGAGCCGACCTAGCTTCTACTCCGCAGCAAGAGTACGACTTTAGAGGTAAACCCAATAGTGGTGATATTACCAATAGTGTTATTGCAGACCAATTGACACTTATCGGTAACCCCTATCCTTCTGCTGTAGATCTACAAGAATTCTTTGATGACAACCCGGATGTGGATGCCCAAGCCTTTTATTGGGAGCAAGATCACGCTGTGAACTCGCACTATTTAGACGCTTACCAAGGTGGCTATGCGGTTTGGACCGCCGATGGCACTGCAGACGGATTCTATCAACAAGCGATATTCCTCTCCTATGCTGGAGACGGATCTACTGGACCACCGACAGGTACCGGTGGAACGGCTTTGATTCAACGCCGTTATGCACCTATAGGCCAAGGCTTTATGGTTCGTGGTGATGTAGACGGAACGGTTACTATGAAAGACGAGTACCGCGAATATGTTCCTGAAGGAGCTGCAAACTTTTCTGAATTCAAAAGTGCTTCCTTTGGTAACTCTACCGCAATGGTTGACACTGAAGATGCAGATCCGGAGCGATTAAGAGAGCGCCCGTTTGTTAGGCTGACGGCCTTTGTGAATGACAACTTTGCTTCGCCAGTGGCCCTTTTATTCTATGATAAAGCGACTTTTGGAGAAGATAGAGGCATGGATGCCAAAAGTCCAAGAGATCTGGAAAATGACATCTTCTGGTCTCTAGCAGACGATCCAGACAACGAATACATTATTCAAACCGTACCCTTCCAACAAGAAGCCATGATTCCTTTGGCCTTTAAAGTTGGTGAGGCTTCAACAACCTTCAGACTTTATATTACAGAGCGATCGGAATTCAACAAAGACATGTATCTATTCGACGCTGTAAACAATACGTATAGTCTTATTACCAAAGACGAGTACACTACAGTCAACGGATTGACTCCTGGTGTTTATAAAGACCGTTTCTTTATCACTTTTGCCAAAATGGATAATCCTGCGGTGGCAGCAACAGCCACTGTGGAAGCTAAAGTGCAGGTATTCCATAACAATCCAGTTAAACAGCTAGAAATTATAAATGATGAACTTCTAGTTTTAGAATCGGCTACCCTTTACGATATCAATGGCCGTATCCTATGGACACGCAACGACCTTGGAGGTGACTCGCGATATGCTTATCCGACTGGCCTTTTAGCCGATGGAGTGTATATACTCAGATTACAAACTAAAGACGGTGCTGTAAAGACAGAAAAGATCCGCGTCTTCAATAAATAAGAGAAGATCGTATAAATTTAAAATCCCCATTTTATGTGGGGATTTTTTTTTTGCCTGAGATTTTTATTATTTTCAATCCCTAAGGCAATTACGCTATAACCAATCAACTAACAAACCATGGAAGAAAATCAAAAGAAACCCAAAAATTACCTAGTAGAATCTATACTAGTAACCATATTTTGCTGCCTGATCTTTGGGATCATTGGAATTGTAAACGCCGCCAAGGTAAATTCTGAATATGAAGCAGGAAATTACGAAGGCGCATTAGCTGCCTCCAAACAAGCTAAAACCTGGACCCTATGGGGCTTTATTATTGGCTTGGCAGGAGTAGTAATTGTTGGTTTCCTATATTTGGTTATGGGAATTGCAATTCTAGGTAGCGCCGGTGACTTTTAGTAAAAAGAACATACTTTTAGCAAGTATACCAGTAGCAATTTTGCTGCTGGTATATTTTTTTTACAACCCAGAGGATTTCGATTGGTTCCCCAAATGCCCTTTTTACAGCCTTACAGGGGTCTACTGCCCGGGTTGTGGTAGTCAACGTGCATTACACAGTTTGGTGCATTTAGAATTTGGCAAAACGGCTTCTTATAACTTTTTATTCTTGCCAGCACTTGGAGTGGTCCTATACAACTTCGGAATAACGGTTTTCAACGAGCTGAGCGGTAAACAACTTACCAACTACATTTATAAGCCAATTTTCCCAAAAGTGGTCTTGATTATTGTTTTGCTTTTCTGGGGACTCAGAAATATTCCCTTTTCTCCCTTCTGCTATCTAGCGCCTTAAGCGTTTAATGTTTTACCAAACGGTTAGTAAAGCTATTGGTCTCTCCTTGAATCTTTAGCAAGTAGACTCCTGCTTGTAGATTTGCAAGGTTCAATACTGTAGTTGATCGATCTAATTCCTGCTCTAATACCAATTGCCCTAAAACATTGTAGAGTTTTAGCCCAGTTATATGCTGATCTGACAATTGCACGTTTACCAGATCGGTAACAGGATTTGGATAAACTTGTAAAGTACTTAAGTTTTGCAAGTCTTGATTACTTAAAATAGCATTGTCCTCTATTATAGTTACCGTTTGATTTGCAGACAAATCCGTATAGGTGTCCACTATACCGCTAGGCCAATAGACCTTTATCTGATCTACAGCATTAGCAGCCCCTAGTCCGAAGAATTCAGCCGTAGAATTCTGACTCAAATAACCTTCTAGATTGGCTGTAAATCGATATTGAGTCATTCCACCCGCCATAAGTTCAATACGCGCTCCTACTCCATCCCGATTGCTAACAGTACCTTCTAACTTAACCTTAAAATAATTGTTGTCATTAAGCTCGCCTGATTTATTGAGCCATAAATAATCTTTAAACGGGTCTCTGTTCGCAACGACTATGTCGGGATAGCCATCATTGTCAACATCGCCCATGGCATTTCCATAAGAAAACGCAAGATCATCTTCAAAGCCTTGACCAATTACTCGCTCGAAGGTAGCATCACCCTGATTGTCATAATAGGCAGCAGGAAGTATTCCACCGCCATCCGTGGCAAATTGTCCACTCACATAGAGATCCAAATAACCGTCTAGGTCTCCATCGAGCCAAACGGCTCCCCATGAAAAGTAACCGAACTGAACCCCAGCGGCAATTGCCGTATTGGTAAAAGTCTCGTCACCGTTGTTCTTCATTAAAAAATTACCCGGATCAGGATCGCTAGAATCGATGGTAGTGTTCGTGATATACATATCCACATAACCGTCATAGTCGTAATCTTCAATAGCCGAGCTCATGGCGTTCATTTGGTAGTCTTAGCCAGAAAAGAAGCTAATATCTGAAAATACACCACTGCCGTTATTCTTGTACATCACGTTTTTGGTAATCAAACGATCGTTGATCAAATAAAGCTCCATTTGACCATCATTATTGATGTCGTAAAAAGTACCTTGAAAACTCAAAACAGACCGATTCCCAATGTTGGATTCTAAGTTGACATTGGTAAAGGTTCCATCGCCGTTGTTTTTAAACAGCATATTCACCTCTACCTGTGCCAGATCGCGATTTGCCAAGAATACGTCGAGTAGGCCATCGTTATCGTAATCACCCCAAGAAGCGGAATTTGTGAAAACGTTGGTCGTTGGTAGCCCAGCTTCCGCTGTTATATCGACAAAAGAAAAATTGTCATTGCGATAAAAGGTGTTGGGTGCAGTTTCGCTAGCAACAAACAAATCTTTATCACCATCGTTGTCAAAGTCTACCCACGAAACGCTCTTAGAAGCAATTAGCGGATCAACGAGATCAAGACTGATCTCGGCAAAGCTTCCTTCAATATTCTTGTAGAATCTAACAGGTTCTCCAGCATTGGTACAGACAGTAATATCGTCCCAGCCATCATTGTCAAAATCGACAAAGGAAACACCTGTTCCATCGCTGATATCTCTTATCTCATCTATGCCTAGTGCGACTGCGGATTCTTCAAATAATACTTGACTCTGTGCGCTAATGCCTAACACTAAGGCGACAATCAATGGGGAAATTGATCTCATCTTTCGGGGGAATTAAAAAAAGACACCCCCAAACCTTAGTAAGGGGGTGTTCTATCAGAATTACATCAATAAGAAATTCTTATTTCTTCAAAGTCGTTGGTTCAACTTCTACCTCCATAAATGGAAGGTCGATAGCCGAAGGATCTTTAGTTGCTGAAGCTGCTGGCGCAGTAAATGGAGTTACGTATTGGATACAGATCTCCCACCCTGGACGAGTTACAGATCCATCAGATTCGAATACGAAAGTAATGTCTTGTCCAGAAGTTTGGAAAGCTTCGCCTTGTAAGCTAGTTCCGGTAAATCCTGAATTTCCATTAGCCGTTACTGTAGAAGCACCTCCAATTGTAGTTACTTCTGTAGCAACATCTTCTATTGGACCGTCGTAAACACGCATATAATCCCAGTTGCTCTCAATGTTGAACACTTGGAAAGTAGCCAATACTACTTGCCCAAATGGAGCTGTGTAGCTTTGGGTTACATCTTCGTTCACACCATAGTCTCCAGTTGTTCCTCCAGAATCTACGTAGTCTACATCACACACAAGTGGTGGTGGCGCAGTACCACATACCTCTGCAGCCCATCCTGTGTCAGTTACAGAACCATCAGAATTAAAGACTAAAGTAAGTGAGTCTGTAGTACCGTCTACCTGTACTTGGAAAAGCTCTGAACCTGAGTACGTTCCAATTAATGGTGCGGTTGCGTCTGAACCATCATAGATAGATAGTTCATCACAGCAAGATTCGGTTGCAAACTCCGTGAAATATAAAGTCATAGGAGAACCGTCTCCAGTTGTTACAACACGTGTTACGTTTTCATCGTTACGGTAGTTGATAATGGTACCACCCGTATCGGCCGCAAAGCTAATAGGATCAGTACATTCTAAAATTGGTAGTGGCACATCACTTGGAAAACTTACAGTACCAGTTCTTCCGTTCCAAGACCAAGTTCCTTGATCTTGTGCAATAAGACACTGTGTTCCATCTCCGTTAGAAAATGAATCGTATCCAAGGTTGTTCCCATCTCTTACAATGGCACTTACACCAATGTCATAAGTTGCCATAAACGATCCCCACATAGAAGACTGACCAAACAACCAGATCTCGTTGTTAACCCCAGGAGTTACCAAAAGCAAGCCTGGAATCCCTACTTGCGAGAAACATGCAAAGTCAAAAGTTTCTGTGGTTGTGTCAGTGAATGGGTTTCCTGCTGGTGACAGCACAAAAGTCTCGGTCACAACAACTCCAGCTCCTGCTGGGTGTGGCGTACCATCACTAACAAGGTTCCATACTCCGTTAAAGGCACCATCTGTGTTGTCCACATAAGTACCTAGAGAAACAACACCGCGCTGGGTGCTAAATTCCTTGTACACGTGGCTGATACCGTCTTTCCCGTTAATGGTCACATCACTAACAATTGGGTTTGAAGGATCAGAAATGTCAAAGCTGAAATTTCCGTTTACACCTTTAAAGGCAAAAGAAGTTCCCGCCATATCTGCCTCGTGAGAGAAAAATGAGTATTTGTCTCCGTTTAAGGTTTTAACTGTTGCGTTGAATTTGCCGTCGTTTCCGGCATTAATCCAAATTTTGGCATTGAAGTCAGAATCTAGAGTGGCAATAAATCCGTGGTACATTCCCAAGCCTGAATCGTCAAACTCAGCTCTTGGAGTTGCTTTTGGATCCACCGATTCTGTAAATGCGTTGGTTTCATTTTGATCTAGTTCAGTTGTTTCTTCACTACAAGAGAAACACACTGCACCTAGAGCAAGCATTAAAATAAATTTCTTCATTTGTGTTGCGAGGTTTTGAAAAGTTAAAAGTTTTGTTCGCTAGAATTCGAAGTGGCAATATAAAGTCATTTTCGAAAAAGGCAATGAAATTGTTAAGGAAATTTTAAATAATCCTTAAAGCGAAGTTTTTTATCGATTAATGGAAAAAAAAGTCTCAATTTTTTAAGAAAATGACAATTCAGAGCCTCGCTCACCCCCTATTGTTAAAGGATTCTCATGATAAAGCACTGATTTTCTGGCAAATTCAGCCCGTCTGGGAAGAAAACAAGTCAACAGCAACAAAAAAACCTTCAAAAAATAGACGAGCTACTCTTTGAAGGTTTTAACCCAGATTTAGATTTTTCTATTAGAAATTCCTTACGTTAATCCAGTAATATGGTTCCACTTCTTCCATTCCAAGACCAAGTTCCAGAAGCTACCTCTGTACAACTTAGATCTACATAAGCTTGCACGCCAGGAACTGCTCCATTTATCGTAGAACCTAGATTCCAGGTCAAATTGTTGCCTAAAATATCAGTGGTCTGACCAAAGGCTGCGATCTCATCTACAGCTGTTGGCCCAACTAGAGGTAAATCCAATACCGTAGGTCCAAGCGTGAAAGGCGCATAAGTCCCAGCAGGAATCACCCCACAACCCGAAGCTGTAAAACTCTCTTGAGAGGTGTCGTTGAACATACGTCCATCTGGAGTACCATTGTCGTAACAAATGACCAATTCGTCAATATTATCGACAGTAATAGTAAAGGTAAACGGAGGAAACGGTATGGGCTGTGTTATGTCTGAGGTAGAGGTGCTGATAAAATCCCATGTACCGGCAAAGCTTGAATCCGCAGTATCTACAAAAGTTCCTAGCGATACCGTGGCTCTGCTCGCGGCCTCATCCTTAACTAACAGAATGTGTATCGGTCTACTTTCCAGATCAGAACCCAAGACAATAACATTTTCTTTGTCTGATACGTCAATGGTAAAGAAAGCATTGTCCGATTTAAATCGATATTGCGCATCTCCCAAGGCTTGTCCCTCAAAATACAGTGACTTGCCATTATCTAAGGCAACTACTGCCAGCGGTGTGTCCGCGTCAGTTATACTGACAATCAGTTCCCCGTGGTATTTTGTATCCGCAGACACAAAAATACCGCGATACATACCCAGATTGGTACCATCTAAAGTGGCGTCTGGAGTGGCGACACTAAGAGCTGCAAACTTTGCACTGTTAATTGCCTGGTTCTCTAAAGCTGGTTGCGGTTGTTCTGCACATGCCAATAGCAAGGCAGCGGCACATAGGCCGAGAAATTTTCTTTTCATAGGTGAGGTTTTAAAAAAATTGGTTACTCAAAAGTTTTTAGCGTGCTGGTTATGATACTTACACAATCCAACAACTGCTCTTTATTCATTACCAATGGGGGAGCGAAACGTATAATGTTTCCATGGGTAGGCTTGGCCAATAGGCCGTTATCTCGAAGTGCCAAGCAAATGTTCCAAGCGGTGTCTCCTTCTTCGTGATCGTCTATGACAATGGCGTTAAGTAGACCTTTTCCACGTACTAGCTTGACTATCTTACTGTTTGCAATATACTTATTCATTTCTGAACGGAACAACTCTCCTAGCTGAAAAGCGTTTTCAGCGAGTTCTTCTTCTTGTATAACCTCTAGTGCAGCCATGGCAACGGCTGCAGCAATTGGGTTCCCGCCAAAGGTGGAACCGTGGTTTCCTGGACGAATCACGTTCATGATATCGTCATTGGCTAATACAGCCGAAACCGGGTATACACCACCGCTTAAGGCTTTTCCTAAGATCAGCATGTCTGGCTTCACTTCTGGAGTTCCGCTACAGTTCTTATCGGAACAACTGCAATTCCCGCAGGTAGCCAGCAAGCGTCCGGTTCTAGCAATACCGGTCTGAACCTCGTCTGCGATAAAAAGAACATTATTGGCCTCACATAGGGCTTTGGCCTTTTTTAAATAATCGGCAGCAGGGACATAGACTCCAGCCTCGCCTTGAATTGGCTCTACCAAGAAACCGGCAATTTTATCATTGTCTTTCAACACCGCTTCTAAGGCGTCAATGTCGTCATAAGGTATCTTGATGAATCCTTGTGTATAAGGGCCAAAGTTCTTGCGCGCCACAGGATCATTTGAAAAAGAGATGATCGTAGTTGTACGGCCGTGGAAGTTGTTTTCACAAACCACAATTTGCGCCTCATTCTCGGCAATACCTTTTTTCTCATAAGCCCATTTGCGACAGATCTTAACAGCAGTCTCAACGGCTTCTGCACCCGTGTTCATCGGAAGCAATTTATCGAATCCGAAGAGCTCGGTAGCGTATTTTTCGTAACGTCCTAAAAGATCGTTGTAAAAAGCGCGCGAAGTAAGTGTCAGCGTATCTGCCTGACTTTTTAGTGCTCCGACGATCTTAGGGTGGCAGTGGCCCTGGTTAACGGCCGAATAAGCCGACAAGAAATCGTAATATTTCTTTCCTTCTACATCCCAGACATAAACACCCTCGCCTCGGGTCAATACTACTGGTAATGGGTGATAGTTGTGGGCGCCATACTTGTCTTCTAAAGCCATGGCCTCTTGCGATGTCAATCCTTGTAAAACAGACATTTTAATAATTTTTCAATTGAAACATGAGCAATTCCTTCTTGGCTAGATCTATCAGCAGGAGAGAAATCATCCTAAAGCGATAGCAAGTTACTAAATTTAGTTCGTGAGGGTTCAAAAAGTCGGCATAAAAACGTTGGAATTGTACTACTTTTGCCCCCATGGCAAGAAAACGCAACAGAATAGTATTTGAAGGTCTAGAGGTCATTGATGCAGGGGCAAAAGGAAAGGCAGTTGCCAAAGCTCCAGACGGACGTGTGGTTTTCATTGACAATGCGGTTCCCGGAGATATAGCCACAGTGCAGACCACCAAAAAACGATCTGCATACTATCACGGAACAGCCATTTCATTTGACAAGCTTTCGGACAAGCGCGTGGAACCGGCCTGTGCTTATTTTGGCACCTGTGGCGGATGCAAATGGCAAAATATGGGTTATCCCTTCCAACTGGAATACAAGCAGCGAGAAGTTACCCAGAACTTAAAGCGTCTTGGTGGCATAGAACCCAAGGAGATCATACCTATAAAGGGCTGCGACACGCCTTACTTCTATCGCAATAAAATGGAGTTCTCCTTTAGCAATAACAAATGGTTGACCCAAGAGCAGATCTCCAGCGGCGAAGCGATAGCAGATCGCAACGCTTTAGGGTTTCATATTCCGGGCATGTGGGATAAGATCTTAGACATAGATAAATGTCACTTGCAAGCGGATCCATCTAACGCGATTCGCAATTTTGTTCGCGATTTTGCCAAAGAAAAGGGCCTTGCCTTTTTTGATCCTAGAGCGCAAGAAGGGTTACTGCGGACCTTAATGATACGCAATACCAGCACAGGTGAATTTATGGTCTTGATCCAGTTCTACGACCATGATCAGGAAGCTATTAATATGGTTCTGGAGGCAGTTGCTGCGGAGTTTCCGCAGATCACCTCCCTGCTATATGTGATCAATCAGAAAGCCAATGACACGCTTTACGATCAAGACATTTTACGCTACTCAGGAAAAGAATTTATTACCGAAAAAATGGAAGGCTTGGAATTTAAGATCAATGCCAAGTCTTTTTACCAGACCAACTCCGAGCAGGCTTACGAACTCTATAAGATCGCTCGTGATTTTGCCGGACTCCAAGGTAAGGAGCTGGTATATGACCTATATACGGGCACTGGGACCATTGCACAGTTTGTTTCAAAACAAGCAGCCAAGGTTATCGGTGTAGAGGCAGTTCCAGAGGCTATTGAGGCGGCCAAAGCCAATGCCGAGCACAATAAGATCAGTAACTGTGAGTTTTATGTGGGAGATATGAAGCAG
>Ga0256829_1003024_pt1 | contig 12014 bp, 10 predicted proteins | sample 131447metaG_FD_185979 | JGI IMG/M metagenome (GOLD analysis project Ga0256829, IMG submission 185979) | Hydrothermal vent microbial communities from Lau Basin, Pacific Ocean - 131-447 | ecosystem: Environmental > Aquatic > Marine > Hydrothermal vents | place: Pacific Ocean: Lau Basin | collected... | reverse complement strand
AAAAATACCACATCCACCAGTGGTGTCATCTCCACCAAGAAATCCGCGCGTTTACGCTCTCTTAGTTTCATTCACGATCGCCTTTTAATAATTCAACAAAATGCAGTGCATGCTCTTCAATTTCCACTACAAAACGATTGACCTTGGCCTCAAATATACGGTATGATACCAAAGCAGGAATAGCAACACTAAGCCCTGCTGCAGTCGTATTTAAAGCTTTAGAAATCCCACCAGCCAATACATCTGCCTTGCCCACGCCTTCAATGGAAATCACTTGGAATACTTCAATCATACCAATCACTGTACCCAGCAGACCCAAAAGAGGAGAAATCGCAGCAATCACACCCAATATGCCAATATATCTATCCAAGTATGCCACTTCTTGGCGACCTCGCTCTTCTAAAATCTCTTTCATCACCGAGCGCTTCACACCTCGGTTTTTTAATGCCACCCAAAGCACCCTATGCATAGCTGTATTGTTTTTTTCGCAACTGGCTAAAGCTTCTTTCACGTCGCCTGCTCGAATATACGATTCAATCGCAGCAACATCTCTGGTCGGCACAACCACGCTACGACGCAAACTCCAACTGCGTTCAAAAATCAATGCTACTGTCACAATAGAGAGCGCCAGTAACACATACATCACAATGCCACCTTGGCTAATAAATTCGTACACGTTCTGCCCCCTATGTGCTTATCGTTTTGGTAATGTGCGGATTATATAAGCAACTTCACCCACTGCAATGCAACATCGCGTTTTTGATGCAAATGCACCTTGTATTGTACCCATGCATCAGGCTTATCCGATAAATACCATATCACAGCACCTTGCGATGTATCCCAAACTTGACTGCCAATATGCTGATATCGTTGCACAATATCTTGCTTGGGAAATCCAAAATGATTGCCCACCCCTGTTTGCGCCACTACATATTTGGGTTGCACAGCCTTTAGCATTGTATGGCTGCTGGATGTTCGGCTGCCATGATGCGGCATCAACATCATATCATGGGGTGTCAAACTATGCTGTCGCAGCAATGTCTGCTCCACAGGCGCTTCCATATCACCAGAGACAAGTATCGCTCTCCCATCGCTTAATCGAATAGAGCAGACCAAAGACGTATTGTTATCATTATCAGGCGCATAGCCTTGGGGCGGCCACAGCACATGCACACTTGCGTCACCCAAGGGCAACATATCACCTTGTTTTAACCAACGCACTTTGCCACCTTGCGCTTGAATACGATATATTGCCTTTTTCATCGTAGCATAAGCATGATTAGCAGGCACATCTGCCAACCATAATTCAGATACAGCACGCTCCGAATCCAAAAGGCGCAATGCACCACCCGCATGATCGGCTTGTGCATGACTGAGCATCAACACATCCACATGCGTTAATCCAAGGCTTCGCAACCCTGATGCTACTGTTGTACCGCCATTAAAACGGCTACCGATACGCCCAGGCACATCCACCACCAATACATTGCTCTCTCCATCGCTGTTGGACTGTATGAATGTTGAAGCTGCCCCTTGCCCTACATCCCAAACAATAAATTGCGCTTGCTTGGGTGCTCGCTCAGGAACCACATGCCATGCATATAGCAATATACCCAAAACCATGATAGATACGGCAACAGCACGTTTTTGCTTGAACCAGACAACTGCCACGATAATCATCAAAGCGATATAAAACAATGTCCAAATCATCTGAACTTGTGGCAACCAAAGATTTCCACCTGGAAGCTGATGCAAATAGAGCAGCCATTGATTGCCCCATGCAATACCATTGCCAGCATACAGCATCCATACTTTTGCCCATGCCGATAACCCCAATAATGCCAAGCATTCCCCCAGCAATGCCAATGGCAATATCCAAAATGCATACAAGGGCAGCAATATAAAATTAGCCACAAGGCTCCATACAGGAAAACGCTCAAATACCGCTGTAATCAAGGGTAAAGTCGCCAAACCCGCAATCAAACTCACGCTCAGCAATACCTTGATATAAGCCCATACACGATAACCCTTTGATTGATTTTGACCGCCTGCAAACAGCAATAATGCCAACGTTGCTATAAACGATAGCCACAAAGAAATAGATAAAATCGCTGCACTATCCAGCCACAAAATAAGCATCAATGCTGCCAATAAAATATTGATAGGCTGATAGCGTGCACGCAACCACCAAGCCAATACGGCAGCGGCAAGCATCCAGCCAGCCCGTTGTGCAGGCAATGGCCAGCCTGCTATGGTGGCGTAAGCCATTGCAGTCAATAATCCAAACAGCATGGCATAGTAGCGGACAGGAAAACGGATAATCCAAGCCTCACGGCGCGTAAGTATCCACCAACAACATAGCGCACCCCATGCCGCTACCATACCCATATGCAAACCAGAAATAGCAAGCAAATGCGCCGCACCTGTGGCGGCAAAGGCATCTTGAATCGCTATGGGAATCGCATCACGTTTAGCCAGTAGCAAGGCTTGAAGCACGCCATTTTCTGCATGATGATTTTGCCCAATGGGCAATACAGCTTGGATGCGATGTCTCCAGCTTTGCAACAAGCTTTGATGATGGTCGATAGTTTCTATATTGCCAATCACCCCACCCATCAGCGCGATATGATGCGCAAAACAATACCCTACATAATCAAACCCGCCTGGATTTTGGTGGTTTCTGGGTGCATGCAGCTTGGCAGTTAATGTGACTTGCTGCCCTTGCTTGGGCAGCTCCTGTTTACCCCAAACATACACATCAATATTGCCCGCCAGCGTCGCGCCATCTTCACGTTTTACATGTTTTAAACGCAAACGCGCAAAGCCTGATTGCATGCGCAAGGCATCCACCTCTGCTTGCAGTGTAATGGTATGCCCTACCCAATCTGGTGAATAATTAATCTGCCGCGCATCATCAAGCAGACCCCATGCTCCCCAAAGCAAACCCAATATCGCCCATAAATAAAAAAGGCGATGCCAACGCACCGCCACAGATAATAAGAACACCAACAACAATCCTGCATCAACTTGCCATGAGATAATATCCATACGTGCCAAAGCCAATCCCAAAACCCATCCTAATGCGGGTATAAAAAGCGGCATTGAACGTATATCGAGCATATTTAATCACGCATCATAATCATATGGCTTCAAATGCATCGTAAACCAAACGCCCATACATCATCATATCATCACCCAACTTCTTACGCTGAATATCCATCAATTTGGGGCTATGGCTTATCCTATTTACCCCCAAACCATGCCAAAGATTCACTGCATCTACACCGCCGATGAGTATAGGCGCTTGATACAATAGCAAGGCTTGGGTCAATTTTGCTTCAAACAACGCCGCATGCAATCGTCCACCGCCTTCAATCATCAATTGCAAACAACCATCTTGTGCAAGGTGCTTCAATGCAGTTGTTAAATCCGATACTTGCACCACATCCATACCCGCATCTCGCCATGCTTGTTCATACCCATTGCTTGCATACACATACATTCTCGATGGTGCAGTAGCATCCAACATCTTGCACTCCGAAAAGAATGCAGGCGCTTGCTTGGCAATCACCACGCGCAAAGGTGGCTCACCTTTTAATCGCGCATCACGCACTGTAAGCGCTGGATTATCGTGTGTGAATGTGCCTGAACCAACCACAATAGCATCCGATTCAGCACGCATCTTATGCGCATGTTTACGCGCTTGCTCCCCAGTAATCCATTGCGAATCCTGCGTCCGTGTTGCCAGTTTTCCATCCAGTGAAATAGCCGCTTTGGCTGTGACAAATGGCATACCTGTTTTTACATAGTGCAAAAATGCTGCATTGAGTGCATCCGCTTCATCCGCCAATACACCGCCCAACACTTCAATACCTTGCGATGCGAGTATCTCTGCCCCACCAGCCATCTTGGGATTGGGGTCTGATGATGCAAATACCACACGTTGAATCCCTGCTTCTAAAATTGCTTGGGTACATGGCGGTGTTCGCCCATGCCCAGCACAAGGCTCTAAAGTGATGTAAATTGTAGCGCCATGTGCTTTTCCAGTAGCATCTTTTAGTGCATTGACTTCAGCATGCGCTTCACCTGCTTTACGATGCCAGCCTTCACCAACAATCACGCCATCACGTACAACCACCGCGCCCACACGCGGGTTAGGATGCGTTCGCCCCACACCTTTTTTTGCCAGTGCCAATGCCCGCTTCATATACTCGCAATCCACCGCATGCCCTCCTTCATTTAATAGCCAAGCAATCATGCCATATTCAATGGGCATCAACAATCTGGTGTTCCATTCTTACCTTATCATAACTTTCAAATACTACTCGTGATGATGCCTTAAACGATGCTTATGGCACATCTCTGTATGCTGATTACAATCTTTTTTCATCCCTGCAACGGCAGGCTTTGGCACACACCCTTGCAGTAAACAAGTCACCACAAAAATCATCAGAATATATTTCATCAAACCTCCTCACGACTAAAACGCTTATACAAACAAGGTAGTACAAACAAGGTTAATAATGTGGATGATAATAGCCCCCCAACCACCACTGTAGCCAATGGTTTTTGGATTTCGGAACCAATGCCAGTAGCCAATAGTAAAGGCACCAAACCAAGCCCCGCAATCATTGCTGTCATCAGCACAGGTCTTAAACGTGACTCAGCGCCATGACGTATGGCTTCATCTATATCTTTGCAATCGTGTCGATGTCGATTAATCGCATCCACCAATACCACACCATTAAGTACAGCAACCCCAAATAGGGCGATAAAACCGATACTCGATGGTACGGACAGATATTGCCCCGATACAAATAGTGCTAGAATGCCACCAATCAAGGCCATAGGTACATTAAGCATAATCAATGCTGCCTGACCAACCGAATGAAACATAAAATAAAGCAATAAAAATATCATTAATAATGAAAGAGGAACGACGATCATTAATCTAGCTTGTGCCCGTTGCTGATTCTCAAACTGACCGCCAAATACCACGGTATAACCAGGTGGAAGGTCGATTTCATCTTGAATACGTTGATCAAGCTCTGCTACCAACGAACCCATATCCCGATCTTCCACATTACTTTGGATCACCACTCGCCTTTGCACATCATCGCGCTTGATCATAGGAGCCCCTTGCTCTAGACCAATTGAGGCAACATCAGCAAGACGCACCCACGCTCCATTCGGAGCCTGCAGAATCAGATTACCAATCGCTTCAGGGCTTTGGCGATAAGCTTTGACAAGACGCACATAGATATTATAACGCTCATTACCTGAAATCACTTGTCCAGCAGACGCGCCGCCAATAGCATCAGCAATCAAACTCATCACATCATCGACAGGAATACCATAGCGATCCAGTTGGCTTCGATCAGGGTGAATTACTAATTGCGCTTCGCCTTCAATCTGCTCCATGGCGACATCACGGGTACCCTCTACATTTTGAGCCAGCTGTTCGATTTTATGACCATAAACAGCCAATTGCTTGAGATCGGGACCAAATAGTTTAATGGCCAATTGAGCTTTTACACCCGATAGCATCTCATCCACACGTGTTGCAATCGGTTGTGAAAAGGCCAAAAGAATACCTGGTACCTGTTCCATCTTTGCACGCATTAGCTCTTGCAAATCCTGTCTGTTCGAAGCACTTGTCCATTCATCTACAGGTTTAAGACCAACAAAAATTTCAACATTGGAAACAGCCTCTGGATCGCCACCAATTTCAGCTCTACCAACACGCGCCGAAGCATAAGTCACTTCGGGGAAATTTTTCACTAGAATACGTTCCAACTTTTCACCTGTACGTTTGGCGTAATCCAGCGATGAAGATGGGGCCAGTGTAGCTCGAATATTCAACGTACCTTCTTCCAGCTCAGGTACGAACTCAGTGCCCAGCATGGGAACTAAGAAAATACTCGCAACAAAGGCAAGTGCCGCACCACCAACCACCACGCCTTTTACTTTGAGCGATGCTTTCAATAGTGGTCGATATAAATTAGCCAGCGGAGTCATTAATGGGCTATTTCTGTGTCGAACACCTTTGGTAAATAGGTAAGTTGCCAATACTGGCATAACCACCATTGCCACAATCAATGATGCAAACATGGCAAAGCAAATCGATAATGCCATAGGAGCAAATAGCTTTCCTTCTACTCCTTCCAATGATAATAACGGTGCAAATACAATAAGAATGATCAATACAGCAAAGAATACAGGTCTAGCCACCTCTTTGGAGGCTTCGGTGATACGCAACGCGATACCATGATCCCCCTCTTGCACACGTTCCAAATGCTTGAAGATATTTTCCACCATTACCACTGAACCATCCACCATCATACCTATGGCAATCGCCAGACCACCCAAACTCATCAGATTGGCTGATATGCCGTAATATTGCATCAATGCCAGAGCAGCAAGAATGGATATAGGAACCGACAACAAAACCAGAGCCGCAGCTCGGATATTCATCAATACAAGTATCACAATGATAATAATCAACACAAAGGCTTCCATGAGTGCTTCTTCCACTGTCCAGACCGCTTTGCTAACCAGATCGGACTGATCGTAAAATGGCTGAATTGTTACACCTTTTGGCATGGACTTCTGAACGATGGCGAGCCGCGCTTTCACATCATCAATGGTATTTTTGGTATTGGCGCCAAAGCGTTTCAACACAATGCCTGCCACTACTTCACCCAGAGGTTTCACATTGCCTGCTGTATCACGCTCTGTCATAGTGACTGCGCCCTGACGAATTGCACCGCCAAACGCGACCGTCGCCACATCACGTACACGCACCGATACACCATTGATAGTTTTTACTGGAATCGCTGCAATGGCAGTCAAGCCAGCTTTTCCGCCAGGAACCCAGCCAACACCTCGAATCACCAATTGTTCATCGCCTTGTGGCAAATACCAGCCACCAGCATTACGGTTATTGGCTTCTATGGCTTTGATCACGTCCTTCACATGCAGTTTATAAGAAAGCATCTTTTGCGGATCAACTTGAATCTGATATTGACGTACCTCACCACCAAAGGAGAGGACACTGGTCACGCCCTCTACAGGCATTAACATTAATTTCACAACCCAGTCATTGAGCGCACGCAAGGTAATTGCATCATAACCAGCACCAGGTTCAGCTTTTAAAATATATTGAAAAACCTGTCCCAACCCAGATGTATTCGGACCTATGCTTGGTACTCCTGCCCATGCAGGTACATTCTGGCGTGCCTCTTGTAACTTCTGAAATACCAGTTGTCTGGCAAAGTAGATGTCCGTTCCCTCTTTGAACACGACTGTAATTACAGACAGACCCGTTTTTGAGATTGAACGAACCTCTTCCACATCAGGCAAAGAATACATCACCGCTTCAATCGGATAGGTGATGACCTGTTCCACCTCCGCTGAAGCTAGTCCCTGCGCCTCAGTATTAATGGTAACTTGCACATTGGTAACATCAGGAAAAGCATCCAAATTCAGTTTGGGTACCACAAATAGGGCATAGCCGATACAGCCCAGTAAAAGTAACATAACAAGCAGGCGGTTATAAACCGATGCATCAATCAGTTTGGTAAACATATCAGTTGGCTCCTATTATTCGTCTGCAAAGCTAGATTTCATTAATTCTGAAATCAGTGCAAACGATCCACTAACTACAACTATTTCACCTGCATTGACACCTTTAAAAACAGGCACGAAGCCTCCCTCAGGTTTACCAATACGCACAACACGACGTGAAAAATACCCCTCTTTATTTCGGATAAAAACAATGCTTTCACTGCCTTGTCGCTGCACAGCTCGCTCAGGCAGAAGCAATGCATTATCCGCTGAATCAATGTTAATTTCTGCTTGTACAAACATGCCTGGATGTAATGCATCCGCACTGTTTTTAACTTGCAAGCGCGCACCTGCTGTACGGGTAGCTGGATCAAGTTGATGATGGATATTAATTACATGACCATCATATTGCTGACCATTACCCTTTAGAATCACTCTAGCCGCCTGACTACGCTTTATTTTGGATAGTTGTGATTCAGGTATTTTCACCTCAACCCACACATGCGATTCATCCACAACTTGCATCAAACGACTACCCGCAGGAAAATGTTGTCCAATATGAAAGTCATCCGCCACAACAGTTCCTGCATGCGGAGCTCTAAGCGTTAACAATCCATACTCTTTCTGCTTAATTAAAACTGAAATATCACGTTTATTTAAACCGTAAGAAAAAAGTGTTGCCCGTGCCGCTGCTAAATTAGCATACATGATTTGATATGTGCTTTCTGCTTGTTGCAAGCGAGCTTGAGAGACAATATTTTGTGCTGCAAGCTTTTTTAACCGCGTAATTTCCTGTTTACTTCGATGATATTCAGCCAGAGACTTTAGATAATTAGCTTCAGCTTGTGCAAGCGCAGTACTATTCAAAGCCACTAATTTTTGTCCTTTTTTTACCTGCTCGCCCAAATGTACATAACGAGCATGTACTACAGCATCAACCAAGGTTGTAATATCAGCAAGTGCATAAGCATTAAAAGCAACTGTGCCGGGTGCATTGATGATTTGTAGTTCTGGCTGCATTTCTAACTTTTCGGTCACAATACCCGCTTGTTTTATTTGGGCTGGTGACAGTTTGATAATCCCGCCTTCTTCATGCCCGCCATGCTCATGTTCACCTGCCATAAGCCCTGAGCTTACCAACAGTAATACTGTAGTTATTAATATTTTTATCATGTTCATCATTGACTTCCTTTAAGAATATAATTGGGATGACCTAATACTTCAGCTAAGCGGATACGCGCTAACCAAGCCTGTTTAATCATTTCAAGCGCTGTTATTTGAGCATCAAGGCCTTGATTGATATGAATCACCAAGGCTTCCAAATCGAGCTCGCCTGCTTGATAGGATTTTTGAGCTAGTGTGATGGTATCTTTAGCATTCTTTTGCATATTGCTTTGTATCATATGGGATAAGGCTTGTATGGCATGCTGATGGTTATCAAGTGCGCTTTGCACCTCATAATGTAATTGCTGTTTTGACCAATCCATGCCCATCTTTACACGTTCTTTTTCTGCCAAGGCAGCGCGATAAGCCCCTTGATGACTATTGAGCACAGGAAATGGAATAGTAAGCCCCAATAAAACAAGCTGTTCACCTGCTTCACGAGCAATCATGGCATTGACAGTAACATCTGGAATACGCATAGCACTCGCCAAATCAGCTTGTGCATGGCTATGATTCAATTGTGATTTCAATACCAAAAAATCAGGTCGAGATTGAAGCGCTACCTCGTAAGCATTTTTAGGAGGTTGCCAATCCAATAATAATTTAGGCAATTCTAAATCAGATAAAAGCTTAGCATTGGAAGCCTTACCCAAAGCCATCAAATAACGTTGCTTGCTCTTGGTTAAAAATTGTTGCGCAATGGTTGTAGCATTCAAAGCAGAGGTAAATGCTGATTGCGCCAGATTAGCATCCAATTGACTAGACTCACCCAATTGTAATTGCCTTGCAACAGCATGGCTAACCTTATCCAAGGTGTTACTTTGCTGACGACGCAAATCATATCGTTTCTCTGCAAAATAAAGGGTGATATACGCTCTTGCTGCTTCAATGATTAGACGCTGTTGCGTTGTTTCTCTATCCTGAGAAGCCGCATTCAACATCGCCTGTGCTGATTGCTCTCTAAGCTTTCGTTTGCCACCCAATTCAACACCTTGAGATAGCGTGATATAATAATCATTGCTTGTGCCACCGCCATTTAAACGCCTACGTTGTGGCTCCAATGAAAGCTCTGGGTTATAAGCATATGAACTTTTCTCAGTTAAATTTCCCCGAGCAGATTCAATACTTTTCTCTGCCATTTGCATCATGGGATGTTGCTTGATTGAGGTTTGCATCACCTCTTGCAGTGTCACTGCATAAAGATTTACTGGCTGCATGCATAATAGCATCGCCATCATCATAAGATATGTACGCACAGTTTCCCCCCTGTGATTTTAATATGAATTAAACTTGTGGGAAGGGCTGTTTTTAATCATTTATATCCATCCACATCACATATGGGTGGTTTGAAGATAAATGTATTAAATCAGCTATAGACGTACTTTGGAGGTTGTTCGATTAAATTGAGAATTTCTGGAATATGAAGCGCTGTTAAAAAGTCTGCAACTTCAATATGCGTACTCACAACGCTATCTTCTTCACCCACATGACCTAAAAAAACATGGGCAGCATGAGCAGCACATACTTGGTCTGTAGGGACACTATCACTATCTGGATTGGATTGTGATGCTTCAATATGCGCAGGTGCATCCGATGCATGACACACATCAATACCCGCACCGCAAACAAACATACTCATTTGCAGTGATATTATCGCAATCCAAGCCATATATCGCATAAGCGCAACATAGGCTTGAAAGGCAAACAGGTCAACTAAACATCACTTAAATATAACCCCCTTCTCCCTCTTGGGAGAGAAGGTCGGGATGAGGGGGGGGCGCTGCCAATAACTTATGCCTAACCCCGCATTTTGACATCCACAATCATCTATCCCATTATCTGCCTATGATATATAGACCAACAGATATTTTCCTCTTTTTGCCTTTCATACGCAATAAGATGGACTATTGTTCCATCTATGTATTATAAAGATTGTTAGGTGTTAAAAATGGAAACATCAGTAGATTTCAAATCATCCTTGTTTAAGCCTTTTCTTCCAGAAGATTCACAAGTTAACCCTCATGTTTATGGCGCGGAGCTTAGTTATTGGCTTTGCAAAAAACTTGTAGAAAAAAATGTAATTACTACGTATCCAAACAATGAAGATTGGGGATGGTTTATTGAATATTTCGTAGATGATAACGAGTATTGGCTTTGTTGTAGTAATTCCGATGAGTCTGGGGAAGAATGGCGATGCTTTTTACAACCACAATCTAAAAACTTTTTTGGAACAAAAAAGGCTCCTGTCACTTTAGCTAAATTACTCTTAATGGCTCTTCGAGAAATTCTTGAAGAAACAGAAGGTATTTCAGATATTAAGTGGAGCAATGACTATGACACCTAAAATTCGGAGTTCGGGGGACGCGCGAGTTCGGGAGTTCCGGAGTTCGGGGGACGCAATACATAATTATCCTCATTCCCACGCAGGAGCATGGGAATAAGTTTTAAACACTCTTGCATCCAAAAGCCGATATACGCATGATAGCTGCATGTTAATTGTTATCTCACCTGCCAAAAAGCTGGATATGGAAATACCAGCAAACACTGATTTATACACCCAACCTGCATTGCTTGAGCATGCACGCTCGCTGATTAATATTCTGCAAGAAAAAGACAGCTTTGAAATCGCTTCATTGATGAAGCTATCCATGAAGCTGGCTGATTTAAATGTGTCTCGCTATCAAACATGGCAGCCACCTTTTTCACTCTCCAATGCCAAACAAGCTTTATGGGCATTTCGTGGTGATGTGTATCAAGGTATGGATGCAGATAGTTTTCAATCCGCTGATATTGATTTTGCGCAATCCCACCTACGCATACTCTCTGGTCTGTATGGCATATTGCGACCATTGGATTTGATGCAAGCTTATCGCTTGGAAATGGGAACCAAACTCGCCAACCCACAAGGCAAAGATTTGTATGCGTTTTGGGGGGATAGGATTACACAAACACTCAATACCGCCCTAAAAGAGCAAGGCGATGATATTTTAATCAACCTTGCATCCCATGAATATTTCAAATCCATTCAAACCAAGAAACTGCAAGGCAAAATCATTACACCTGTGTTCAAAGAATCTAAAAACGGTCAATACAAAGTGATTGGCATTTATGCCAAACGCGCTAGAGGATTGATGAGCCGCTATATTATTCAAAACCATCTAAACACTGTTGATGCCTTGCGTGATTTTGACAGTGATGGTTATCATTGGAACGCAGAACTTTCTGATGAGCAACAACTGGTGTTTACACGCTAGGCTTTATCGCTAAGCTGCCGCGCTGAATAT
>Ga0256829_1003023_pt1 | contig 12016 bp, 10 predicted proteins | sample 131447metaG_FD_185979 | JGI IMG/M metagenome (GOLD analysis project Ga0256829, IMG submission 185979) | Hydrothermal vent microbial communities from Lau Basin, Pacific Ocean - 131-447 | ecosystem: Environmental > Aquatic > Marine > Hydrothermal vents | place: Pacific Ocean: Lau Basin | collected... | reverse complement strand
ATAATTTACCTATAAACATATTTCTATTCGGATGCTCTTTAATAAATTTTAATTTTTTGGTGTAATTACCTACATATTTGAATAATGCTTTATCTTCATTTGAATATCTTAATTTTAGCACATTAATATGAACAGGAGTAGCTAAACCTCTTTCAATCAATCCTTGAGTTCTTATATATCTTTTAGGGGCGCCAACACAAGACATAACAGCCATTTTAGCAATAGGGTCGTCTGGCAAGGTTCCTGTTAAACCTATCTTATATTTGGCATTTATACTATTATATACAATGTCAGTGCTTACATTGTCTAACTTAAGTCCATGACAGTTTGACACACACATATTTTCAGCAAAATAATTATGGTTATTCTCGATGTGTAAATTATATGTATCCCCGGTATAAGTATATTCTGATATTGAATTTATTTTTGTTGTATTTTTGTTAAATTGTTTCAGTCTTTTAATTATAGATAAAGCCGTGGAATTACTGTTTAGATTGTCCAACACTATATCCGAGTAATAGTATTTTTGAAACCAGGTATTTGAAATGAACTTAAATATATAATTATTGTTGATACACCATAATTTTAATGCTTGTTCTTTTTCACGAACGGTTGTATCATCTTTAGCAGAATTTGGTTTTATTTCATATACTATTTTATTATTATGATCTATGAAATCCACTATGTAGATTCTGTTTTTATTTTTTGTTGAGGAAAAATATGGTACTCTTAATTTTTCAAATTCTATTATTTCATTATCAATATAAGTTTTATATATGTAAAAATATGCTTCCCAGGAACTTCTGAATGGTATCTTATCAACAACTGTTCGTGAGTCACACCACGAATTTGTTACACACGGCGTCCATTTGCCTTCGAGTATTTTTTGTTTCATATCAACGGACTGATTCTGATGTATTATATCCCATTTATCTTTGGATAACAAATCTCTTGGATTTTGACCATTTGTCATTCTATTAGATTTTAGTTTTGAATGACATTCCTCGCTACATACCTTTCTATTATTTGGTTTATAAAATTTTTCGTATGGTATGCTGTTATTGCATATAACACATTGTACTTCCTTATTATATCTCAACCAAATTTCTTCTATAGTAATATTGTCATCGTAATGATTAAGAAAAACTTCATTTATTTTAGATGATAGTATGTTGTGACTAAATACTATTTTTTTATATAGTTTTTTAACATTTGTCCAATCACTATTTTTATTTAGAGGCAGAATTAATTTTTGATAATCAGTATCAAATGAACAATACATTATTTTCTCATTTTCTAATTTATTTTTCAACACATATATTAAAAATGCAGAACTTACTTTTATTTTATCGGAAATAATAATCGTATTTGCGTCCATAACAGCTAATTTTAATTTTGATAAAGTATTTTCTACTTCTTCGTTTTCTAACATATTTATAAATTCTGTAGTATTTGATTTTATTAATTCGTTATAAGTCATTGATAATTTTATCTCCTATTTCTAATTCATCTGTTCTTTTCCAACCTTTTGTGGTTAAAACTTTATGATTTCCTGTTATTCTTAATTTTTCATTTATAATATACATTTGTTCCTTAGAAATGTTCCTGTGTATTTTTTTAATTCGTTTTGTTTCTTTTTTTAATGTTTTTTCGTTTATCGTATTTACTTCATCTCCGACTTTCAGGTTTTTTATCATAATATTGCCTAATGGTGTTGATATTTTAGTATTTGGGTGTAAACACTCATCTACTAGCATGTATTCTAAATCTAATAATTTGTATTGTGGAATGCGCATAACACTTTGCCAAGTTGATATTGTCAATGGTTTGTCCAATTCTTTAATATTATTATCACCACCGATAAGTCTTATATTATCCAAAAAGTCGTCTGTAGCTAAATATTCCTTAAAATCGCCAAAAAGCTGTTCTGTCAAAGAAATATTTGGTACTAAAATAAGACCTTTTTTATTGTGTTTATACAAAAATGTTACAATACAAAAAAGCACAAGACTTTTTCCGGAACTTGTTGCTGCAAGACATAATTGCTGTTGATTTATTAAAGAATCAACTACCATTTTTTCTTGGTAATCATAAAGAGGAAAAGGAAGACCTAATGACTCTATATGTTTTAATATTTCCTCTTCTGTAAATTCCGGAGTATATATAGGTGTAATATTAAACTGTGTGAGAAACTGGACTAATCCAGACGGAATTATAATATCTGTACCACTTTCTACATAAAATACTTCAGAATCCGGTTTCAACCCTCTTTTTATCATGGGATCAAAATAACTGTTTGGTATTTTGATAGTAAATTTTCGTTTAATTTCCTGAAGTTGTTCCGGTGTTCCTGATATTTGATAGAACGATTCATTTAATTTTTGGTATGTCATTATATTTCCTTGTGTTGTATTATAGTATAATTATTATTAATTATTTACTTTTTTGTCTATGCTAAATATAAATAATGTATAAGAGATATTTTTCTTATTATCATATTCTCATCCTAGGGCTATATGATAATAAGAAAATTAAGCCCTAGGAAGCACTCTTATAATTAAAAATATAGGAGACTAATATGTCTACATTACACGAAAAAATACTTAACGAGTTCCTTAACTCAAACATCAAAATAAAATCTCTAGAAAGATTAAATGAGTACATATCATACTGTATTAATAACAATCAAAATAAACCTATTAAAGGTAAAACATCACATCATCATATACTTCCAAATGCGTTATTTTCAAATTACTCTAATCTAAATAATAATAAATGGAACGGAACACATTTATCTTATTATAATCATTACTATGCACATTGGTTAATAACAAAATCTATTATCGACTATGGACAATTATTTGCATTTTGTTCAATGCACAATCAAGACTTAAACTTGAATCAGAAATTAAAGAGTTCTAATGCTTAGAACTTCTGTATCCAATCTTAAATTAGACAATTATCAATTTAATATTATTGATCAGATGTCATTTCGTGCCAAGAATCTATATAACTCTAGCTTATATCAATTAAATAAACATTTTAACGACTATAAATCTGGTTCTAAAAAAGAAATTAATTCATATCTAAACTATAAATCTATGGATAAACTTATGAAAACTATTGTCGACGACAAAGGTCTCATAAATTACCGTATGCTACCAGCTCAAGTGTCTCAACAAATACTAATGAAATTAGATATGAACTGTAAATCATTCTTTTCGTTACTTAAGATGAAATCAAATAAGTTATATGATAGAAATATTAATATGCCTAGGTACTTAAATAAAAATGGTAGATTTAATCTTATATTTGTTAGATCAAAAACTTCAGGTTCATTTGATATTAAAGATAATTATTTGTTTATAACCGTACCTAAAGATTTACATACAAAAAGACTTAAAATAGCTAAGGTACCTAAGTACTTAAATGAATCAGATATTAAACAGATTGAAATAGTACCTAAATATAATAGATATGAATTACATATAACATATGATAACAATATTAAAATAGAACAAAATACAGATTTGAATAATTGGTTATCAGTAGATTTAGGTATCAATAATTTATGTACCATCACATCTAATGTCCAGAAATCACATATCATCAATGGTAGACCTATTAAATCAATGAATAAAAAGTTTAATAAGGATTTAGCTTCAGCTAAATCCGAACTAAAAAAATCACAAAACAGATATATGTCAAAACGAATAGATCAATTATATTCAAAAAGATCAAATAGGCTCAATAATGAAATATATAAAATAGTTAATTTTATTGTTGAGTCTATTAAACGAAGTTCAATAGACCATATAGTTATAGGGTACAATAAAGGATGGAAAGATAAATCTACGATGAGTAGATTTACAAATCAAACATTCGTACAAATACCATATACTAAAATAATAGATAGAATAACATATATGTTAAATGAATTAGGCTTTGAAGTATTCCTCCAAGAGGAATCTTATACATCAAAATGCTCATATATCAACAATGAATCAATAGAGTACCACACGACCTACCAAGGTAAAAGATTAAATCGTGGTTTGTTTGTTTCATCAGAAGGCATTAGATTAAATGCTGATATAAATGGTTCGTTAAACATATATAGAAAGTTTTTAGCTACGCTAAAAGAATCAAAAAATGTAGTCAATGATGTTTACCTAAGACTAAGTGAACCAGTTGATATAGGGTTAGTTATGAACCCCATAAAGATAAATTTAAGGACGAACTCGTCATTAAATGACGTAAGAACTCTCTTACAATCTTTATAGAATCAAATACTAAAAGCATTAAATAACCAAACATTCTTTAATGTTAATTAGTCTTTTTTACATAATATAGTAAAGTGATATATTTTATTAAGCAATAATGTTAATTTTTTCGAGTCATATTTTAATTTTCCTGTGGTAAAATCTGTACTTGCTTCTAATAATTGAGTACATTTTTGTAGATTATTATACATATTTTCAAATTCTTCTTCAGCATCTAATAAATCTAATTTAAGATTTTCAATTTCTTGTTTTAACGGTCTTGTTTTTACTGTTTTTAATTCTGATTGTTTTCTGGTTTGTTTACTCATTAATTTCCTTTCTTGATGATATTTCTGTAATTAATTTATTGGTAACAGCATTAGATGCTAACTCTGGAACTATATCAATAAAAAAATCTGCTAATATTTTATTTTGACTAGCATCTAAGTGTTTACCTTTCAACCCTTTATTAATAATTGCTTTTAAGTTTGTCGTATCCAATTTGTTATTTTTTGATTTAACAGTAGAAGTTAATTTATTTATTTTAACTAATATAAGTGATATATTCATTTTATTCCTTTTTTTTTTATTTAATGTATCCATAATAATCCTTTATTAGTGGGTCAATTCTAAAAACTTTTTGTGATTGATTTAAATAGTCCACTTTTTCCGACTCACACATCAAATCTAAATCTTTAACACTATCGTTGCATATTACTTCTTTAGTACCTTTTTTAAATCCACATTCTTTAAGAATTTTTAATAATAATTTATCCGGTGTGCTTACATAATATGTCGATACTTTATTTTGTCCGTATGCTAATAACATATTATAAAATATAATATCCTCATTATTAATCATAGCATTAGATATTTTTGTTTTAATATCGTCCGTAGTGATAAATTTATCTGTAAAATCTTTCATTATTTTATAATTCCTGCATTTATCGATAAATTTTTTGTCTTTTGAACATATTTCTAACATTTTTTCTCTAATTATATTAGGAGTGTCTATTTTAATATTATCATCTATTTCCACTAAATTTTTCATAATGGTATCTGCATTTTTACTATTATCCATTAAAATGTTTATTTTTTCGTGTGGACTTAATTCTAAAAAATCTTTAATATTATTTTGCTGTTGAATTTGTTTATTATCTTTAATATTTTTTGAATATCTAGATAAAACATTACCTTCAAATTTATCATGAACCAACCTTACATCATTAAAAAAATGATATTTCATCATCCATAACATAGCTTTTTTATGATTAAACTCTAATATATTCTTAAATGTATCAATTTTTATAGCATTTTTACCAATTCTTGACAATTTTTGAGTTCCATAGTTATCAACATCAAATAAAAAGTTTTGATCGATATTTTTACCAATGTTACCCATATATTCGTCCCTTACAGAATCATAAGTTGTTTTTACATAATTTAATCTATCTGCTATATACATATGAATACTTTTAGCTTTTCTAGTTCTTTTAATCATTTGAATACTTGAAATAACATCAGTACTCATACTTGTATCATAATGAAAATGTGTATGAACATTATTAAGATTAGATACACCAACTGTCAAAGCAGGACTAAATAAAAATATATCCCATTTATCGTGTTCTTCTTTTTCAAATAACTTATATATTAACTCTTTTGTACTTTCCGGAGTAGTTGCTGTTAATAGAATACATTTTTTACCGTGCTTTTCAAATAATGCTTTAGCACTATTTAGAAAATTTAAAGAAGTTCCAGAAACGGTTATTTTTCCTTCTTTAGCACTATTTAACATTTTTTGAAAAAAGAAATTTTTGTCATCATAGCTAAATAGTGTCGTTTTATCCCGCCATTTGTTATTTAACATCCATACATTTTCAGTTTTTTGTTCTAATAAAAAGTTTTCGTATCCTGTCAAAAATGCATCTGCAATAACAAGTTTTTTATTAAATGCACCAAAAAACTTAGCAATATTTAATGAACTGTTTCCAAGATTATTTCTACTATGACACATTAATGATATAAATTCATCCATTATAACCAAATCAAATTTATGAATATCGTATTTCCATAAACTATCATATTGAACAATGATACTATCACCATAACTATATTGATCTTTATTATATATTTTCATATTATATTTTTTTGAAAAATCTTGTGCAACAGATATACGGTTTGTTATAATAAGAACTGACATATCTAAATAATGTGATTGTTTAATTATTTCGTGTATAATAGTAGATTTAGCAGTACCCATCGGGGATTTTATACTATAAAGTCCGTCTTTTTGCTCTAAAAACAATTTTATTTCGTCTAATCTATTGAACGATTTATTATCTAAATCCACACCACTTATTTTTAGATACGGTTCTTCTGTATTAATTATTTTTGTTGCTGTATTGAAATGTTGCAATTCATTTTCATATTCTAAGCCAACATTTAATAATTCTTTACCAATCGGTGATTTTCTAACAGCATCATATATATTAATACTTCTCGTACTATTAAAATGATGCATAGTATAAGGACTATTAGAAAACCAAAAATATCCACCAATACTTTTTGCTTCTGTAGGATGTTTGAATTGAATACTTCCGTTATCATTTACTTTCATAGGTTCGAAACCCATAGATTTATAAATGTTTATACAAAATTCTTCAATATTGTCCCCAGATATATTGTCTATATTTATTTTAGTTTGTTTCTTTTCAATATCAACATAGCCATCTTTGACTTTATTAATTCTATTTTCAAATTCACATTTGAATAATATTTTATCTTTATTAAGTAATATTTTATTTTTACCAATCGGAGCGTTGAGACTAGCAATTCTGACAACTGCTTCATCAATATCACACCATTCTTTAAGGTCATAATTTAGATTACTTATAGCACTTTTTGCATCTTTAATATCTATAGGTTCTATAAAAAGAATACCTTTCATATTGAAGTTTGTCTTATTATCATATGATTTTGACTCGCCAAGAATACATTTATAACTTGAAAAGTATTCTAGTATTTTTCTTTTATTTTCTAATGTTTTTACTTTATCAATATCTAATACAAAATAGGTTAATTTTTCACCAAGAAAATGCTGTAAATTTTCTTTTCGTCTGTACATTCTTGCTGGTTCTGTTAATTTTTCGAGTGGAATATTGAGTGTCCAATATGATACAAGTATGTTAAATAATCCTATATTATCATATTCATCGATTTTATATGTTCTAAAAATAAAAGTCTTATCATAATATGGAGACCAAGCATTTTTTTCATTACTTTTTTGTGCGTTAAATACTGTTACAAAATTTGGTAGATTCAAATTTTTTCCTTTACTTAAGACACATCAAAGTGTCTTATTATTTAATATATTATACTAAAATATATATTAATATTTATTCTGTAGCTGTTATTGTTATTTGAACTGGGTCGCTATAAGTTAATCCATCACTAACAACTAATTGAACAACATAATCCCCTACAAGATCTGGTGTAATGTGAGTCGTTGGATATACAGTATAATCAAGATCTGCTGTAGAATTTGTTGGTTTATTAAGAAGAGACCATTTATATGATATTGTATCGTCATCAGGATCATATGAATCACTACCATCAACAGTAACTTTTGTTCCTATTGTTGTTGTTACATCTCCACCTTTTATTATTGCTACCGGTGGGTTATTAGGTTTATCTGATGTTATTTTGAATTTATATAACATTTTTTGTTCTTGTGATAGTTCAGATTCTGTTATAGCATATCTATTATAATTAAAAACATTTTCATTACCTGTTTTTGGGTCTATAGATGTTTTAATACTATGAAAATATGGTGATATAATTAAAGAACTTTGACCAGGAACATCAGAACTAATACCAACAAATATTTCATCCGATTCTGTATCAGGATTAAGATAAAATTTAGTTCTACCGTTATTTCCTAAATAAAGACCTCGTTCTGTTGTATTATTTGGCATTCTATTTGATACAGCTAATACATACGCTGCTTGTTTAAGTGGTAATACTACAAACGCGTCTAATGACTTGAATGAGCTAGTATTAATTCTAAGAAGTATTCTCGCTACTTTCAACTGAATTTGGTATAATGATGTTTCAGGGTCGCTTGGATTAGTTAAATATAAATCAGAAGCCCCACCAGCAAATTTAGACATTTTTGATATTAATTTTAAACTTTCGTTTCTATTTGAAATACCACCAAATGATCTTGCAATAAAACTTGTTGCCGATTTTCCAAATTGAGTATATAAATCTTGAATTGCTTCTTTTGTAAACCCCGTATCTTCCATAGGGTCTTCCTCAACAATAACATCTCCTCTCAATAATTGAAATTTATGGTCTTTATAAATTAACGCAAATGTTGCTCCTGTAGGTCCGTGAATTGGTGCTACTTCACATATTTGGTATGGTAATGACTCATATTGTTTTGTTTCTATAATAGCATTAACTATTTCGTCAGTTTGTGCTATATCTAATGCTTCTGTTCCTTCAGTTAAATTTGAATTTTTTACAGATGTTTCTTTTAAAAAGTCTATATTCATTTTGAATAATCCTTGTATAGTTTTAATTATTTATATATGTTTAATATATAAATTTATAAGGTTTACTCTAGCTAATATCGTTATTACAGTATTTTTCATAAGGACACCAAGAACATAATTTTGTTTTTATTTTATCAAAATTGCTTAATTCTGTGTCTTTTATGGCATTTAACAAAGTTCTATAGTAATTGTTTAAGTATTTTCGTTCAAGTATCATAGAATTTTCCGCATTGTGTTCTATATATATATATTTTATCTCAATTTTATCAATTTTTGAATATTTTTTAAACATATATATGCCATAAAACATTAATTGGTTAAAATCCTGATATTTATGCTCTTTTATTTTGCCGGATTTCCAGTCGATCAATACCATTTTTACACTATTTTCATCAGAAATCACTGTATGATAGTCAATATATCCGCGAAACATAGCATTTTCGCTATATTCTACCGGATTTAATTTTTCATCTAGACCAATGCCTAATTCTGATATATGTGGTATATCAAGATAATATTTGTATTTTGATTTCAAAAAATTGTCTATAATTGGTTGATATTGTGGAGATAATTTATGTGTTCCAGGATTTGGATAATGTTCTAATGAACTATGTAATGCGGAACCTTTATATAATGCGGTTTTGTCAGTGTTTTCTTTAGGAATATTGTCAATATATGTATATTTGAATTTACGGGGACATTGTATTACTGTATTTAATCTAGAGAACGAATACGGTGCATATTTTAACATACATAACCTTTTATAATTATTTTATCTTTTTTTTTTTGACTCTGTGTGTTTTATTTTTCTTTTCAAATTTGCCATTTTATGGTATATAATAACATAATATACATAAAATGACACTTAAATTTATAACAATTCTTCTAATTTAATGAAGCTACCATATCTTTAAGTTTTTCGTTAGCGTTCATTTTTTCAGTAAGAATATCTTCTTCTAATAATTCTCCTGGTGTTTTTTTCAATTCTGCTTTCATTTTATTTACAATTTTTGTTACAAGTGTTGTAGCAATGCCTTCCTCTTTATAATCATCCTTCAATTCTTTAATTTCAGCATCAATAGCTTTTTTTTGTAATTGTAATTCAATCAATTTTTCCGAAAACTCATATACCAATTCCATTGTTTCTTCTGTTGTTTTAATTTGCATTTTATTCCTTTTTTTTATATGTGTAAATATACACTATTTTTTATTAATTTTTATATTTTTTACATAAAACCCTATTAAATGTAAATTTTTATATTGATTTAAACTCAATTTTGATTTATTTGAGTGTCCTAATGGTTTATCTTTACAAGTTTTACATAAAACTTGAGATATTTGTTTAGTTTCATAAATAGTTAAATTATTATAAATTAATTTGTCTTTATAATCAAAAACATCATATACACCATATTTAATTATACTCTTTATACGCTTAGACTCTTTTTGCTTTTGAGCACTTTCTTTACCAATGGTTTCCTTCCATATTTCATCTGATCTAGTTTTAGCTCCTTTTAATGTAATTTCTTCTCTTTTTGTTAAACCAGACTCTTGTAATTCTAACATAGAATTTTTATACTTATCTGTAGCATTTTCTCTAATTGTTTTACCATTAGCTTCTATGTGTAACATAGTATTTAAATGTTTTTGTGTTGATATTTTACCAACAGTTTCTTTCCATTCTTTTGTTGATTTTAATACAGATTGTTGTTTTCTGCATTCTTCCATCTTTTCTTGAAATTCTTTTTTAGGTATTAAATCGCTTTCATTTATTCTTCCATTTTTAGTATCACAGCTGTGCATTTTACAAAAAGCAGATAATTGACCAAAATCATTTATTGCTTCTGTTAATAACCAATGAACATAATAGTGGTCAGAATAAAATAAATGTGTGCCATTCCATTTATTAACTTTCAAATCTTTAAATTTCAAAAATAATGCCTTAGGTAGTATATGGTGATAAGATGTTTTACTATATCCATTTTCATTTATAATTCTTTCATTTTGATTATTGGATATACAAAATGTTATGTACTCATTTAAGCTATCTAGAGATTTTATTTTGATATCCGAGTTTAAGAATTCATTGAGTATTTTTTCGTGTAATGTAGTCATATGTAGACTCCTATAAATTAATTTTATAAGAGTGTTTGGTGAACTGTTTCTTATGTATATATGAGTCCACCAAAGAGCATATATACACATAAGAAACCTCTTATATACATTATTTATACTTTACATTTGGGATTTTAATCTTGTTATAGCACTAATGCCTTTATATGTATTTTCGTCTATCATTTTACTAATATCTAAATTTGGATATTTCAATGCTAATTCATTAAAATCCTTAATATTATTAAAAACAATAGGCATTACAAAAACTTTATAACCTTGTTCTGCATAGTGAATACTTGAAGTTCTGCCTGTTTTATCGTTATCTAAACAAAAAACAGGTTCTCTTAACTGTTTTAGTCGTTCTTCTGGTAATTTAGCACCTAAATTAGCAACTATATTCTTCTTACCGGTGCTTATAGCATCAAATATAGCTTCAAATATATATGTTGGCTTGTTTTTGTCTATATAAAACCAATTCCATACCTTAAAACCTGGTGTACTTATAAAAGTAATAAAATCTTTTTCTTTTATACTTCTTGAATAAAAACCATAACATAAGTCATCACATATTAATGGAATAATTAAATAATTCTTTATATTATATGTTATTTCACCGATTTTTATATTTTCTTTACCTTTATACCAAGTAGTATTAAAATTTGCACCGATTTTTCTACCTTTCAAATAAGTTAAATACTCTTCCGTTAATGGTTCGAAATACATACTTAAATCGTATAATAATGGTTTAGGCTCTTCATCTTTTTTAGTAATAGCACCAATAGATACTAAATCACCTAATGATTGGTGTTGTTTTAGATTTTCTATTTTGTCACCAAATGTTTCTTTTTTATAAGCTGGTAATAAATGTGGATAAAAATCTCTTAAAAAAGTGTACATTGTCTTATTTTCACAAGGACACCCTGCATTAAAACAAGAAACAAAATCAGTATCTGTATTACCTTTATTATATAAATGTAATCTTTTTGAATTTAGTTTCTTTTTAGAGTCTCCACATATAGGGCATCTACAAGCTATATCTAAATTAGTTTCTTTATAATCTTTAGCATTTACTGCCATCTTAAA
>Ga0256829_1003022_pt1 | contig 12017 bp, 8 predicted proteins | sample 131447metaG_FD_185979 | JGI IMG/M metagenome (GOLD analysis project Ga0256829, IMG submission 185979) | Hydrothermal vent microbial communities from Lau Basin, Pacific Ocean - 131-447 | ecosystem: Environmental > Aquatic > Marine > Hydrothermal vents | place: Pacific Ocean: Lau Basin | collected... | reverse complement strand
GAGGTAGAATATCAGAGATTTTACCTTGTAATGATTTTTTTAAGCTCAAAAATTACTATGAGGAAAAATTAGTCACTTGGGTGGGTTTGAATTTGCAAGTGGCTCTAATATTTGATATAATCTATGTTATGAAAATAAATTATAACCATGTTGAAAAAATCATCGAAAAACTTGCTTCTCAAAATCAAACTGTCTCTTTTGCAGAGTCTTGCACGGGTGGACGTATAGCTGCAGCTTTTACTTCTGTCTCTGGAGCATCTGCTGTCTTAGATGGCTCTGTAGTGACCTATTCTAATGCCATTAAACACACATGGCTTAACGTTGACAATGAGATTTTAGAAAAGTATGGGGCAGTGAGTTCTCAGTGCGTGGCTCAAATGCTAGAAGGTATTAAAGATATTTCAGGGGCAGACTACGCCTTGGCAGTGTCTGGCATAGCAGGGCCCGATGGAGGTACTGAAGAAAAACCAGTAGGTACTGTCTATATAGGATTGCAAACACCTTTTATCCAAGAGGTATTTCAGTGCTTTTTCCATGGAGAAAGAGAGCATATTCAGGAGCAATCTACCGCCTTTGCCATCGAGAAGATTGCAGAAGTTTTAGAAATTTAAATATTTTGTCCAAAATCTCTTGACAATTTAAGCTTTCTGAGCTATAATTCCGTCCACTTATTCAAGTAATAAGGACGTAAAACGTGACCTTTTAGCTCAGTTGGTAGAGCAATTCCCTTTTAAGGAATGGGCCCTTGGTTCGAATCCAAGAAGGGTCACCACTAGAAAACAATATAATATGTTAAATGCACTAGTGCATGAGCTGTCTGCTGAAGACAACCCAGTGTTAGCGTAGTAAAGATGAATTTTATTCATTTTACGTCATTTAATAATTTGGTCGCTTAGCTCAGTTGGTAGAGCGCTACCCTTACAAGGTAGATGTCATAAGTTCGAGTCTTATAGCGACCACCATAGTGACAGTCTTCAGCAGACAGCTCACAAAACTTGTTTTGTTAGTAAAAAGTTGACTTTTTTAGGTGCGGTGGTAGTTCAGTTGGTTAGAATGCCTGCCTGTCACGCAGGAGGTCGTGGGTTCGAGCCCCATCCACCGCGCCATTACATAGTGTGACCTTTTAGCTCAGTTGGTAGAGCAATTCCCTTTTAAGGAATGGGCCCTTGGTTCGAATCCAAGAAGGGTCACCACTTTTTTAATAAATAACTGTTTATCGGTATCTCATGACCCTTTCATCTAGTGGCCAAGGATATTACGTTTTCAACGTAAAAACAGAGGTTCAAATCCTTTAAGGGTCGCCAAAGTTATTTACAATAGTTTTACAGTTTAAAATACGGTCGCTTAGCTCAGTTGGTAGAGCGCTACCCTTACAAGGTAGATGTCATAAGTTCGAGTCTTATAGCGACCACCATGTCAAATATTAACAAAAAAGATATTATCTTTTTCAAAGCACTAGTGCGAGAGCTGTCTGCTGAAGACAACACAGCGTTAGCGTAGAAAAGATGGATTTTATTCATTTTTCGTTATTTTATCTTATGTGCGGTGGTAGTTCAGTTGGTTAGAATACCTGCCTGTCACGCAGGGGGTCGTGGGTTCGAGCCCCATCCACCGCGCCATTTTTTAAATAGATTCAAAGTGCAACCATTGAAACATTTTATTTTACTTTTCATTTTTATTACCCTACAGTTATCAGCACATCAACTCAAAGAAAATTACCTTACACTACAGTATGATGATACAAAAAAAACGGCAACGATAGTTTTAAAGGTAGAAACAAGACTCTTTGAAAACCATCTGGAAATAGATGACAATAGTAACGAAATCATATCTTATAAAGAGTTATATCATCATCAAAAAAAGCTTCTCTCTAGTATCGAAAAAAACTTTCAACTCATATATGACAACCATCTCCTACCTCTAACACACGCTGATATATCTTTTTATAGAAATCAAGACCAAACCTATATGAAAATTGAAAAAACGTATAAAGATATTGATTTAAATGCTTTACATCTACACTATTCACTTTTTTTCAACTATGAAAAAGACCATAAACTGCTGATTCATTTAGATAAACTAAGAGGTGACTATACCTTAGGGAACAAGAAAAGAGATTATCAGTTTTCATCTTACAAACTTTCTCAGATACAACGCTTGTATATCTACATTAAAACTGGATTTTATCATATATTAGATGGTCTAGATCATCTGTTGTTTATACTCATGTTACTACTCTCCGTTGTCACGCCGTATCGATATAAACAAAGCAAAAAAGAGACATTATTTTTTCTTCTCAAACTCATTACCGTATTCTCAATCGCCCATTCAATCACACTTTTTATCGCTGGAATGAAGTTTTACACCCCTAACACAATGTTTATCGAAAGTGGGATTGCAGTCAGTATTTTTGTCGTGGCTTTGTTAAATTTTCTACATAAATATCAAAGTATCAATTATTTCATCGTATTTTTCTTTGGTCTCTTACATGGTTTTGGCTTTGCAAATGTACTCGAAATGGTAGATATAAAAGGCATAAAAAGCTTTATTGTTTCACTTTTAGGATTTAATCTAGGGGTAGAATTTGGTCAAATACTCGTTATATTGCTCTTGATACCTATGTTATATCTACTTTCACATACAAAATATACCAATGCAATTATTAAAATAATATCTCTCTTCTCAATGGGTATTGCTTCGTTTTGGTTCTTCCAACGTATAGGACTACTTTAAACGGTTAAAATACTCTAGTGCAGGCTTTCTAGTACCATTGGCTTCTAATACGCCAAAATACTCTTCTGCTGCATTAAAATACCCTACATGTCCAGGGTAATCAAAGTAATGAAAAATGCCAAAATACAATAAATTTGCTTCTTCCTGCATACGGGAAATAAAAGGGATAAACTGTTTATATACTTCTGCCTGTATTCTTTTCCCTTTATCTCCATAGGTAGAAATAGCCAGATATGCCAACAATGTAGGCTTATGATATGTATCATATAGGTATTTGGAAAAATGGAATGCTCTTTGTGGCGTATTGAGTATCTCTTTCTCTTTATTTCTAGTGAGTGCTCTCATCTCTTGAAAAGCTATAAAGTCGGATGCTTTAGCAGCCTTATATAAAGATTTATCAAACAGTTTCCACTCTTTAGGTTCATCAACCAATCCATAATTCCCAAAATCACCCACACAAGGTCCCACCAAAACTTGAGGATCTCCTCTCAACATTTTAAAACTTTTTAAAAAAATGTCATTCATCCCTTCCCATTTTTCTACACCAAACATATTGTATTCTGGATTAAGTACTACGATTTTTTGCCCATGTAATTGTTTTAAATACTGTGTAAATTTTCGAAGTGATTTAAAGTAATTGTTTCTGTTTTTTTTAATGTACTCTAAAGAAATTTCATCTCCAAACCAATAAAAAATAAACACAGGAGTATACCCTTTATCAATAATTTCTTTTTGCACTGTTTCTATAGGATACCAAAAACCTTTCCACTCTTTGGTTATCCACATAGAAATAGCATTTACATTAGGAGAATATTGACTCACTACTTCAGTAATATTTGTGGAAGGGAGCGAAGTATTTTTATCGTGAAAAACATAATGGTTACCTGATTTTTTTACATCAAATCCTCCCACCCCAATAAGTCCTGAGGCAGAGAGAAAAAATGTAAAAAATAAAAAAAGGCTACAAACTCTGTACATAATGAACAAAGAGAACAATCTGAGATTTTGGATTTAAAGTTTTCACAGTAAGTACATATTTGGTACTGCTTTTCTTTACCAACTTTGTTTTTAACCCAATAATTTCACTCTCAATACCTTTAAGTTTAATATTAGGATTCACGGTGATTTCATAATGTAGATTTTTTACCGTTTGTCTATTATCATTTGATATAGTGAGTACAAGGTTTTTATCGGTTACTTTTGTCTGTGTACTTATATGAAGTCGTTTGGTGACACGGTCATAAATCATTCGCCCATTGAGTGGTGTCATTTGTTTTTGTTTTTTGACATACCCTAAAAAATGATCTGTAATCTTTATGTTTGACCCGAAACTCATAAGGTGAGTATGGGTACTTAAAGTATAAAGACCATCGAGTTTTGTGATAACATTTACTTCTTTTTTCATCTCAGTAAGTACTTGTGAAGAGGACCAATCTAAGTTAATAAGGTATGAATAATCATCCGTTGCATGTTTATAGATTTTTAACATACCATCATGCATCGTAGGGTAAAGTCTATTGTTTGCCATTCCTAACGTATATGTAAACTTTGAACCTTTTAATAAATCCATCATTTTTTCATCAAGCTCTTCCCTTGGTGCTCTAAATCCGATGAGTTCTTGTTTTGTAAATTGACTTAAGACTTTTTTTGAACCTACAGTTTCTCGTTCATACACTTCATCACTTTTACCTACTATTTTTTTATGTGAGTAGCTATGTGAGCCTATCTCAAGTAAGTTATTTTTAGCTACAGTATGCATAAGTTTTTTATGCTGTAGGGCTAGTTTTGCCACACAAAAAGCTGTTACAGGAAAGTGATATTTTTTAGAAACACGATTAAATTGTTTGATATTTTCAAACTTATACTCAGTATCTTCCGAAACAAATACACCATTTCTTGCATCGATATATGGGTAAATCATCACCGTCATCTTTTCATTGACATAGTCCAGCATACCATGAAAAAGTTTTTCATATTTTGGACTTCCAGCTTGCGAAAAAACATAGCTAGGAAAAGAAAAATAAACCCATTTACCTTTCCCTCTACTCCCATGCCATATGGCACCACCTTCATCGGCATCTAACTCATGATTTTTATCTATTTTAGGATAATTTGATTGTAACCAGTTTGTCAAATATGCATCTGCTTCATGTTTGGTTTTATAGATAGGTACCGCATCATAGAGTGGAATATCCAACCCTTTTCCTTCAGGAATATATTTACTTAAAGGAGAAAGAAGTCTTGCACTTAAAAAAGCTGAATTGCTTTTTTTAAATTTAATTGTGTTATGTTTTGGACTTAATCGCAAATCAGTTATTGTGGATACAAGATTATTTTTTTGATACACCAAAGAAGGACTTAAAAAACCACTTGTAAAGTTAAAAATGATGTTCCCACCTTGACGTACAAAAGCATCAATCTGTGCTATCTCCGAAGATGAGAGGGACATCATATCTAACACAAGTAAGATACTATTTTTATCTATGGTACCTAGTTTTTCACTACTGATCTCCGAGACATCATACCCATAGTCATCCAATACATCATCAAAATACGCGATACGTTTCTCATAATCACCATAGTTCATATCATATTTATCGTACATATTTTCTAAATTTTTAGATTTTAAAAAATAGACTTTATGTTTAGAGGAAGAGCTAGAAAACAAAGCATTAGAATAATAATTTTGAATCGCAAAAGAGCTGGTATATGCCAAAATAAGAAGCAATAAAATAAGCCCTGCAAAAAGCTTTAAGCCATAATGTTCATCGACTTCTTTATTTAGATAGTAGTTCGCTGTCATCTTCATCCTTTGTGAAAAATAGTAACTCGGTATCTTCTTCTTTTAATGCTTCTTCATACGTCACACCCTGTACATTTTTCTTTTTTTCTCTTGCTTTATATAAAAAATATGCAATAACGCCAAACACCATAGTTAAAAGTGTAATCGCCAAAATCAACATTGATAAAAATGATAATAAATTCATCCTATTCTTCCTTTTCTTTCAAGTTTTCCCCAACCCATTTTAATATTAAACCATTCTTCTATTGTAGCAAATATTTTGGCAATATTAATCACCGTAATAAATGCCAATCGATACACAATAGAATACGCTGCCAAAGACAACTTCTCTTTTGTAATCAATAAACAATAAATGGCGCCTGCGATATCGAGTACCGTAAACATAATCCACCAAAAAAGTAGAAACTGACTTGCACCCGATGTCAAAGCCAAAGTAATCATAAATAAATCACCCCATATCTGCATAAAGGGCCAAAATACCGATTCAAACAACATATACCACATCACAAATGATATCGCTGGTTTTTTAATAGGTCTCCATAAAAAAGATCTGTTTTTCTTAATCGCCTGCAAGATACCTCTCGTCCAACGATAACGCTGTTTAAGCAGATCCAGTAAGTTCTCTGGTGCCTCTGTATAGGCAACTGCATCTGGCTCAAATTCTATTTTATACCCATGTGCGATAAGAGAGAGGGTCAAATCACAGTCCTCTGCAAAAGTATCGTGCGAATAGTAACCTACTTTTTTCATAGCTTCTTTTCTAAACATACCTAAAGGTCCAGGGATGATATTGACCAATTTTATAAATGCTTGTGCATTTTTCACCATATTGAGTCCCTGTATATATTCCAACGCCTGCAGTTTAGTGATAAAGGTATCTCTGTTCACCACACTGATACTTCCTGCAACTGCAGCAATTTGTGGATCTTGAAAATGTTGTACGAGTAACTCTATGGCATTATAGTCTAACTTGGAGTCGGCATCTACTGCACATATCAAGTTTCCTTTGGCTCTTTCTATCCCATAATTTAATGCTCGTGACTTTCCACCATTGACCTTGGAATATGCCTTTAAACTTCTGCGTCCATCATCAAATTCAAATGTTTTAGCGATGCTATAGGTACGGTCTTTACTCCCATCATCTATCACGAGTATCTCGATATTAGGATAACTTTGATGTAACACACCATGCAAAGAAGGGATGAGCACATCCTCTTCATTATATGCAGGTACGATAATCGTAACAACATCATTGGTATATATTTCATTGTTGTCATCAGCCGTTCTTTTAATCATTTGCAAGATAGAGAAAAACATCAAAACCATATACCGTGTGATAATGAGCATCGTAAACACGAAAATGAGCACTACTGAGAACTTCATAAATTGACTGGTTGCTTCAATATAAATATGTTGTAAATGCTCTAAACTATAATAGGTCAACCATACACCAAAAGCCATAGTCGCCACAAAAATAATTTTCTGTAAGAATTTTACCATGTGTACCCCAAAGAAAAGTTACATTCAATATAGTTGTAATTTGTACTAGACGCATTACGTAAACTGTTACTATAAAGACAGCCTACATCATAAAGTAAATGTTCAACCTCATTACTAAAAATGTTCACGCCATATTTGTAAGGTACATACTTATCATAAAATGAATACCCAGCACCTGCATAAGCACGTACACTCATATATTTTGAAAATCTATAAGAAGCATCTACACGTAACACGGTTGTATCTGCAAATTTTGGCGAATAAAAAGAAGCCGTTTCTTTACTATGTGCATCATACCATCCTTCAAGTGCCAAATCATAACTAAACGCTGTATTGTCCACTTTATCATAGAAAAATTTCCAGTCATATTGCGCGACTATTTCCGTGTCATGATTGCTGTAGCTATTGACTTCGAAGCTAGACCACAATGATGTTTTATCTCTCCATGTGACATAATCACTCAAACTGAAGTGATGCGTATCGATACGTTCATCCACTGCGCGCGCTCTAAGTACATAAAAAAGTGCATTTTGATAGGTATATTCAAACTGGTATTCATGTCGTCCATAAGTATCTGTATAGCGTATGGTTGGGGTAAATTCACTAAAGTCATTATAGGTATTCTGCCCTAAACGCAAGGTCCATTTATCATAATAGACAGATACCCCATAACGGTACCCCTGTTGCCTGGGACGATTTTGTTCTTGGATGTAAAATGTCCCTATATCTAGACCTAAACCTAATCTTTTCGTCAGTGAAACTTGTTGTGCAAAGATATTATAAGAAGCGAAAATGACATCATCGCTGTCTTCAAAATAGTACCCTTTTTGTAAAAGCTCTCTTGGTACACTTCTAGGATACGCACCCATACTTGGGTGAGCCACATAAGCTTCTATAGAAAGCACTTCGGCATTCAAGTCACTCAAAACCTCTGCTTCTGTGAGAAAGGCCTTTTTCAAGTTTGGTAAAACGATGTCTTTATATCTTACAACATTAGTCACAGGCTTTTTTTTTACGGATAATACGATTAAGCGCAGCAGGATTGCGTCTGAACACTTTTATATCTTTAAACCGTTGTTTGATAATAGGTTCTAAAGAAACAAATTTCTGATATGTTCCCTCAGTAAAGCTCTCTTTATCTATCTGACATTCACTCTGTTGTGTACCACATACTATTTCTAAAGTAGTATTGCCTTTTTTCATACCCTTGTTTGTTGTCACTTCTTCATAAAACTTCACAAGGTATCTGTTACCCTCTTTTGCTTTTTTCGACACAATATCATATAAACCAGCAGAGATAAATGTAGCATCATTAAAACTTTGTTGTGTACTCAGCGCCCAAAGTTCGTCATGTGTCATCGTTTTACTATAGTATTTTACATACTTTGAGAAGTTCTTTGATTCCCATGCTTTTTTCCAATCATTTAAAAACTTTTGTAACGTCGAGTCGGCACGTTTGTATGTTTCATTTTTCAACTTACGAAATGCTTTTTCGGCTTCATTTAACTTATGGTTCATCATTAGGTTATAGGCATAATGGTATTTTATCTCATCAGTATCATGCTGCCATAACATAAGCATGAACTCACCTTCAGCCTTTGCAAACTTCCCTGCATTCTCAAGTGCAAACGCATAACGTAAACGTACATTATGATTGTCTGGTTCTTCAGAGAGATAATTCTCATAATACATCAACGATGCACCATGATGCCCGTTAAAATACAAGGCATCCGCAATCTCAAGCTGCTTAAGTCCTACAGATTGGAAATAGTCATTGACCGTTGCACCAGAGTTACTTGTCGTAAATCTAGGAGATACTTTAAGTATCTTAGCTCTTAGATCAATGGCTTCTTTATTGTCAGAATATTTTTTAAGTAATCTATCTAAAACATCTACTGCCTCTTTTGAAAAACCACTCCAGTAGTACTGTTGTGCAAGAAGTAAAGAACTATTTTGATCATTTTTTTGTGCTGCATAATACTCTAAATTACCAAAACCAGAATAATACTCTTTTTTATCAATAAGCATTAAAGCTAGATTCTTCGTTGCTTTCAAATCTTCAGGCTTGTCTTTCAAATAAGCTTTTAACGCATCTATCGCTGCATCTTGTTGATTGTCATGAAAATAAAGTTCGCTCAAACGTTTGGCATTACCACCACCAGAAGGTTTTTCTTTATAGATTTTAATGAGTCCTTTATAGTCTCCATTTAATTCCATTAAAGCTTCTACAACCTCACTGTCTTTTTTGTTTTCTTTTACAAGTTCTAAAAAGAGCTTCTTTGCCTCTTCATTTTTCTTTTCCCACTTATAAACAAAAGCTAACGATTTTTTACTCTCGTAGAGAAGTTTCTTATCTTTTGTTGATTTGATGATTTCTTTCAAATATTGTTTAGACTTTTCAAAATCACCTTTCCATGACAATATCTGCCCTGCAAGTAACTTAGCATGTATATTATTTTTAGCTATAAGAGGGTCTAAGATTTGTAAAGATGGGCTAAATTTCTGCATCCAACTCAAGTACTGTGCTTCTAATAAAAGTGAGTCATCAGTCGCATGCTTTTTGTTGTGTGCTTTTAAAACATTAAGTGTTTCTTCTTTCTCTCCTGCTGCATACAAAAGACTACAGTACGCAACCAAAGAATTCATATCTCTTAATTTTTCGTATTTCTTTTTTGCCAATTTTTTACGTTTTTTATCTGTTTTTGAAAACTTCTGTTTGACTTCTTTTAATGCTTTATTTTCCGGCATTTTTTCAAAAAGTTCGGCATACAATCTTTTGGCCTCACCCAACGCACCGATATAATAGTAACTATACACTAACTTTATACCCACATCTACATCTTTATTAAGGCTATAGAGTTTTTCAAGCAATTTCACAGCACATGGGTATTTGCCTGTGTAGTAACAAATGTCTGCTTGTATTTTTGTCTTGTCTAAATTATTTTTCTGCTTCACTCGTTCTAATGCATTTGCACTTGACGTATAATTTCCATCCCATAAGTAGATGTAGGCTGCTTTAATATGGTAACTATCAGCCAAAGAAACCTTCTCATCCATAAACGCACTGTATGCCTGTACATAAGGTTTGTACGCATTTTTTTCATACTTACTTGTTAAGTATGTTTCAGCATCTTTACCTTTGACAGGGTAAGCAATCTGTAACTTTCTAAACAAGACTTTATTTTTTTGTTTTAGATCCAAACTTTTTTTCAAAGTATTGGCATGTGCATTGTGCTTATCTTCTTTTAACACACTCTCTACAAGTAGTTTTGATTTTAAGTCATTGCCTTGCTGCATATAATACTTGGCAAGCAGTACTTTTTCTTTTAAAGCATGTGGATTTTCATCAACAATTTTTTGTAAGACCTGAGGGTCTATCTGTATAGCATTCACCAATGCAGTTGCTAGGAGCAATAAACGTAATACTTTTATCATCCTATACACTTCGCCATAAGCTTCGTATCTAAAGCCGTTCCTAAAGAGATTAAATGTTGTTTTTCTTTGTATTCAGGAGAGTGTTTTTCCAAGATAATATCAATGTTATGAGGCATAGTGTTAAGAGCCAAATAATAAATCTTCGTTTCACTCTGATACATATAGTCCAACTTTCTCATACTTGATTCTAAGTTATCAAATACCTCATTTTTTTCTATTACAAAGAATGTAAAAAAGATACTATGTTCAAGACATACATCCACTAACTCTTTAAAAGATGCAAGCGAAGGTAAGATATTACTTTCATTTTTTATCACTTTTAAAGTGTTGGCATAAAAAGAAAGCTTAATCGCTTTTTGCAAAGACAATACAAATTTGTCAAAGAGATACGTTTTTGGAAGTAACTCATCACAGCCATATTCATACGCCTCTTGCACATCTTCAGAACGCACAAAATCTTGCTCTATCACTGAGATAATAACGGTATCAGGTAATTGACCTTTGATTGCTTTAATGGTATTTAGATTATCCTCCGTTCTGTTCATCAAAACAATAATCACATCTGGCTTGATAAAAATATGATGCAAGATACTTTGAAATGAATTAGCATGATAGACATTAAATTCTGGTCTATTAAAAATATAATCATAAATATTTTTCATATTTTCATGTTCTTTATCAAGGTTGTTATCTAATTCCATAATAAGTACATTTTTAGCTCTAGCAGCATCAACATCTTTTACTTCATCAAGGTACTTCAAAATAAAACTTTTCTCATGTAAAGTAAACTCTATAGGTGGATACTCTTGATGCGTTAAAATATTGGTAACATTCACCAATCTTTCATTTTTTTCATTTTTATACATACTCATCGTTACATCTGAAAATTCTTGTGCAACATTTTGAATGTATTTATAATTTTGATTTTGATTGTTTATAAGAAAAATGATTTTTTTCTTGCATTTTGTGACTATCTTCACCAGTTCCTTGTAGAAACCTTCTATTTCATATCTATCTTGAAATTCAAAAAAATCACCTAAACGATGAAAGATAATAAGTTTTTCATCTGAAGCCAAAATCAATCGTTCTAACTCAGTAAGCAAATAGCTATATCCATACTGTCTCTTCAATGTATCCCACTCTTCTTTGAGATAATATCGCGTAAAATATGTATCTATATCTTCAAATTGTTTATATTGCTTAGTGAGTGTCGTCATTTTTTTATTAAGCAGATATGATTCTTGTGGCGTAAAGACAAGGGCTTTTTCTACAAAAAGTAGTTTTATCAAATATGAAGCTAAGGTCATCTTTCCTACTTTAGCATCACTGTCAATCATTATAGAATCTGCTTCTTTCAAAATTGAAAAAACATCTCCTGTTACATTTCCCATTATTATTCCCTAAAATAAATAACATATAATAGAGCCACTTGCAAATTCAAACCCACCCAAGTGACTAATTTTTCCTTATAGTAATTTTTGAGCTTAAAAAAATCATTACAAGGTAAAATCTCTGATATTCTACCTCTAATTTGCTAATTATCTAT
>Ga0256829_1003021_pt1 | contig 12019 bp, 12 predicted proteins | sample 131447metaG_FD_185979 | JGI IMG/M metagenome (GOLD analysis project Ga0256829, IMG submission 185979) | Hydrothermal vent microbial communities from Lau Basin, Pacific Ocean - 131-447 | ecosystem: Environmental > Aquatic > Marine > Hydrothermal vents | place: Pacific Ocean: Lau Basin | collected... | reverse complement strand
TGACCCCAGGGAATTTGGAAAACAGACGCCTCTTCCAATTGCGACACAGTTTGTGACGCAATTGATTTATCCTTGCTCCAGTAAATATACCATTTCCTCATTCGCTCAAGATTGCGGGCAGAAAAACCTTTCGTGTCTGGAAATTCCTGCTGCAAATCATGACTCACTTGCTTGATAAACCCACTGCCCCAAGCCGCTTGCTTTTGCTTCTCTACAATCTGCGAACCAATCAGCCAGTAGAGCTTCAACAGCTCCCGATTGACCGAAACCGCCGCCTTGATTTGCGAGGACTGAACCTGCGCTTTTAAGCTTTGAATGAATGCCTTGTAGTCATCCGTTTGTATGATGGGGTTAGGCATGGCTTGCCCTCCCCGTGAGCAATAAAATGATGAACCAGTGTTTAATATTGATGGTACAGCCTTGGCTGATGTGTTGCTTGAGGGTTTGGGTTGCCCATTTGCGGAACTTTGTGGCGTTACCCGCAATGAACTTCCGCATCCCTACAAAGGCATCCATAATCTGAATACTCACCTTGATGGCAGTTTCACTTCGCAATACAGCCGATAACATGGATACGCCTTGTTCAGTGAACACATACGGTAAAACCGTTGAATGCTTCAGGCTTTCAAACCGGTCACAATTTGTGACCAGTTCATTCTTTTCATCTTTCGATAATTGGAATCGAAACTGCTCAGGAAATCGTTCGATATTTCTTTTAACAGCTTGATTTAGAACTTTGGTTTCTACCTGATAAAGCTCTTCCAGGTCTCTATCCACCATCACTTGCAAACCACGGATAGTGAAAATCCTGTTTTGAATGTTATTGCTATCCATGATGTTGAGTTCTTGGCTCATTTCACACCACCGAAAGTATTTTTCTCAATATCGGCAAGCGTAGCTGACTTGCAGAAGCCTTTTACATCCTCGTACGCCCCCTTGCCCCCTGAAGGGGGAGAAACATTTAAGTCCCCTTCAGGGGATTTAGGGGCCCGCCAGCTATGATACGCCTGCTCAATCGCTTCGATATCTTCAGGCACAAACTCACGGTGAACCCTGTCTTTCATGAAGCCCATTTCGGAGGCATCAATAAACAAGGTTTCGCCTCGGCGCACTTGCTTGCCGCGCCTTAAAATCCAGATGGTGGCCGGAATGCCTGTGTTGTAAAAAAGCTGCTTGGGAAGGGCTACGATACAATCCACAAGGTCAGCTTGGACGATGCTTTTGCGTATCTCACCCTCACCAGATGTATTGGAGCTTAACGAGCCATTGGCAAGCACCGTTGCCATGACTCCGTTGGGGGCAAGGTGATAAAGCATGTGCTGCATCCATGCGAAGTTGGCATTGCCCGCAGGGGGAATACCATATTTCCAGCGACCATCTTCCTGCAACACATCATGCCCCCATTCCTTCTGATTGAATGGCGGATTGGCGAGGATGAAATCGGCTTTCAAATCGGGATGGGCATCTTTGAGGAAACTGCCTTCGGTTTCAAAACTGTTGTTATTTTCAGTTGCCATTAACCATCCGCCTCTTATTTCACTGACTAAAGGCTAACTGAAAGCCATCACTTGTAAATGTGAGACTTTCGTTCAGCGGTAATCGCCTTGCCACAGGCGCAGGAACACAGGGTGCCTCGGTTTGCCATGTTTGGTCAGGCCGTAGTATTTGAATGTGATGATTTGACCCAAAGCCGGCGGCCTGGTTCTCAAGCGCTGATTCAGGCCGCTGCCAATATTGATCACGCCTCCGTTATCCATTCGGCAACGCAGTGCGCCGGTTAACCCTTTGAACTTGCCCTTGCCGGCTTTGTAGCCGACCACTTCGCATTCAGCATCCCGATAAGGCTTCACCTTCAGCGATTCGTTACTGCGCCCTGTCCTGTAGGGCGTGGCCGGATTGCGCACCACCACACCTTCTGCGCCCTGACCAACCAGCTGCCGCAACCATGCTTGCAGGTGCGCCTGACCGCGACAGCGTTTTTGCTCGATAATGTGAATACGCTGATTCGGGTGCCGGGAAAGATAGCTACGCAGCACCTTCAAACGTTGCAACAGCCCTCCGGGTTGATCCGGCACTTCAAAGATTTGGTAAGTCAGTTGCTTCCAACCCGCATGCGGCGTCTTTTTTCGCACGATTGAAACAATATGCTCAAAATCACCACGCCGGCTCCACAGCTCCCCGTCCAGCGCAAACGGTGGAAATCCTTCGGTGAACCAGTCCGGTGCGGCAAATATATGGCCGCCGCGACTGACCAGATAGTGGCCGTCCCAACGCGCCCGCACGCCATCGAGTTTTTCACTCATCAGCCAGCCCTGCACCGGCCGACCCGGCTGCCATGTTTTAAGCAGCAGCATGGCCTCCGCCGCCTGCGACGAGACAGGCGGCGCAAGCAGTAAAGCGATAAGAAGCAGCACATAGCCCATACACCCACCTCTGCCATCCGCCTAGCGCGCATGGTTTGTTTCCTGTTAAAACAGCGGCTGGCAGAGGATAGCATCGAACTGCGCTACCGTCTTGCTGCGTTCGCCGCTATGATTGCCGCCAATATTTTATCACCAGTGAGTTAACGAATATGGGAAGAGCATTTGAAGTCCGCAAGGCGTCGATGGCCAAAACGGCCGCAGCCAAAACCAAGGTATACTCCAAATATGGTCGCGAAATCTACGTCTGCGCCAAAAATGGCGGCACTGATCCGAATACCAACCTGAGCCTGCGCCGGCTCATGGAGAAGGCAAAAAAAGATCAGGTGCCCGGCCATGTGATCGACAAGGCGCTGGATAAGGCCAGCGGCGTGGGCGGCGAAGATTTTTCCACCGCCCGCTATGAAGGCTTCGGCCCCGCCGGCACCATGCTGATTGTGGATTGTCTGACCGATAACAGCACCCGCAGCTACAACGATGTGCGGCTCTGCTTCAATAAAAATGACGCCAAACTGGGCGGCCCCGGTTGCGTGGCGCATATGTTCGATCATCTGGCTATTTTTGCATTCAAAGGCGACGACGAGGATGCCGTGCTGGAAGCGTTGATGATGGCCGATGTCGATGTCACCGATATTGAGAGCGAAGATGGCATGATCACCGTGTTTGCGCCGACCGGCGAGTTCAACAATGTGCGCCAGTCACTGCTCGAAGCATTCCCCGGCGCCGATTTCGAGGTTGAGGATATTTCCTATGTCGCACGGGATTCTGTTGCCATCAGCGGCGAAGATGCAGCCGTTTTTGAAAAACTGCTCGACATGCTCAACGATTGCGACGATGTGCAGAATGTCTACCACAATGCCGAAATAGGCTAATCCTCTTCGTAGTCGCGCCTGTCATCCCGCTCATGGTCGTCGCCATAATCCTCGCCATAGCCGCGCGTTCTGCGCTCGTAGCGACGGGAATGGTGGCGATGCATCCGCTTCAGGTTGCGACGGGCCGGCAGATAGTCGGGATCAATCCTCAGCGCCCGCTCAAAGTGGATGCGGGCGGCGGCGTAATCCCCCGATAACTCCAGCGCAACACCGAGATCATTGTGGGCGGCGGGATTATTCGGGCAGTAGCGCAACCCCTGCTCAAGCAGATCAATTTTGCGATCCAGATTACGGGCGCGGCGGGCCCGGTTAAAATACTGCGCACCGCCCCGGCAGGCCCGGCGATGGTAACGGGGGCCGGATGCATAGACGCCTTTTTCCCTGTTCTCGGCGATCACGGCGCCGGCCAGCGCGCCCAGCGCGCCGCCGATCACAGCGCCCTGTTCGGCATTGCCGTCCTGAGCGCCGATCACCGCACCTGCAGCGGCGCCTAGCATTGCACCCTGCGTCGCCGTGCGTTGCTGATATGGCGTCGCACAGGCCGATAACAGCAGGATCATTAAAAAGGCAGTGATAGATTTCATATTCAATCTCCCGTTCACGCGCAATAAGGGAACCCTACGTCACCGACGAACCGCGACAAGAGTATTTCTTTCGCGCCATAGCGGGGAAATTCTGCACATCGCCATCACAACCACTGAAGCCCCGATGCTCCGGCAGCCGGAAGCGCATGAGGTTGCATGTGAATGGTGAAAAAGAAGAAATGGTCGGGGTGAGAGGGTTCGAACCTCCGACCTTACCGTCCCGAACGGTACGCGCTACCAGGCTGCGCCACACCCCGATTGTATTGTTGCCTGTGGATTGAACAGGCGGCGCATATTAGGAAGATGAGCCACCCTCGGCAAGTGTTTCCGCACGTTAATACGGACGATGGGCGGAAAAATCGGCCAGATCCGCCAGCAAACTGCGGATTTCTGCATCGCCATCCGCTGGCAGCAGGCGTTTGGCGCGTTCTGCATAATCTCTGGCCCGGCGCATGGCAAAGCCTGCGCCATCCTGCGCCGCCACGCGCTGGCGCACCCATTCCCGATCGCCACCTTCATAGACGCCGCGTTCGGCAATCGTCGCCACCCGGCCTGCCAGTTCGGCATCACGCCCCATGGCATAAATCAGCGGCAGGGTAATCTTGCCCTCTTCCAGATCATGCCCGACCGGCTTGCCGGCCTCTTCGGCTTCGGCCAGATAATCCAGCGCATCGTCCATCAACTGAAACGCCACGCCCAGGCACATGCCGTATTCGGCCATATCCGCCACCACGGACGCCGATTGCTTCGCCACATGCGCCCCCACCTCGCTGGCGGCTTTGAACAACACGGCAGTTTTACGCTCAATCACCTCCAGACACTCGGCTTCCGTCATCTCCAGATGAAACGTGCGCGACAGTTGCAACACTTCACCCTCGGCCAGTGCATTGGTGACATCGCTCATCAGCTTGAGCATGGCCATATCGCCATCGGCCACCATCATCTGAAATGCGCGTGAAAAGAGATAGTCGCCGACCAGCACCGAGGCCTGATTGCCCCAGACGCCATTGGCCGAAGGCGCGCCGCGCCGCTGATCGGACGAATCAACCACATCATCGTGCAGCAGCGATGCGGTATGGATAAATTCCACCACCACGGAGAGCGGAATATGACGCTCGCCCCGGTAGCCGAACAGTTTGGCCGTCAGCAGGCAGAGCAGCGGCCGGAGCCGTTTGCCGCCGCTGTTGACGATATAGTGGCCAATGGCCGGAATCATCATGATATCGGACTGCAGATTGTCATGGATGCAGGCATTCACCCGAGCCATATCGGATTGACACAGATCGACAGCGCGCTCGAGCGAGGTATGGATGGATGAATCGGTCACGGGCCGTGCATCGTATGCATAGGCTCTGCGCCGTCAAGGCAATGTCGCATGTTGTTTGAATACGATGACCCTGCCAGTAGCATCCGCCCATGAAAGTGATTCTTGCATCCCGCTCGCCACGACGACTCACCCTGCTGCAGAGCGCCGGCTTCACAGTCGCGGTGCAGCCCTCGCATATTGATGAAACCGCGCTGCCGGATGAGTCGGTGACAGCGATGGTCGCCCGGCTGAGCCGCGACAAGGCGCTGGCGTGTGATGCGCCGGCCGATACGCCGGTCATCGCCGCAGACACGCTGGTCGCCATTGGCGAGCATGTGCTCGGACAACCGCGCGACACAGCCCATGCCAAAATCATGTTGCAACAACTCGCCGGCCATGAGCATCGGGTGATCACCGGCGTTTGCGTGCGTAGCGGCGCACACATCGCACAGCAAAATGTAGAGACCCTGGTGCGTTTCCGGGCGCTGTCCGACACTGAAATCGAAACCTATCTGGCCTGCAATCACGTACTCGACAAGGCCGGCGCTTACGCTGTTCAGGCCGGCGCGGCCAGTTTCATCGAGTCGATACAGGGGCCGCTGGATAATGTGATCGGCTTGCCGGTTCGCTGCACCCGGCAGATGCTGATGGAATGTTCATCCGCCACATAAACCCATCGCGTAACAACAACATCACTGCGCCCCGGCACAAAGTAATAGAAGCTTTTTGCTTCTCATCTGCGTTCATCCGCGTTCATCTGCGGTTCCTGCCTTTGACTTCCTCAGCGCTCTCTATGGTGAAGTGTTAACTCACTCCGAACTGCTTTCTCGTAAAATAAAAGTCATGGCGGGGTTGTTGCGCCCGCGGTGAACGCTGACATAGATTTTGCCTGCAACGGCCAGCACGGCGCTGATTCGGGCTCTCTCGTGCCGCACGATCCGGTGCAGGTTGTGGCCATCCCAGGCCCATAGCGTCGAGGGGGTGGATGCATCGGCAATCCACAACCACTGCCTCTCCTCATCCCAGGCCATGTCGCCGGGATGATGCAGCTCAGATTGCTGCAGCCATGTGTTGATATGCGGCTTGGCGCCACGGTCATCAAGCCTCAAGATGCGCCCGGAGGCGGATTCCGCCAACAGCAAGCTGCCATCGGGCAGAGGTTCGATATCACTGATGGCAGCGAATCGGGCAGCACCCATTTTTCTCGCCAGTTGAACGGCACCCTCCGGATCAACCGACAACCACCCCTTCTCACTGTGCAATACCGCCAGCTGCCTACTGCGCATATTCAGCCGATAGAGTCCGCCGTCAGCGGCTGCATCAGCCAGATAGGCGAAACGGTGATCGATTGAAAACGCCATGGCCCGGTGGTCAAAAACGCCGGCAAAACGAAACGGAGCAAAGCCCGGATGCGTGCTTTCCCGCGCCACGGCATCCACTTTCTGATTGTCGGGAAAATGGCCCGGCTCGGCCATGCGCCAGATCTCGCCCTGTTCGCCGCCTTCGGCCACCCAGAGCGAACCATCCGGCGCAAAACGCACGGCATGGACATTGCGCAATCCTTCCACCAGCACATGCGTATGGCCGTTTTTCACATTCAGCGCCGCCACGCTGGCCACGGAGCTGAACTCGCTCAACTCGCTGCCGAAATAGAGCCAGCGCCCGTCCGCGCCCAGATCAGCCTGCGTGGGCGTAAGTTGCCTCCATGCCCCCAGTGAGTGATAAGACCAGCCCGACGCCACATCGAGCCCGATCGCATTAACCTGGCAGCCGTTCAGAGCAAGGAGGATTGAGGCAATGATAGCAAAATATCGCATCAGCAAAATGTGGCCCATCTGCCGCTTACCTGCAAGCGGCAGACCGAGAAAATAAGCTTAGTTCGGTTCTTTATCGACACTGATGTGCAGCGTTGAACGCAGCTTGCTGAGCAGCGTCTGTTCATCACGGGAGGATTTGGGCTGCCATGATCTCTTGCCGAAGTGCGGCAAAATGGATCTGCTTAAGTAGACGGCATGCCCCCCGCCCGCCAGCACGATGCATTTTGGCAGCGGCGCATCCGGCTTGAGCAGTTCCGACAGGCGTTCTGCTTCGCTGATGATGTCTGTGGCATCCGTTGCATCCGCAACGGATTGCAGCGCCGGATTGCGCGTGGCCACTGCAATCTGTTGTCTATTCATAGTCAGTTCGGACTGTTGCGAAATTGCAGTCGGTGCCCATAGCCAGATGCCATTCACCTCGGGCAGTCCCTGCTCAAGGCGGCTTGTGATCGGCGATTGAAACAGCAGCATCTGAATCTCGGAAAGCAGCCGGTTTAATCGCCCGCCATCTGCGCCCTCATGGTGTCGATCCGGCAGCAGTTGCCCGGAGATGGCGCCAAATCCGGCAGGACAGGCTTCGACTGGTTCTCGGCAGGCCAGCAGCAAGGCCGCGCCAACTGCAAACATCTGCATACCATCGGCTGCCAGCAGCGGATTCAGCACATGGCACAGATCACGTGCATCTTCCGCACACCAGGGAAACTGGCCTTCGGGCAGTACGCGCACATGATGACGCACCAGTTGCCCGCAATAGGGCGATGCCACCCAGCACTGCTGCATATCATCCGGCAACGCCTCGCACTCTGCCGCCAACAGCAGTGCAGGAGATATTCCGGCAAGCGCCGCATACCATGCCAGCGGATTTTTATCGCTGCAGGTAAACCACTGCTGGCGATAATTGATCAAGGCTTTTTGCCATGCCAGCAACGCAGGATGTAGAAACAGTTGCTGTTGCTTCTCCGGCACCAGCCCATTCGGCACAATCAGCATCATATCAGCCCGGATTATTCATGAATAATCCGGATTAGTTAGGAGAGTGGTACTTTTTGGCGCAATCGGGGCGCAAGCCATGGCTGACATCGGCATTGGTATGATCCCTCAGATACAAATCCACACTTGTCCATTCACCCTCTGCATTACGAATTTTTTTGCACACAGAGCACATCGACAACAAACCTTGCAAACCCTTCACCTCTGCCAGCGTATGCCAAATGTGGCCAACGCCCGCCTGATGAATGACTTCATCAACAATCAGCCAAGAACCTTGCGCACTGCATCCTCTGTCGCATCAATAGTCACCGGCGTGGGAATCCCATGCATGGCCGTATCCGGGTCTTTCAGACCGTTGCCGGTGAGCGTGCAGACAATCGTTGCGCCCGGCTCGAAATAACCGGCCTTGTTGAGTTTGATGACGCCTGCCACCGAAGCGGCCGAGGCCGGTTCGCAGAATACGCCTTCCATTGAGGCCAGCATATCGTAGGCCTGCAGAATCTCGTCATCCGTAACCGCATCAATGCGACCGCCGGATTCATCGCGCGCCGCTTCCGCCTGCTGCCAGGAGGCCGGCTTGCCGATGCGAATGGCCGTTGCCACGGTTTCGGGATTTTCCACCGGAGCACCGTTGACAATCGGCGCTGCACCGGCGGCCTGAAAACCGATCATCTTCGGCAACGATTTGCTGATCCGCTTTTCGCGATACTCCTTATAACCCATCCAGTAGGCCGTAATATTGCCGGCATTGCCGACCGGCAGCGCGTGATAATCGGGCGCAAAACCCAGCTCATCGACAATCTCAAAGGATGCCGTCTTCTGGCCCTGAATACGGTACGGATTGACCGAATTGACCAGTGAAATCGAACCATCCGCCGAAATCTCGCGCACCAGTTCCAGCGCATCATCGAAATTGCCGCGGATCTGAATCACTTTGGCGCCATAACGCATGCCCTGACTCATCTTGCCGAGCGCAATCTTGCCATCGGGAATCAGCACATACGCATCCATGCCGCAGTTGGCCGCATAGGCCGCCGCCGAGGCCGAGGTGTTACCGGTCGAGGCGCAGATGATTTTTCGTGAACCGGCATTATAGGCCTGCGTCACCGCCATGGTCATGCCGCGATCCTTGAATGAGCCGGTCGGATTCAGACCCTCAAATTTGAGGAAAATTTTGAGTTCGGGGTTGATGGCATTGCGCAAGTTCATCGACTCATGCAGCGGCGTATTCCCTTCGTACAGGGTGATGACCGAATCATCCTTGCCAATCGGCAAAAAAGCGCGGTAACGGTTAATAATTCCTTCGTATCTGGGCATGATCACTTCCTTTTATGCAACCGCCGATTCTTTACGCAGAATCAGCACATCTTCTTCAACCGCAGGCAGCGCGATAATGCGGCTGATGGCGGCCTGTAAATTTCCTTCGGTGGTTTCGTGCGTCAGCATCACCACCGGCACGCTATTGGCGGCCGAACGCTCTTTCTGGCTCATCGCTTCCAGGCTGATGCGCTGATCGGCCAGAATCGATGTGACCGCTGCAATCACGCCCGGCTGATCCTGCACCATCAGGCGCAGATAATATTCACATTCGATATCCGCCACCGGCAGAGTCTCCAGTTCGCGGCGTTCGGCATCCACAAAGCCCATCGGCGGCGCCAGCTGCGCGACGCCATCCGGCCCACTACCGGAAGAACAGATGCGGGCGATATCCATGATATCCGCCACCACCGCTGAAGCGGTCGGACGCTCGCCGGCACCGCGTCCGAAATACATCGTATGCTCGACAAAATCGCCGGACACCTGTACCGCATTATACGAATCGGACACCTGCGCCAGTTGCGAATCGGACGGCACCAGCGTTGGATGTACGCGCATCTCAACCTGTGTCACCTCACCATCCGCAGCGTGCGGTTTGGCAATACCGAGCAGTTTAATGCGGTAGCCCAGCTCAGCCGCCGAAGCGATATCCGAGGCGGTAATTCTGCTGATCCCTTCAGTAAACACTTCATCGAACCTGATCTTCGAGCCGTAGGCCATGGCCGCCAGAATGGAGAGTTTATGCGCTGTATCAATGCCTTCCACATCAAAGGTCGGATCGGCTTCGGCATAACCCAGCTGCTGCGCCTCTTTCAGCACATCGGCGTAATCCGCCCCCTCATTCTCCATCTTGGTCAGAATAAAGTTACAGGTGCCGTTCAGGATGCCATACACCGACTCAATCGCATTGGCCGCGCAGCCTTCGCGCAGAGCTTTCAGGCATGGAATACCGCCGCCCACCGCCGCTTCAAAGCCGATCGCCACGCCATGTTCTGCGGCCAGCGGAAACAGCGCTTCGCCATGCTTGGCAATCAGCGCCTTATTGGCGGTCACCACATGCTTGCCATGCGCCAGCGCCGTGGCCACAAAGCTGCGGGCAGGCTCATAGCCGCCAATCAGCTCCACCACCAGATTGACATCATCGGCTGTCACAATCTCGTTGGCATCGTCGGTCAACCGCACGGCAGAGAGGTCCAGCCCGCGATCCATTTCTAGATTGCGATCGGCCGCAGCCACCAGCCGTACATTTTTGCCCAGACGGCGGCGCATCAGCTCCTGCTGCTCAATCAGAATGCGGGCAACCCCCGTACCGATCGTGCCCAATCCCAGCAATCCAACTCTTATTTCATTCATCTGAAAAACTCCACTTTGCACCACGAAGAGCGCGAAGAGCACGAAGAATATCTGTTATTAAATCTTCGTGGACTTCGTGTTCTTCGTGGTAGAATAATCCCTACGCTCCGGCGTGCAGGAATTTGCGCATGCCGCGTAGCGCCTGCCGGGTTCTGTGTTCATTTTCAATCAGCGCAATACGCACATATTCATCGCCGTAATCGCCAAAACCGATGCCGGGCGAAACCGCCACGCCGCCTTCGGTAAGCATGCGCTTGGAAAATTCCAGCGAGCCCATCGGCTTGAATTCATCCGGTATCTCAGCCCAGACAAACATCGTCGCTTTCGGCTTCTCGGCCATCCAGCCCATTTTGTGCATGCCATCGATCAACACATCGCGGCGCGACTGATACATCAGGCGAATCTCTTCGACGCACTCCTGCGGCCCGTTCAACGCTGCGCATGAGGCGATCTGCAGCGGCTGGAAGGTGCCGTAATCGAGATACGATTTCACCTTGGCCAGCGCCGCCACAATATCTTTATTGCCGACCATGAAACCCATGCGCCAGCCCGGCATGTTGTAGGTTTTGGAGAGCGAATAGAACTCCACCGCCACATCTTTCGCGCCCGGCACCTGCAGAATCGACGGGCACTGGTAACCATCGAAACAGATTTCAGCATAAGCGATATCCGAAATCACGATCAGATCATGCGCACGGGCAAAATCGACCAGTTTGACATAAAAATCGAGATCGACAACCTGCGCTGTCGGATTGGAGGGAAAATTCACCACGAGAATTTTAGGGCGCGGCCAGGAGTCCTTCACCGCTTTCTGCACATCCTCGAAATAATCGCGCCCCGGCCCCATCGGCACATGGCGAATATCCGCACCGGCAATGATGAAGCCGTAGGGGTGAATCGGATAAGCCGGATTCGGGGTCAGAATCAGGTCACCAGGCGAGGTGATCGCCACGGCCAGGTGCGCCAGTCCCTCTTTGGAACCGATGGTGGCGATCGCTTCGGTCTCCGGATCGAGATCGACATCGAATTTACGTTTGTAATAGGCGCACACCGCGCGCCTTAAACCGGGAATACCGCGCGACACCGAATAGCGATGATTCCGGCCATCCTGCGCCGCTTCGCACAGCTTATCGACAATATGCTGCGGCGTCGGCTGATCGGGATTACCCATGCCCAGATCGATAATATCCTCGCCGGCATGGCGCAACTCCATCTTGAGCTGGTTCACAACGGCGAATACATAGGGGGGAAGACGTTTAATCTTTTCAAAATCGCGCATAAATCAGGCATCAGCTCCGGCAAGAATTCAGGGGCGCTGAACCTACGAAGCCGCCTCTACACGGTCAAGGAACGGCCATTT
>Ga0256829_1003020_pt1 | contig 12020 bp, 10 predicted proteins | sample 131447metaG_FD_185979 | JGI IMG/M metagenome (GOLD analysis project Ga0256829, IMG submission 185979) | Hydrothermal vent microbial communities from Lau Basin, Pacific Ocean - 131-447 | ecosystem: Environmental > Aquatic > Marine > Hydrothermal vents | place: Pacific Ocean: Lau Basin | collected... | reverse complement strand
CGCCGCAAATCCTATTCCCCCGGCAATATGAGGGGTGCCGGCCTCGAATTTATGAGGCAAGTCGTTATAGGTTGTCTTTTCAATGGTTACCGAGCGGATCATATCCCCGCCACCCTGATAGGGCGGCATGGCATTCAGCAGATCCTCCTTGCCATAAAGCACGCCGACCCCGGTTGGACCATAAAGTTTATGACCGGAAAAAACATAGAAATCCGCATCCAGATCCTGCATATCGACCCGCATATGCGGCACGGCCTGACAGCCATCAACCAGAACTTTCGCCCCGACTTTATGGGCCGCAGCAATTATTTTCCTGATCGGGGTGATGGTGCCAAGCGCATTGGAAATATGGGTAATCGCCACCAGCTTCACGCGCTCGGTCAACAGTTTTTCAAAGTCATCAAAGAGAAAATTACCCTTGTCATCAATCGGTGAGACCGTGAGGATCAGATTTTTTTCATCCCGCAAAATCTGCCATGGCACAATATTGGAATGATGCTCCATACGGCTGAGGATAATTTCATCGCCGGATGTGAGAAATTCCCGGCCATAGGTCTGGGCCACCAGATTGATCGCCTCGGTCGCCCCCCGGACAAAAATTATTTCTTTCGGGCTGCGGGCATTGATAAATTTCTGGATTTTCACCCGGGCATCTTCATATTTCTGGGTGCCGACCTGGGAAAGATAATATACCCCCCGGTGAATATTGGCATATTCCTCTGAATAGAATTTCTGAATTGCGTCCAGAACCATTTGCGGTTTCTGGGCGCTGGCACCACTGTCCAGAAATGTCAATGGTTTGCCATATATCTCCCGGGTAAAAATAGGAAAATCCTTGCGGATTTCTGCCACATTATAATTGATTGGCGGGGGTGTTGCTGATGTTTGTGGCGTCATAATGCCCCCTCTTTCCGTAACCATCCTGCGGCATACTGCCTGAATTTTTCTGCTACTCTTTCATTCTCCAGATCATCAAAAACCTCTGAGACAAAGGCTTCTACGAGCAGGCCTTTGGCGGCATCCTCATCCAGACCCCGGGAACGCAGGTAGAAGAGCTGATCCGGATCGACTTCGCCCACGGTCGCCCCGTGGGAACATTTGACATCATCGGCATAGATCAGAAGTTCCGGTTTGGCATTGGCCACGGCGCCCCGGTCAAGCAACAGGGTTTTATCTGACTGGTCGGCATTGGTTTTCCGGGCATCACGGGCGACAACGACCTTGCCCTGAAAGGCGGATTTACCGCCCTTGTCCAGAACCCCGCGAAATAATTGCCGGCTTTTACAATTGGGCCGGTCATGGTTGATCCGGGTGAAAATATCATGGGACTGTCGGGCGCGGCCAAGATAGGCTCCGGAGAGATTTATGCTGGCATATTCCCCGGTAAAGCTGTTGATAAGTTCAGTCCGGCTGATTTCGGCCCCAAGCTGTAAATTCACATGGTTGAAGGTCGCATGGTCAGAAACTTCCGTATGAAGTTCCGTCATATGAATGGCGTTTCGGCCCTGAAGCTGAAACTGGCCAAAAGAGGCGCACGCGCCGCTTTCCAGCACCATATCACTGATCATGTGGAACCAGTAACGCGCCTCTTCCGCGCCGATAAATGTTTCAATAATGGCTGCCTTTGCCCCCCGGCCAAGCTTTACCTGACCCCGGGTGCGCAGAGAAGCCATTTCGGTTCCGGAGGTCGCAATATGAATGATTTGCACAGCATGCTCCACATCCACATCCGGGGCAATATCAAGCCGGTAACCGTCAGTTACCAGCGCCCTGTTCAGATCATTGAGCGATGATGACCCCTCGGACGCCTGCAGGGACTGGTGAAAATTGCCCGGATTATGGGAGAGAACGGAAAAATCAACTCCGTCTTCTTCCGGCAATGAGGACAAATCCGCATTGAAATAGCCATTGATGAAAACCACGACCGGACCGGGAATATCTTTTATATGGGCCTGATCAAAAAACTGTCTGATTTCGGCCTGTCTGCCGGATTTTCCAGCGGGAAGATAATTTTCCCTGGCGAGAAAACCAAGGTTGGTATATTTCCACTCTTCGACTTTTGGACCGGGAATGCCGCTTTGCGTAAATCTGGCCATGGCCTGACGGCGCAGATCAGCAAGGCCGGGCAGGGAGGCTTTCACAGCCTCGAAATCTGTCTCTATTTGCGGATTATCCAGATATAATTTCATGGTCATAATCCCTGTTACGCCGCATTTCCGGCGATGTCCAGCCCGGCATAGCCCTTTTCTTCCAGCTGCAAGGCAAGTGTTCTGTCGCCGGTTTTGACGATTTTACCATCCGCCAGCACATGAACAAAATCCGGCACCACATAATCCAGCAGCCGTTGATAATGGGTAATCATCAATATCGATTTATCCGCATTTCTGAGACGGTTAATTCCTTTAGCCACAATCTTCAGGGCATCAATATCCAGCCCGGAATCTGTTTCATCAAGTACGGCAAGGCACGGGTCAAGCACCGCCATCTGTACCATCTCGTTACGTTTTTTCTCGCCGCCGGAAAAGCCGACATTAACCGGGCGCTTCAACATTTCAGGGTCCATATCCAATTCTTTGGCTTTCGCCCGGACCAGTTTCAGAAAATCAACCGCCGTCATATCATTCTGCCCGCGATAATGACGCTGACTGTTGAGCGCCGTTCGCAAGAAATTCATATTGGACACCCCGGGAATTTCCACCGGATACTGAAAGCCGAGGAATATGCCCTCTCCGGCGCGTTCGTCCGGACTCATGTCAAGCAGGTCACGTCCGTTAAAAAACACCGATCCTGCGGTAACTTCATAGCCTTCCCGGCCACAGATGACATAGGACAAGGTGCTTTTTCCGGCCCCGTTTGGTCCCATAATCGCATGAATCTCACCATCATTTATGGTCAGGTTCAGCCCCTTTAGGATTTCTTTTCCGCCGACTGTGGCATGTAAATTTTCTATTTTTAACATCTAAAATCTCTTATATAGTTGTCTTATCCAACACTGCCCTCAAGATTTATGCCGAGGAGCTTCTGGGCCTCAACGGCAAATTCCATCGGCAGATGCTGCATGACATCCTTGCAAAAGCCATTGACGATCATGGCAACCGAATCCTCTGCCGACAGGCCGCGCTGCTGACAGTAAAATAATTGTTCGTCACTGATTTTTGACGTAGTCGCCTCATGCTCGACCTGGGCCGTGGGGTTGCGGGCCTCGATATATGGCACTGTATGGGCGCCGCAGCGGTCACCGATCAACAGGCTGTCACACTGGGTAAAATTCCGGGCATTGTCGGCCCCGGCCATCACCCTGACCAGACCGCGATAGGTTGCCTCGGACTTGCCGGCGCTTATCCCCTTTGAGATAATCGTGCTTGAGGTATTTTGACCGATATGGATCATTTTGGTGCCGGTATCGGCCTGCTGATAATTATTGGTCAAGGTCACAGAATAGAATTCCCCGACCGAATTATCGCCGATTAACAGACAGCTCGGATATTTCCAGGTTATCGCAGAGCCGGTTTCGACCTGGGTCCAGGAAATTTTGGAATTTTTGCCGCGACAGGCCCCGCGTTTGGTGACGAAATTATAGATACCGCCCAGACCATTCCTGTCCCCCGGATACCAGTTCTGTACAGTGGAATATTTAATTTCCGCATCATCATGGGTGATCAGTTCGACCACCGCCGCATGAAGCTGGTTTTCATCACGCTGCGGCGCGGTGCAACCCTCAAGATAGGAAACATAAGAGCCTTCATCGGCAATGATCAGCGTACGTTCAAACTGGCCGCTACCCGCCTCGTTAATCCGGAAATAGGTACTGAGTTCCATCGGGCAGCGCACCCCTTTGGGGATATAGACAAATGTGCCATCGGTAAATACCGCGCTGTTGAGGGCAGAATAGAAATTATCCGCCACCGGAACCACAGATCCCATATATTTCTGCATCAATTCCGGATAATCATGGGCGGCTTCCGAAATTGAGCAGAAGATAATCCCGGCCTCTTTCAGTTTTGCCCGGAAAGTGGTCGCAACGGATACGCTGTCAAAAACAATATCGACCGCAACCCCGGCCAGAACCTCCTGTTCTTTCAGGGAAATGCCGAGTTTTTCATAGGTTTCAAGCAGTTCCGGGTCGACCTCGTCAAGGCTTTTTGGTCCGTCTTCCGCTGATTTCGGGGCCGAATAATAATAGATATCCTGAAAATCTATCTCCGGGTAATCAACCATCGCCCAGGTTGGCTCCTCCATGGTCAGCCATTTCCTGTAAGCCTTCAACCGCCAGTCAAGCAGCCAGTCCGGCTCGGACTTTTTTGCCGAAATAAAGCGGATAACATCTTCATTCAGTCCTTTCGGGGCCTTTTCCGTTTCAATATCAGTGACGAAGCCGTATTTATATTTATCCGATATTTCATTCACCGCATTCCGGGCTTCTTCCATGGCAACCATTATCTTGTCCCCTGATTAATTATTTTGCGCGTCAGCGGCAAGTCATCAACTGTCCCGTCACCAATAAAATTGGGCACACTTTCAATCATCTGCGACAATGGCACCTGGTCGAGAGCGCCTTTTACAGCCTCATTAATCCGGTACCACTGACTTCTGGTGCCGCAGCTGCTAATCCGGTCACAATCTGACGTTTCTTCGCCAAGACAATTGGTTAACTGTACCGGCCCGTCCACCGCCTCGATAATATCGGCAATGGAAATATCAGACGCCTGAACGGCCAGGGCAAAGCCCCCCCGCAGCCCGCGATGTGAACGCAGCAACCCGGCCCGGACCATCTTGCCCAGAATCTTGCTGACCGTTGGCAGCGGAATGTGGGACCCCAGCGCCAGACCGGCGGAAGAATGAACCTCAGCTGGCTTCAGGGCAATACAACACATCAACTCCACCCCGTAATCTGCCAAATTTGACAATTTAATCATTTCCGTTCCTGTCTCTGCCCCGAAAACAGGCTGTTTCGGGAGACTCACCAACCCGGACCAGTCCGGTAGTCTATTAGATGGGCCTTACAGGAGAGATTGTCAATATAAATAAGACTGATTTAGTCGTTTTATGTTTAAAATAGTTGTTTTTTGCTGGTTTTTGAAATATTGCCGTCACGGAAAAATTTAAACACCGGGGAAGGCCACTTATCAATTATAATGTGAATATCCCCCGAAACTGTCAGGATTCCTTACACTTGTTATCATACCGGATATTTCCCCTAAAGCATTGAATATACATAATAAATTTACATATAAAAAATTTAGTGAAGATTATCGGCTGGCGTTAACCATGGTAAATCCCGCCTTTTTGATATTTTATTACGAATCTGTCAGGAATCTTTACAGTTTATGGGGGAATTTGGGGTAAAAAAACAGGAATCCTCTCAATAAATGGCAGAAACCCTTGAGAAATTATCAATTGGTACAATATTTGCATATTCTTATCTGGTAAAGGATAAATATTTTATAGAAACAGGATTTATTCAGGAACAAAACAATGACTGTTATTAAATACATGATTTTCGCATCTGCATTACTTGTCGGTTCTCTGAACGCCAATGCGACCGTTATTGATCAATATGCAACATCTGTTCTGAATTTCAGTTCTCAATGGAGTGGTAGTTCGTGGTCGGCAGCACAGGCGCTGGGGGCACCCAATACTTTTGGTTATGGTGATATAGCTACATCATGGGCCACTTTGCCCAATAATGATGGCATTCATTATATATCTGTTGGTTTCAATACGCCGGTATTTTCTTATGGCGCGACGATCAGGGAAACCTATGGCAACGGGTTTGTTTATCAAATTGACGCTATTGACCTGGGCAACACTCTTCATACTGTCTGGTCTGGAACTGATAACAGCGCCCCGGGCACGCCGGTTGATTTTCTGGCGAGTTGGGCCACAACCGGTTTTCTTGTAAATGGTTTGAAAGTTTACATAAATACAGACCATAACCTGAACACATGGGAAGAAATTGATTCAATACAGCTTCATGGCAACACCCGCGCCGTCAATGCAGTTTCAGCCCCGTCACCTGTCTGGTTGCTGGCTTTTGGTTTAATCGGCCTGATAGGGATGAGAAAGCCGTCCCAAAAATTATCCGGCATGTCCTGTTAGCTGCAAGCCATCTGCGCTTTTCTAATGTTGTTGCCAGTCCGCCAGACGTTGGCAGATATCGTCCAGCTGCTCCAGGCTTTTATACTGCACCCGGATTTCGCCATGCTCGTTACCCTTGAAGTCAATGATAACCGTAAGGCCCAAAGTACGGGACAGGTCATTTTCAAGGGCAATGGTATCTGCATCCTTGGCCTGACTGCTGCTTTTGGTGGATGATTTTGACCGGGGTTTCACCCGGCCTTTTTTTACCAGTAGCTCAGTCTGACGAACACTTAAACCTTCCCTGATTATTTTCACGGCAAGTGTTTCTGCGTCTTCCGCCGTGATCAGGGCGCGGGCATGGCCCATGCTCAGTTTTCCTTCGACGACCAGTTGGCGAACCTTCTCCGGCAGCACCAGAAGCCGGAGAAGATTGGCAATATGGCTGCGGCTTTTACCAACAATATGCCCCAGCTGTTCCTGGGTATGATCGAATTCATCCATCAGCCGCCGATAACCCATTGCCTCCTCAACCGGGCTGAGGTCGTGACGCTGGATATTTTCAATCAGGGCAATTTCGAGGGCTTCGCTGTCGGTCATTTCCCGGATCAGAACCGGAACCTCATGCAATCCGGCAACCTGCGCCGCCCGCCAGCGACGTTCCCCGGCAATAATTTCATACTCATCACGGTCACCGCGCTGCCGCACCAGCAAGGGTTGCAGGATACCCCGGTCCCGAATTGACTTAATGAGGTCGGCAGATTTATCCTTGTTAAAATAGAACCGTGGCTGATAGGGGTTTGGCACCAGAAATTCAATCGGCAGATTTCGGTCTCCCATATTGTCTGCGGTCCTGATATTGGCATATTCCTTGTCCGTGGAATCAAGAAGCGCAGAAAGACCTCTACCTAACCCTTTGTTTTTATGAATATTTTTTTTAATTTTTACTCTGATCGTCATTTAAGAAAAATCCTGTATGAAAGATAATATTTGTCTTATGCGGCTTTTGAAGATTCGCGGCGCAACAATTCCCGCGCCAGCCGGATATAGGCCTGGCTGCCGGAGCATTTATAATCATACAACAGGACCGGCTTGCCGTGGGACGGGGCCTCGGACACCCGGATATTGCGGGGAATGACGGTCTTGAACACCTTCTGCCCGAGATAACCCCGGACATCATTTGCCACCTGGCCGGACAGATTGTTACGCCCGTCAAACATGGTCAAAACCACCCCTTCTATTTCCAGCCCCGGATTGAAGTTGCTTTTGACAGTTTCGATCGTCCGCAACAGCAGGCTTAACCCCTCAAGCGCAAAAAATTCACATTGTAACGGCACAATCACAGAATGGGCCGCTGCCAGCGAATTCAGCGTCAAGAGGCTCAGGGACGGCGGACAATCTATTAGTATATAGTCAAACTGGTCTATAACCGGGTCCTGCAGCGCCTTCCTCAGGCGAAAGGTGCGCTGGCTTTCATTGACCAGTTCCAGTTCCGCCCCGGCAAGGTCAACGGTTGACGGGACCAGCGACAAGCCGGGAACAATGGTCGGAATAACCGCCTCAGCCAGGCTTATTTCCCCCGTAAGAATTTCGTAAATACTGTTGTCCCGGTTACCGCGATCCGACCCGAGACCGGTACTGGCATTTCCCTGGGGATCCATATCAACCAGCAGAACTTTTTTCCGGGCGGCAACCAGTGCCGTTGCCAGATTTATTGTCGTGGTGGTTTTGCCGACTCCCCCCTTTTGATTGGCAATTGCGATAATTTCCGTCCTGCCACGGGCTGTGGATAACTTTGTGGGTATTTTCACTTGTTTTTCCCTATCTAACCTCATTCAACGCCTTTATATTGCTCACTTTCACAATAACCCCCGACTGTTCACTGACGCTTGTGAATTTTTCCAGTATAAAATCCCATTTTAATCTCGCCGCCTCAATTTCATCATCGGCGTTTTTTCCCTTTAAAAACAGACAGACCGTTCCGGACCCTATAAAATGCCGCCCAAGGCCAAGCAGCTTATCAAGCGGGGCACAGGCCCGTGAAATAATATAGTCCACCGGGAAATGGCTCAAATCTTCAATCCGTTTACAATGAACAACGGCATCACAGCCCGTTTCCCGAATTACCTGATTCATGAAAGCGCATTTTTTGCCATTACTTTCCACCATATGGAATCTGCCCGGTCCCACAATAGAGAGTAGCAGACCCGGAAAGCCTGCACCACTGCCAATATCAAGAATCTGTAATTTTTTTCCCGCTGTCCGGTCCAGAAAAACCCTTAACTGAAAACTGTCATAAAAATGCCGGGACCATATATCCGGCAGGGTTCCGGTGCTGACCAGATTTATTTTCTTCTGCCATTTTTCCAGAAGACCGGCGTAAATATTTATCTTTGCCAGCGTTTCACGTGAAACACCGGTTTCCTTTAGAAAACTTTTCGCATCACAGACCATACTCATCCTGAAACAGTATCTTTTCTTTTGACATGCCTTAGCAAGCTGTTCAGGGCCACCGGCGTCACCCCGGAAATCCGCGCCGCAGACCCCAATGTTGCCGGGCGGGCCGCCGTTAATTTTTCTCTGACCTCATTGGATAACCCCCCAACCATGGCATAATCAAGACCCTTGGGCAGCATCAGCCTTTCATCCTTGCGAAAGGCCAGAATATCAGCCTCCTGCCGTTCAAGATAGGCGCTATAGGTCGCTTCTATTTCAATCTGTCCGGCGATATCTGTTGGTATTTCGCTCAATTCCGGCCAGATACGGCACAGGTCACGCATTCCTATGCCAGCATGGGATAACAGGGTCTTTGCCGTGCGCCTGACTCCGTCCTGATTGATTTTAAGGCCATATTTGGCGGCTTTGGACGGAGAGATAGATTTTGCGTCGATCATTACGCTATATTTATCTAATGCCGCTTTTTTTTCTGTAAAAATCTCTTTACGCGCCGCACCGACAATCCCGAAATCAAGACCGATAGGGGTCAGGCGCTGGTCTGCATTATCTGATCTTAGTTTCAGACGATATTCGGCCCGGCTGGTGAACATCCGGTACGGTTCGCGCGTACCTTTGGTCACCAGGTCATCAATCATAACGCCGATATAGCCGTCAGCCCGGTCAAGAATAAACTCCCGGCTGCCTGCGGCAGATGCGGCGGCATTGGCCCCCGCGACCAGTCCCTGTGCCGCAGCCTCCTCATATCCCGTGGTCCCGTTAATCTGCCCGGCAAAATAAAGCCCGGCTATTTTTTTGGTTTCAAGCGTCACCAGAAGCTCACGCGGATCAACAAAATCATATTCGATCGCATAACCAAACTGCCGGATTACAACATTTTCAAGACCGGGAATAGTCCGCAGAAAAGCCGACTGAATATCTTGCGGCAGAGAGGTGGAAATGCCATTGGGATAGATCGTCTCATCCTCCAGCCCTTCCGGCTCAAGAAAGATCTGATGGCTGTTTTTATCGGCAAACCGCACCACCTTATCCTCTATCGACGGGCAATATCGTGGCCCGGTGCCGGAAATATTGCCGCTATACATCGCCGATCTTTGTATATTTTCCCGGATAATTCTGTGGGTTTCTTCGGTCGTATATGTGATATGACACTTGATCTGCGGAACATCTATCCGTTTGTTTATAAAGGAAAACGGCACCGGTGGTACATCACCTGGCTGAGCTTTGCACCGTGACCAGTCAATGCTGCTGCCGTCCAGACGTGCAGGCGTCCCTGTTTTAAGACGGCCCAGATCAAAGCCCGCGCCGAGCAGGCTCTGCGACAGGCCAAGAGCTGGCCCCTCGCCAAGCCGGCCCGCCGGAGTCTGTTTATCGCCCTGATGGATCAAGCCACGCAAAAAAGTGCCGGTGGTCAGCACAACCCGTCCAGCGGAAATTTCTTCGCCGTCAGCCGTGACGATTCCGGAAACCTGCTGATCTTTGTCGTCTGATTTCAAGATCAGCCCTTCTACTGCGGCGGCCCTGACCTCCAGATTCGGATAATTCAGGATATAATTCTGCATGGCTGTACGATATAATTTCCGGTCCGCCTGCGCCCGTGGCCCCTGTACCGCCGGACCCTTGCGCTTGTTGAGCATCCGAAACTGGATTCCTGCCTCATCAATCACCCGGCCCATAAGACCGTCAAGCGCGTCAATTTCCCGAACCAGATGGCCCTTGCCAAGGCCGCCAATGGCGGGGTTGCACGACATTTCGCCGATTGTTTCAATCCTGTGTGTGACCAATAATGTTCTGGCGCCAAAGCGCGCGGCGGCGGCGGCGGCTTCACAGCCGGCATGACCGCCGCCAATTACGATAACATCATAGTGAAACATTAAAAACCTATCCTGCATGTCATTTGAATCCGGGACTCTAGTTTTTTCACCAGATAAAGTCAAAGCCTGTTTCAGGACAATAACCGCCCGTGATGTTCCACGTGAAACATTCTGTTATTTTCCAATACAGAATTCAGAAAAAATCACCTCAAGAACATCTTCCACATCAACCCGCCCGGTAATCGTCCCAAGCGCCCGGGCCGCCATTCTGAGATCTTCCGCCAGCAGCGCCAGTTCCTTGTCCGGTGAGTCTATAAACCGGTCCAGATGATGCAGGCTGGTCACAAGCAGCTGTCTATGTCTCTCCCGGGTGAGGTTTGGTGCATCGACCAGCTCCATTCGCGCTTTTACTTCCCGGGAAAGTCTGGATAATAACGCCCCGGTCCCCTTTTCCTGCTTCAGGGAAACCGCCATAACGGCAAGACACTCCTGATGACTACAGGATAATTCCTTTTTTGATGGCATACAGAGATCGCTCTTGTTGAGCAGAATAATCGTATCTTTGTTTATTTTATCCCTGAGCGTATCAGGAATATCCGGCCAGTCACCGGCATCAATCATCGCAATCGTAATATCGGCGGTCCTGGCCCGCCGCTCGGCACGGCGGATGCCTTCCCGTTCGATAATATCCCGGCTTTCCCGCAGTCCGGCGGTATCGACAACCGTGACCGGAAAGCCTTCTATATCCAGATGAACCTCCAGCATATCCCGCGTGGTGCCGGCAATATCGGTTACGATGGCAACATCCCGTTGTGACAAGAAATTAAGCAGGGTGGATTTACCGACATTAGGCTCACCAATAATGACCACCTGCAGCCCGTCCCTGATACGTTCCCCCCGAAAACCCGCGCCGATATGCTCTGTAATATTCTGGCGCAACTGGTCTATCGACCGAAAAACGGCGGCGGTGACATCCTCCGGAATATCTTCGTCGGCAAAATCTATTTCTGCCTCCACCAGGGCCATTGCCGATATAATCTCCCTACGCCAGCCTTCATAAAGATCAGCCAGACGGCCTTCCATAAGCCTAAGTGCCTGCCTTTTCTGGGCCTCGGTTTCAGCATTGATCAGGTCTGCCAGTCCCTCTGCTGCCGTCAGATCCATCTTGCCATTATCAAAGGCCCGGCGGGTAAATTCACCCGGAAGCGCCGGTCTTAATCCGGGAATTTTAAGCAGGGCCGCAAAAAAACCGCTGATAACCGCCCGGCCACCATGCAGGTGAAATTCGCCAACATCTTCGCCGGTAAAGCTTTTCGGCCCCTGAAAATAAAGCAATATCCCCCGGTCCAGACGATGGCCGTTTTCCGGGTCAGTAAACCAGCATAGACGGGCTTCACGTGGAACCGGTATGTCGGTTCTGTCCACAAGCTTTTCAATCGCGGCCAGCGTATCGGGACCGGACAGGCGGATAACCGACACCCCGGCCCGGCCTTTTCCGCTCGACAGGGCAAATATTGTCTCTTGCACCATGCCGGTCATTTATCTTTGGCTTGTGCCGTTTGCCAGAATATATTTTGCAGGGCTTCAAGGTTTTTACCTGCCTGTTTCATGCCGGAAGCGCCCCATAAATCAACCATTTTTTCCATATCCCCGGCAGACAGCCCCGACGATATT
>Ga0256829_1003019_pt1 | contig 12021 bp, 23 predicted proteins | sample 131447metaG_FD_185979 | JGI IMG/M metagenome (GOLD analysis project Ga0256829, IMG submission 185979) | Hydrothermal vent microbial communities from Lau Basin, Pacific Ocean - 131-447 | ecosystem: Environmental > Aquatic > Marine > Hydrothermal vents | place: Pacific Ocean: Lau Basin | collected... | reverse complement strand
AATATTGTTATTAAAGCCTTTAAAGGTAAAGATAGAGTAGAAGAATCAACTAAAGCAATGTTTGAATTAGAAACGTTACAAAATAATAATAATTAAGGAGTAAATATGAGTTGGTTAAATGTAAATATAGAAGAAGTAGAAAATGAAATTGAACAAATCAATAACAATAAATTTGGTGTAGAACCAGGAGCGTATGAAGGCCAAATAGCTGAAATATTTGTAGATGAAACTAAAACAGGAGCTAAATTCTTAAATGTAGTATTTGTAACCGGTTCTTTTCCAAATGATAAAGAAATTAGTTTTATTGGTTGGGATGTTAATAGAATGTTAGTTAATAAAGAAGGTAATCCAAAAAACAGTAAAGGAAGATATTTTACTGGAGTTATTCTATTAACTAAAATTGCTAAATGTTTTAATAAAAATATTAATGAATTAAAACAAGTAGAAAAACTTGTAGAAGTATTTGGACAAAGTAAAAAAGTTAAAAGTTTTAATGAGTTAATTGGAAAAACATTAGTGTTTGGAGTTAGAGATAAAAAATATTGGAACCAGGATGGAGATGAAAAAACTAAATTTGATCTAGTTGATATTTGTTGTAGAGATGATAAAGAATGTGTAGATAAGTTAACTAAAAGAATTGAAAAGAAACCATTAGTTGAAGACGATAGTAATAAACCAAGTTCTAATAATCAAGAACAAACTACAATGCCATTTTAAGGAGTAAACAAATGGATGAATTAATTAAAACAATAGAAGATAAATTTAATAATTTTTTAATAGAATCTAATAAAATAGATAATAAATCAGCACAACAAAGAGCAAGAGTTATTAGTACAGAATTAAGAAATTTATTAAAAGAATTTAGAAAGAAATCATTAGAAAATAGATGATTTTCTTTTCTATTTTTAATATGAGATCAACTAACTGGTTCTTTTTTTTAAAATAAAGGAGATATTATGAGTTATTTAAAAAAAGAAGATATTATAGAAATGTTAAATATAAATAAAGGTAAATTAAAATTTCATATAAAATTTAGAAATGGTAATGTTAGAATAGTTATAAATAATGAAAAAACAAAATACTATGCTGGTGGATATGGATATGATAAAGCAAGTAGTGCTGTTAGTGAACTAATAAATGATTTATTAGGTGAAATGGATTATAGGAATGCTTATACTGGTTCAAGATCTGGTATTAGAATGTTAAGTAATGGAATAGGAATTGATGCTGTAATTAATGCATTAGATGCTATTGGTTCTAAATTAGATATTGTTTATATTGGAGATGATTTTAATGTATATGAATTAGATTTATCAAATTATTTAGAAAAGATTAATAATGATAATAGATGAAAGAGATTTATATTATGAACATTATGAATTACGTGCTAGTGAAGATTCAATTAGTGATTATCAGATTTTATTAGATGATTTTATTAATTATTGTATAAAAAATAATATTAATGATGAAGAAGAAATAAAAATAAAATATAAAGAAAGATTTACTACTGATTGTTCTGTATTATGGTATATTAAGAAAAAAATAAATAAAAGGAATGTTTAAATGAATCTACAACAAATAACCAAAAAGATATTAAACAAAACTCAATATGGTGGAAATAAAGAACCAAGAGTTAAAGCTGTTAGTGCTAGTGATTTTGGTAATGATTTATTACAAATATATCTAAGATATAAATATGGTGTACCAGATAATGATATATTTGGTCAAGATACCATTGGTTCTATTTGTCATTTAGGATTACAACAAATATTAGAAGATGAATATGAACCAGAAAGAAAGTTTAATGTTATTATGGATAATGGATGGTCATTAACTGGTTCTATTGATTTGTTAAATGTAAAGAATAAAGAAATTATAGACATTAAAGTTACTAAACAATATACTGTAGAAAAAGTATTAAAAGATAATAATCATCAGTATATTTGGCAATTAAGTGTATATAAATATTTAGTAGATAAATATTACAATGATAACTTTGATACTAAGTTACTGTTGGTTCTTAAAGACGGAGGATATGATTTTAGAAAAATGGTTATTAAACCAAGTTTAGAATTACTTAATATGGAACCAAAGAGTAAAAATGAAATAGAAAAAAGATTTTATGAAATAACTAATGAATTAAATAGATATATAGAATTGGATGAATATCCACCACAATGTAGTGAGTTATGGTGGAGAAAAACTAAAAATGGTTCTATACCTGTTAGATGTGAACAATATTGTTCTTATAAAGATAAATGTCCATATTATAATGTTAATCCTATGAAAATAAATTTTTAAAGTAATTATTATGTATGTTCAAAAAATATGTTGTAAAGAAAGAGCAATAGAATTAATAGATAGTATAAAGAATCTATGGATAGAACCATATGAAGATATTGAAGATGATGAATATGGTATTAGCTTTGGTTCTGATAATGGATATGTAATTTATAATTATGTATCTAATAGAAAAGAAATAAAGGATATATATGAAATGGTTATTTCTTGATAATGAAATAAAAGAACCAATAAATGATATATATGGATTTGTTTATTTGCTTGAGTTTAAAGATAAAGAAAACAATATTAAGTATTATATAGGAAAAAAGAATTTCTTTGAATACAAAGAGCTTAAAGCATTAAATAATGGTAAAAAAAGAAATGGACATATTAAGTTTATTAATCATAGAAAAGATGGTAAATTAGTTAAATATGAACTTATAAAAAAAGAATCTAATTGGAAAGAATACACTGGTTCTATTAAAAGTGATATTAGTGATTTAAAATTAGTTGAAAAAACAATATTAATGTTTGCTGAATCTAAAAGACATTTAACTTATTTAGAAGCAAAAATGTTATTTAAATTTGATGTATTAGAGAATGAAGAATTCTTAAATGAAAATATATTAGGAAAATTTTTTAAAGTGAATATAAAATGAAAGAGAATATTAAAATAGAATTTGGAATAGATAATAATGGTAATTATTTGTTTTATGTTTCTGTTGGTTCTGATAAAGAATTTTGGATAAATAAAAAAGATGCTGAAGAGGAATTAAATTATGAATTAATTAAATCAACATTAGAACCAACAAAACAGGGAATTATTTATATTCAAGAAATGTATAAAAGGTGGTATGAAGAATATGGAAAGAATTAAAGATTTTAAATCAACATTTAGTTTATATGGAGTAAAGCCAATTTACTTTAAAGATATGTTGTATTATGAAGCTATTAATGAAAAGATAAAATTATCTAAAATTAAAATAAAGGAAATCAATGAAGAATTAGATTATAGTCTACCAGAAGATGAATACAAAATATTAAATCATCAATTAAGATTAATTGAAAAAGCATTAGAATTTAATGAACAATTATTAGATGAATACAAAAGGAGTAAATGATGAAAATGTTAAATTTAATTTGTAAAAAAGATTATTATATGGAAGAAGAATATGTAGGAGCTACCCCAGAATTATCTTATAAGGATGGTAATAGTTATGTGTTTTTTAATATTGGAGATGAATATTTAGGATTTGATGAATATAAATGTTATAAACATATATTATGTAAAAGTGATATTGAAGAACACTTTTCTAATGAAGAATTAGGATCTTTTGATGTATCATATTTAGTTATTAATAAAATTAAAAATGCACTAAAAGAGTAAATAATGAATTTTGTTAAAGAAATAGAACAATGGCAAAAAGATAGATTATTAGATAAGCAAGAATTTAATGATGTAAATGAAACAACTAATTTATTAGAAGAGATTTATGAACTTAATGGTTTGTTAATAAGTAAAAAAGAAAATAGAGAAATAGTTAAAGGTAGTATTAATTTTATATTAGAAAGATTTATAAAAGAATCACAAGATGGAAATTTAATTTTTGAATATAAAGAACCAACAGAAGAAGATAAAGTAGATGCATTGTTTGATATCTGTGTATTTGCTATAGGTGGTATGTTAAAGTTAGGATATAAACCAGAATGTGTTTTTATAGAAGGTATTAAACATATATCAAGCAGAACTGGTTCTATTGTTGATGGTAAGTTTCAAAAAGATACTAATGTTAAAACGTATGAACCAAAATATAGTAAATGTAAAAGGTAAATAATGAGTTTTAAAGAAAATATTAGATATGACGCATTAAATAAAATAGAACCAAAAAGCACTGGTTCTATTGGTATATTTGTTAATGATTTTGATAATAAAAGAGATATTATTGTTAGTTTATATTGGTATTCAGAAGATAGAGAATTTGAATATATATGTTGTGGTAAAGATACTTTATGCAGATGGTTAAAAGGCAGAGGATATAGTTTTTATATTAAAACTCCTAAAATTGTTAAAGAATTATATACAAAAGTACGTAATGAAAGGTTAGAAGAATGAATATATCGATAATATTAATTATAATTTATATTATTGGTTTTATAATATTTTATTTTAGTGTAAAAGAATGTGATATATCCTTTAGAGATAAAAGATTAATAGGTTTTCAATGTAGATTGTTTGTATCATTGATTTGGTTACCTATATTAATTAAAGCTATTTTAAATAAAAATATAAGGATTGATTTATGAAAGTAATAGAAGAAAGAAGTAAAATATATGGAGATTTTAAAGATATAGCTAATTTAAGTCAAAATATTAAAAGTTTAATGTTTACAGCTTATGAAGCTAATGAACCAGTTGTTTGTGAAGGATTAGATATGATTATTCATAAACTATCAAGGATTGGTTCTACTATAGATGGATATAAAAATTTAGATAACTGGAAAGATTTGTCAGCTTATGCTAAATTAGTTCACGATTATTTAGAGAACCAACAAGGTATGATTAAAACTATTGTAGCTTATGAAAGGACTAACTAATGTCAGTATCTCTAATTTATTGTTCGCCATTATGGTTAATTGCTAATGGAATTAGATATTCTCATAATAATCATGATTTAAGTGATTCTAAAGTATTATATAGAGATAATGGAGCTATAGAAACAACTCTTGGTTCTAAAGATTTTAACTTAATTAAAAGAGTTGGTTTTAAATATAAGCATGAGAGTGTATTAGAATTTGCTGATGTTGTTTATCATATTGAATGTAGTAGAGCTGTGCTACAAGAATTAGCTCGTCATAGATTAATCAGTTTAACTGTTAAAAGTACAAGATATACTTTAAAAGAACTAAAGAATGTAGAATTAAATAATGAAGTATTAGAAGATTATTTAGTAATTACTGGTAATAAAAATGTAGATGAATTATCTATAATGCAATTAAATGATATTGTTATTAATATGAAAAACAATACTCTTGGTTCTAATGATATTGCTAAATATTGTTTACCAGAATCATTTAAAACTGAATTACAGTTAAAAACTAATTTAAGAGAATTATTAAATATTCTCAGATTGAGGACCAGTAAAGATTCTTTATGGGAATTTAGACAAATAGCTTATCAAATGTTTAATATGTTACCAGAAGACTATAAAGAATTGATATTGTGTGATGAACAAATAGCTAAACAAATAAGGGAGATTGAAGATGAAAACATTAAATGAATTTAAAAAAGTAGAACAATTATCTAATAATCAGTTTGTTATTCATTTTGAAAATGGTTGTATATTTCAATCTTATGATTCTATTATTGCTTATAAAATAAATTGAGAATGTTATCTAACTGATAAATGGAATTATAGTAGAACAACTATGAAATATTTATATTTATTTTTAGAAGATTATTGCTATTTTAATAAATTAAATAAAAAAGAATTAGAAAAACTAATAAAAGAAAATACACTCAAATTAGTTGATTAGAAGCTCTCTATTTAACGAACTGTTTTTTTTTATATAAATATACTATAAATAATATTTTGTTTGTTAAAAGGAATAATATGTATGTTTTAGAGATTATAGATATAGAAGAAATAAGATTAAATACTTATAAGATTATATTTAATAATAATAAAGAAATAACAGTATATGCTCCTAATATTAAAACAGCTATTAAAAGAGCTTATGATTTAGTTTAATTTATTTTTTTTCTCTTTAATAAAGAAGAAAAATTTTGTTAAAAATGTTGTAAAGCATTATATATCAATGGTTTGAGAAGATTTGTATGGTATGTTGAAAACATACTTACTATATGGTATAATGATACCAAAAAAAGGAGTAAATTATGTATGAAACAAGGTTAGTCAAAGTTGTAAAAGAAGGTGAAGAATACGTAACAAAAGATTATATAGAAAAGAAATCATATAAAAAATTAGTTAATAAAAAATTTAGAAAAGCATATGATGATCTATTTGTTGTTGGTTCTAAATTAACTGGTTCAGAGCCAAGAGTATTATTTTATTTATTATTGAATTGTGGTAAGAATAATTTTATAAAAATATCTTATAAAGAATTAGCTAAGAAATTAAATTTATCTTTAATTAGAATTAAAGAAATAATGAGAATATTACAAAAGTTAAATGTTGTTAGAAATGTTGGTGGTATTATATATGTTAATCCATTTATGTATGTAAAACATGGTTCACAAGCTGAATTATTACAAATAGAATATATGCCACTATTTAAAGAAGGATTAATATGAAAAAGATATATGATTTGATATTAGATTTTGATAGTAATGTAGATCCAGTAGTTCTTACGTTTGGTTCTTTATTGTTTGATTTTGTTGATAGAGAGAAATGGACTTTTAATTATGATAAGTTTAGATTAAAAGCTAGAACATATTATTTGTATTCAGAAGAAAATTTATGTAGAACATATAAATGGTTAAAAGATAATGGTTTTATTTATTACAGTTATAAATATAATACATATTTTGTAAGTGATATGATAAAAGATTTATTTAATTAGGAGAGTTAAAATGAATAGAGATGAAGCATTAGAATTAATTAGAACCAACGGCTGGTTCTCATATAAAGAATTACAAGTTAACTTAAATATGAATAAACATCAAATTAAATATTTATTTTGTGATAAGTTAAGAATTAAATTAAAAGAAGAATTTAAGAAATGGTTATTTAAAAAATTTCAAAAAGAAATTAAACCAGTAAATATTAATAAAGAATTTAATAATATTCCATTGTCAACAATATATAGATATTATGGTATATGGAGAAATAGTAGTGCTAAAAGAAAAAGTGGTATTAATAAAAGAATATTAATAAATAGATTAAATATAGTAGGTTTTAGTTTAAGTAGATATAGAAGAGAATATTTAGATAGTCCTGACAAAGTAAAGAATGCTTTAAGATATCATAATTTATATGAATGGTTCTTAGAAAAAAGAAAAGAATATAAATTAACAAATAATATAGAAAAACAAAAATATAAAAGATATGAACTAACAAATAAAGCATTTAATATATTTAAAACATATCCTAATGCTATTAATATGAAAAGTAGTAAATTAGCTATAATGTTAGATTGTTCTTCAAGATCTGTTAGAAGATTAAAGAAAAAATATATAGAATTAAAGGAAAAAAAAGAAAAAAAATAATCTAAAAAATATATTATATATATGCAATAAGTATTATATATAAAAAAAAATAAAATGTAAAGGGAAAAATATGAATAAAGCACAATTAAAAGAAAGAAGTATTATGTTAGTAAGTTATGCTATGATGAATGAAGGTTTTAGATTACTAGATTTAGATCCAATGAAAGTTAATTTAAGTAAGTTTGAAGATAATTTGGATATGAAATTAATTCTTATGTATAAAAAATTACATAAACTTAATAAGATATTTACTACTGAAAAGATAGCTAGATTTTTAGATACAAGATTAAAAAGATTAGATGATAATTTGCAACAAGATTGTCAGCCTTTATACATAGGGTTGTTGGCTCTTTATTTATATTTAAAAGTTGATATAAAAAGAGATTTGTATATTAATAATTTGAATATAAAAGATATAGAAAAAATATTTATAGAACATCATAAAGAGTTTGGTATATCAAAATGTACTATTGATAAAGCAGTTGATATATTTAATATTATATATCCTGATGAAAATGGTTTTACATTTTTTCTTAAAACGACTGATAGATTTCCATTTAATTTAATAAAGGAGTAATTATGGTTTCATTAGAGTGGATATTAGCTATATTTTTTGTTGGGTATTTATTTGTTGTATTAGTTAAAGATTATGTTAAATGTAATTTTAGAAAAATTAATTTTGATAATAAAAATAATAAAAAAGATCCAGAAAAAGAAATAGACGAATTATTTAAAGATATAAGTTCTATTTAGTTTTCATTACTGTTATTGGAGATGCAAAACCTATTGGATCTGATATTATTTGATCAAAAGTTAATTTAGGATCTAATGCACCATTTATTCCTACATATTGTTTTAATAGAAATGGATCCATTGCATATATAGATGCAACTATATTTGTTCCTGGCATATTCATAAAACCATTATCTTGATACCATTGTACTTGTTGTTGGTTCTGTCCTTGTGATAAAGCCCAACTTGCTTTTGTTCCAGCTATGATAGCTGCATTAATAGCTAAGAATCTTTTAGGAGATTTAACTAATGCTGTTAATAGCATTTTAGGTATAGATGCATAATATTTAGTAAATGGACTAAAATTATCATATATAGCTAATGCTGTAGGTAAATTATTATATGTTGGATTAGCCATTAATACATCTCCTAATGCTTTTTCTTTAGCTATTTTATCTGATATTCCCATTGATTTATAATATGTATAATTTGACATAAATAAAGCTATTTTAGGTTTTAATTCCATTTCACTCATTAAAGTAAATGTAGCTTTACCTATTTTAGATTTATTGCCTATAATCATATCTAATGAATCTATTACTGATTTTGCTTGTCCATGCTGCAAGACTTCATTTATAAATCTTTTAGATGTAGATGTTGTTTGGTCATAGAAATCTTGAACTATAGTATCACCTATACCGTTATCAATTGCCCAACCTATTTCAGATTTATTTAGTTTGTCATTTATTGCTTTTAATTTTTGTTCTATTGATTTTTTTTCTGTATAACTTGTTGCTATTGATAAATCTGTTACTAAATCTACTTTTTGAGTTTTTAATGTTCTATATTCTTCTAATTTTGTTCTTACATATTTACTTGTTTGTAATGTAGTGTATAATCTTGGATCTTTACTATTAATCATATTAACTAATTGTGCTGATATATATTGATTTATGTATGCTTTAGGTCTATATTTTATTATAAGTTCTTTAGCTATATCTATTGCCGCTACTATTGCTTTTATACCAGCTACTAATGTTTTTGCTGTATCTGGATTCATTATATTTGAAAGTAGTTTTTCTATATGAACACCTTCAGTTCCATTTATATAGTGAACATAGTCTTTTTTTACATACCAATTTCCAAATGTATTTTTAATTAAATCATTTGATACTGGTTTCCAAAAATCTTTTTGTGCAGTTCCTAATTTTGTATATTTATTTGCACTTATAATAATTCCATTCTTTGATAGTATATCCCATTGTTTAGCTGTCTTTTGCCATAAAATTTCTTTAACAAATTTATTATAAGCGTTATTAACAAAAGAAGAGCCAATATCGAAATCAAATATTTCATCATTAATTTTATTTATATGATGTGTTGTTATATATACTCTCTTAGTATCTGTTTCATATGTTTTTCCATTTTGAAATATTTTACCATTAGTATCAAAACTGCTTAATATTCCTTTTTGTATATCATTAGTAAATGGTAATACTATCTGTCCTTTTTGTTCACCTATTCTAAAATCATTTTTTGATTTAACTGTTATGTATTTTGTTATGGACATTCTTCCGTCTTCTGTTGGTTCTTTTAATTGAACATCTATATGACCTAATGAACCTTCAGGATTATCTGATAATACTACTATTTTATTATATTTATGTAGCATTGATCTTGGATTTATTCCAAATAGTATATTGTTATTTTTAAATTCTCTATTATTTGCTACAGTATATAATTCTTGTAATCTATTATAGCTACCTCTTATATCATTGTAATATTTTCTAAACAGCTCTGGACTTGAATCATTTAATTTATTTATTCTTTTATAAGCTATTATTTTTTCTAAATAATCTTTAGCTTTTAATTGATTATAGTTTTCATCTTTAGTTATATTATCTAAAAATGCTATTGGATCTATAATTCCACCATTATATTTTAATGAATTAAATTTATCTATTAACTTTTCTAATTCTTTAGTCTTTAATCCATAACTATTTCTTAAATTTAGTATTTTTGCTAATTCATTCATTAGTTGTTTGTTATTACTTGCTAATGTATCTAAAAATTTATTACTACTTATAAAGTTTCCTTTTTCATCTTTCATTGTATTTATTACTTTATGAAATCCTAATAGCATTGTTTTAGTTATCCATACCTGTTTATCTTCATCAACATTAGGCAATGATATATTATCTATTAATGAGTTTACTTTTTGTCTAATATTGTCTACAAATGTTGATAGTTCAGATTGTGCTGCTAATGCTTGTGCCATACCTTTTTCAATAGCTTCTCTTTGTGCATCTATTCTAAAGATTTGTGATATAGACATTTCTTTAACTGAATTAACAAAGTTTTTAATATTTTCTTGTTTTAATACAATATTAGTTGCACCAGTATCTAAAAATGTTGGTATTTTATTTCCATCTTTTGTAGTTTCGTGCATAGTTAAAGAATCATTACTAAAGAAATCTTTTACTACATCTAATCTATTCATTAGTAATGCTTGAATATTTGGTTGGTTAATCATTGCATTAAATTTATCTCTATAATCTTTTAATGTTGAAGCTATTTCTGAATTATCAGCATTATCAAATGCTTTAATTAAATCAGTCAATGTATTTAATTTTATATTAGAACCAAGAGTGTAGTTATCAAGATCCAACATTGGTTCTAAATTACCATTCTTAACAAAATTAGCAAACCATCTTCTATTTGTTAATATAACTTCATTTCTATATAAGTTAGATAATGTATCTACTATTGTTTCTAAATTATTATCTTTTATATGTAATCCTATTTCTAAAGCATTTAACTGTATTTTTTTGGCTAATCCATCTAAATCTGTTTTAAATTCACTTGATCTATTTGATAATAAATCAAATGCTATATGAGATAGTTCATGAAATAATATTTTTGTTTTTAATGAATAATCAGCTTTATATACAGCACTACTAAATTTTATAATTGCATCATTTGGAACTATAGTAAATTTTCCAGTAATTAAATCTTTTTTTTGAACTTTGTTAACTATTTCTATTTGTGCGTGATTATTTAAAGTATTATCAAATTCAATACCTATATTAAATGAATAATTTGATTTATAACCACTTGCATCAGATAGTGTTGTAAACGATCTATTTCCATTAGGATTAACATTCTTGTATACTTTTTTATTTATTGATGTAAATGGTTTAAAATCAAATGTTTCTGTTTGTTTTGGTTCTATGAATGTAATATCTTGTAAATTATAATCTTTTTTAATATTGTTGCTGTTAAGTGTAAAGTCAGTTAGTTTTTCTACATTTGCTTTATTAGCTTCTAATTGAAAGTTATTGAAATGTATTTCTTTACCTTCATTTACTACAGATATTGTTTTGGTTCTTCTATTGTTTATATTTTGTTCTAATTCTTTTAGCTTTCTTTGTATTTCATTTGTATGTTGTCTATCAAACATTGAAGATATTTTTTTTATTTCTTCTTGTATATTTTCATTGTTTATTTCTTTGTTTCCATTAGATTTTAATATTTCCTGTTTAGCTATATGATCTAATACTCCATTAGGTATAGACGCTGGTTCTAAAAATGAGCTTCTCAGTGAATGATTTAATTTTAAAAAGTTTGTAGCTATATTTGTATTTATAAATATTTGTGATAGTTCTTTATTTATTTGAGAACCACCTTTGATAATAGTAGAATCACCATATAAAGCATCATATCTATTTACTGCATTAAGATCATTTATTTTAGTAAATGCTTTACTCATTAATATTGAGT
>Ga0256829_1003017_pt1 | contig 12022 bp, 9 predicted proteins | sample 131447metaG_FD_185979 | JGI IMG/M metagenome (GOLD analysis project Ga0256829, IMG submission 185979) | Hydrothermal vent microbial communities from Lau Basin, Pacific Ocean - 131-447 | ecosystem: Environmental > Aquatic > Marine > Hydrothermal vents | place: Pacific Ocean: Lau Basin | collected... | reverse complement strand
AGCACATAAAGATGAGGAGCGCGCCCTGCTTGCAGCCAAAGCAGCAGGTGCAAGAGGAGTAACCATTATGAATGCCCACAGAATGCTCTTAGAGAATGAAGAAAATTTTTATAACAGACTCACCGCAGATACGACAGACTCGCATATCATGTTTATTACCAAAACAAAAAATGTTGATAGTATGATGTCGGCAATCATGGAAAAACTAGACATTGCGAGAAATGGCAAAGGACTCACATTTGCTTATCCAATCTCACACATAAAAGGTTTAAGACTCAGGCTGGATGATTTATAACTCTTAGCCTCTTTCCTCATAAACAATCCCCTCTTTCTCCTCAAGTATGCGAATAAGGGATTGTTTGTATGCATCTATATTGACTTGTAGTCTTGCCACACCGCTTTGCATCGCCGCATTTGCAACAGCAACACTTAAATCTACAAAGACGCGTCTATCAAAGGGTTTTGGGAGGACATACGCTTTGCCAAACTCTAAGTTCTCCAGATTATAGGTATCTAAAACATACTGTGGCACAGGCTTTTTGGTAATTGCTGCAAGTGCATGGCATGCGGCGATTTTCATCTCCATATTGACAGCAGTTGCTCGTACATCAAGGGCACCACGAAAGACAAAAGGAAAGCCTAAAACATTGTTAATCTGGTTTGGGTAGTCACTACGTCCTGTTCCTATGATGAGGTCATCGCGGACTGCAAGTGCGAGCTCAGGTTTTATTTCAGGGTTTGGGTTTGCCATAACAAAAAGCATTGCATTAGGTGCGAGTGTTTTAACCATCTCTTGCGTTATGGAGTCTGCTTTAGAGTTGCCTATGACAGCATCTGCACCCACAAGTGCATCAGCCAATGTTGTAACATCCTCATCTGTTGCCCATGGTTGTTTATACTTATTGAGATCCTCTCTTTTTGTCGTAATAGCCCCTTTAGAATCACAAATAATGATATGTTTTGCTCCGAGTGCTTGGTACATCTTCGCTGCTGAGAGCCCAGCTGCTCCCGCTCCAATGATGACAATTTTAATATCTTCAATTTTCTTTCCTGTAATCTCACAGCCATTTAAAATACCAGCAGCAGAAATAATAGCCGTGCCGTGTTGGTCATCATGAAAAATAGGAATATCACAGATTTCTTGTGCCTTTGTTTCTATTTCAAAACACTCAGGGGCTTTAATATCTTCAAGGTTAATTCCCCCAAATGTAGGCGAAACTGCTTTGACAAATTCCACCATTTTATCTATATCGTGTAAATCTACCTCAAGATCAAAAGAGTTAATGTGTGCAAACTTTTTAAAGAGCACTCCTTTGCCTTCCATGACAGGTTTTCCAGCAAGTGCTCCAATATCGCCAAGTCCTAAAACTGCTGTTCCATTACTAATGACTGCAACAAGATTGCCTTTTGAGGTATAGTCATACGCTAAATTTGCATCTTTTTGTATTTCTAAACAGGGTTCAGCGACTCCAGGGGAGTAGGCTAAGGCTAAATCCATAGCATCTTTTACAGGTTTTGTCACACATATTTCTACTTTTCCAGCAGTTGGCATAGAGTGGTATTTGAGTGATTTTTCTCGCATTTGTATCCTTAAAGTTATATTTTAAATTGATTAAGCTCTTTTTCTAACATGAGTGCATCTTCAGAGAGTGCATGCACAGCATTTTCAACATCTCCTCTCAGCTTTATATTGTGCTCTGATAATGCAGAAATCGTATGCATCGCTTGAATAAGCGATTGTGTATGTTTGGAGATGAGATGATTTTGCTGCATCGCATCGTTTGCATTTTCTTTTGATGTTTCTATATTTTCTTTTGTTTGCAGAGAAGTTTCTATAAGCTCTTGGGCTGCTGTAGCGATATTTTGCATACTGTTAGAGGTTTCATAGGTTTCTTCGGAAATATCGCCTATATTTTGTGTAATAAGATTTACATTAGCCCCAATCTCACTTAAACTCTTTTGTGTTCTCTCTGCAAGTTTTCTCACCTCATCAGCAACCACAGCAAAACCTCGTCCATGCTCACCCGCTCGTGCTGCTTCTATGGCTGCATTGAGCGCAAGTAAATTCGTTTGGTCTGCAATATCAGAGATGATACTTAAAACATCTTTGATATTTTTTGCCTGTTCTGTAAGAGAAGCCACTTTTTCTACAAGGGCTTGCTGTTGTGTATTACTTGTGTCTATAGAGAGTACAACATCATCAAGTTGGTGAACAAAATTATCTAAAAAATCAGCAGTAGTGACTAACGCATCTGCAACAGATGTTGTTGAAGCATCGGCAATACTCAGTTGTTCTCCAATCTGTGTAGTCAAAGCTGTACTTGCACTAATCTCACGATCTTCTTTTTGTGAATTTTCATGGAGTTGATTGGCAACTTTACTGAGACTATTGCTTTGCATCGCTGTTGTTGCAGTTGTTTTTTGTGCATTTTCAACTGTTGTTCGAAAGGCTTGGATCATCTTGTTGAGTGCGAAAGAGATTTGTGAAATTTCATCTTTTCCTGCAACGACTACATTATGTGAGAGGTCAAGGTTGTCTGAAACATAGGCTATTTTTTCTAAACTCTCTTGCACACTTTTTTGAATCCCTTTGCTAATCATAAACATAATCACAAAAATAAGCAGTGTAAATAGGCTGTAATTAGTCAGAGTAAGAAAGGTTTGTGTTTTGTATTGACTCTCAAGATCGCCAAGGAGTAAATCGTTTTGATGTGCAAGCCCATCGTCAATACTTTTTAAGAGATTGATTTTTTGTGTAATGGTTTTAAACCAAAGCACACTATCGATGCCAAAGTTCCCCTCATTTACTTTTTTTATAGCAATATTTCTCATTCTTTGTACTTCATTCACAACAGGGGAATGCATCGTTTTTTTATACAACGTTTGTGATGCAGAAGTTGCTGTACTAAAAAAAGCATCCATATAGGCATTTTGTTCAGCTATGAGTGTAATGAATTTTTGAAACATTCCCCCTCCAAATTTATCTGCACTAAAAGTAGCACTTAAAACAGCACGCTCTATCCCCGCTCGCTCTTTGGACTTGAGAAAATTTGTGTAGGCACTGAGTGCTTTTGAGAGTTTCGAGGAGTTTGCGAGTTTCGCAGTAAGAGCGACAATATGGAGTATTTTTTTGTTTAAGTTTGTATAAAATTTGACTTCTTGTTGGACACTGATATGCAAAGCATCGACTTGTGTGCGTATTTTTGGGAGTTGGCTTAACTCTTTGTTGAGTGCATTCAATGCAAGTTGTAAACTTTTTGAGTAGTGTGTGGTATCTAAAGTCTTAAGATACTTTTGCAAGGTGGCTCTTTTTTGATTTGTCAGGTCTCTTTGTTTGGGCAAAATCTGTCTAAACTTTGTTCCCTTTGAGCCTAAAAACCCTGCACTCGCACCACGCTCTTTTTGTGTTTCATGAATCAGCAAACTCAGCTTTTGTGAGAGAGTATTAAGCTCTTTAATCTGGGCGATATTCCTGCTTTGCTCCAAGGCACGATTTATAGTTAAGCCTATAATGACCACTGCAAATGCAATAATTAAAGCGGTAATGATATTTAACTTATTTTTGATACTCATGAAACAATCCCTTTTATTTTTTCTAACCACTCTTTCATCTTCATCTCAAAACCAATTTTTTTGAGAGAGACAAAATGGAGTTCTTTACTCAGATACTCCTGTGCTACATAGCCACCAAAATCATGCGGATAGAGGTAACTATCGGCATTTGGTTTAATATGCTGAGGTATATCAAGGATTTTATCGTTTTTTACATACGATAATGCTTTATTGATTGCTTCATAAGAGGCATTCGATTTTGGGGAAGCACAAAGATAGATAACGGCTTGTGCTAAGATAATCCGTGCTTCAGGAAAACCGATTTTACTCACACTTGTGAGTGCTGAGGTTGTGAGTGTGAGGGCTTGAGGGTTGGCATTGCCTACATCTTCACTTGCTAAAATAACGAGCCGTCGAGCAATAAAATCGGCACTTTCACCCCCTTCAATCAAACGAGCGAGGTAGTAAATCGCTGCGTTTTCATCGCTCCCGCGAATCGATTTTATAAGTGCAGATATGAGCTCATAGTGCACCCCTGCTTCACTGCTGCCTGCTTGGAGTGCCTGTGGTCTTAAAGATTTAAGGATTTCTAGGGTAATAGTAGAAGAGACATGAGAAGCAAACTCAAGGAGCTTTAACATCGCCCGTGCATCGCCTCCACTACTAAGAACAAGGTACGCTTGCGTTTGTGCATCAAGTGCAAGATGCTCTTTTGCTTTTGCTTTGTTCACTAAAGTGTGGAGTGCATCGGTATGGATTGCTTTGAGTTCAAAAAGCATAGAGCGCGAACGTATAGCAGAAGTAAGCGAGAAGAAAGGGTTTTCAGTAGAAGCACCGATGATGAGTACCGAGTTATTTTCCATCACAGGGAGCAAAACCTCTTGTTGGTTTTTGGCTAAACGGTGCACTTCATCAATGAAAATCAGCGGTTTTTGGAGGGCATTTTTGTACTGTTCAAAAATTTTACGCAGTTGTTCTATTTTGAGCGAAGTGGCATTAAATTCATAAAAAGGGAGTGCCATCTCTTTGGCAATAATTCGTGCTAAAGAGGTTTTTCCACACCCTGCAGGACCATAAAAAAAGCTATGCCCTAAAGTATTTTTTTCACATAAAATACGCAGAGGTGCGTTAGAAGCACTTAAATGCTCCTGTCCGACTATCTCATCAAAAGTACTTGGGCGAAGCAGTTGGGTAAAATCAGACAATTATTTTTTGCCTTTTGCCTTGTTTCCCGCTTTTTCACGAGCCAATTTCTCTTCAGCCTTTAAAAATGTAAAAAGGGCAGAGTACTCACTCCGAGTGAGGTAGCGTGATTTGCCAGTTGGGAGGTTGTTGAGTTCTATCTCTGCAAAACTAATGCGTTTAAGATCTGCAATATCTGCTCCAAAATGTGCAAAAAAGCGGCGCAGTTCACGGTTTTTCCCCTCACTAATGGCGACTTTAAGAATGGAGTAGTTATGCGCATTTTTTTGAATTTTGTAACCTAAAAAAGGTTTAAATTCCATGGAAGTGATTTTAGAATGTGAATGCCCACCTGCTGTAGCATCCTCTATAAACATTCCATTCAGCATGGCATCTTCCATCTCAGCAGTCACTTCGCCTTTGATTTTAATTTTATATCTGCGTTCAAGGTTGGATTCCATGAGGGCAGTCGCCACACGTGAAGCATCAGTTAAAAGCAGTAACCCCTCACTGGCAAAATCAAGACGACCTACAGGCACGAAATGTTTATACTTTTTATCTAAGCCATCATAAATAGTTCTACGCCCTTTTGGGTCAGATTTTGTGACGAGTTCGCCTTTAGGTTTGTTATAAACAATGACAGTGTACTTCTCTTGCGGGGAGACTTGCTTGCCGCTAATGTAAACAACATCAAGTTTTTCATCGACTTGTGTTGCTGGGTTTTCTTCTATTTCACCATTGACACGGACATACCCATCTTGGATAGCTTTGTCCGCTTCACGGCGCGAATAGCTGGAGTTGTGCGCTATGTATTTGTTGAGTCTCATCATTTAGGAGATTCCTTTCTCTATAAGTGTGTGAATATGTAACACACCTTGAATATTGTTTTCTTCATCTGTAATTACAAGCAATTGTATTTTTTTCTCTTCTATGAGCACAAGAGCATCTGAAGCGAGCATATCTGGGTTGCTGAGTGTCATTGGACTGAGGGTTGCATACTTTAACACATTGTCCTCAAGGGAAAAATCCTTTTCTAAGAGGGCACGGCGAATATCACCATCGCTGAGCAAGGCAAGAAGTTTTTGTGCATCATCGGTAATGAGTACTGTTCCGAGTCTCCCTTCACTGATTGCGATAATGGCATCTTTCATCTGTGTATTTTGTGTAACAGTAGGAATATTTTCACTTTGCATCAGGTTAGAGACTTTAACAAAAAGCTGTTTGCCTAAAGCGCCACCAGGATGAAATGAGGCGAAATCAGTTTTTTGAAAATCACGTGCTTTCATAAGGCAAACGGCAAGAGCATCCCCTAAAGCAAGTGTTAAAGTAGTAGAACTCGTGGGTGCAATGTCAAGCGGACATGCCTCTTTTTCAACAGAGACTTCAATAATCATATCGCTGTACTTTCCAAGTGTGGAGTTGCGATTTTTTGTCATCCCAATCAAAGGCACTTCAAAACGCTTCACATGGGGTAAAATAGCCCCAAGCTCCTCACTCTCTCCTGAGTAACTAATGGCAATCACTACATCTTCTTTACCAATCATCCCCAAGTCACCATGTAAGGCTTCTGTAGGGTGTAAAAAGAAGCTTGGTGTACCAGTAGAAGCAAAGGTTGCTGCCATTTTTGCCCCAATAAGCCCACTTTTTCCAACACCAGTAACGATTAATTTTCCTTTACAGTTGAGTATTAACTCTACTGCATTATCAAAAACATTATCGATGCTTTTGGCTGCTTCAAGGAGTGTATTTGCTTCAATATTTAAAGTTTCTTGTGCAATTTTTTTGTAATTCATAGGGATATTATACTATAATTAAGCCTATAGGAGTCTGTATGCAAAAATTATTTGACGAGGTTGCGACCTTAGATAAGCGCTGTTATGATCAATTTGCCTTGAGTGAAGATTTACTCATGGAGCATGCCGCACAGGGTATGGAAAAATTTATACGTGGGAAGTTCCCTAAAAAATCAAAAATTTTAATTGTCTGTGGAAGTGGAAACAACGGGGGCGATGGCATGGCTTTGGCACGTCTGCTTGCTTATGATTATGATGTGAAACTTTTTTATGTCAAAGATTCTAAATCCCCTATGGCAATTTTACAGCACAAGCGTGCACAGGCGATGGGAGTAAAAACCACTTTTGAACTCAACAGTTGTGATGTTGTCGTCGATGCTGTGCTTGGTACGGGGTTTGATGGAACATTTAGCAGTGAAGTCGATGCGGTCATTCGTACCATCAACCAACTCGATGCCTATAAACTCGCTTGCGATATTCCCTCAGGACTCAAAGTTGATGGACAATGCGATAAAGGAACTTTTATTGCCGATGCAACTTTAACTATGGGTGCTTTGAAAAAATCTATGTATAGTGATGAGGCAAAAAACTTTCTCGGTTTTGTCAAAGTACTCAATCTTGGGATTGCCAGAGAGATTTATGAGGGTGATACCAATTGGTATTTACTTGATTTAGAAGATTTACGACTCCCACATAGAAAAAAACAAGATACCCACAAAGGAGTCTATGGGCATCTTGCGATTGCCTGTGGGGAGAAATCGGGAGCGAGCATTATGAGTGCTTTAAGTGCCCTGCGTTTTGGAACAGGACTTGTCACTCTTGTGGGCTATGAAAATGCACAAACATTACATATCCCTTACTCTATCATGTATAGTAATGAACTTCCGCAAAACACCACGGCTTTAGCATGCGGCATGGGCTTAGGCGAGGAGTTTAGTGACCGGGAGCTCTCCGAATTTTTAGACAATACACATCCCCTCATTGTCGATGCCGACATCTTTCATATGCCGATTGTGACCAAACTCTTAAAACGCAAGCATGTGGTATTGACACCCCATCCAAAAGAGTTTATCTCTTTACTCAAGCACTCCAAGATTGCAGATATAGATGTTGCAGAGTTACAAAAAAACCGTTTCAAATATACAGAAGCATTTTGTGCTAAATACCCCCATGTGACACTCCTTTTAAAGGGGGCAAATGTGATTATTGGACAAGCAGACAAGTTCTATATCAACCCGCATGGAACACCTATCTTGGCAAAAGGCGGCAGTGGGGACATTTTAAGTGGACTCATAGGAGCACTTTTAGCACAAGGATATACGCCTTTAGATGCGGCAATACATGCTTCTTTAGCACATACAAAGTTAGCACATAGTTACACAGGGGCTGATTTTTCTCTTACACCAGATGATTTAATAGAAGGAATAGGTAATCTATAAGATAAAATCAATATAATACGAAAAATCAAGATCTAGGAAAAATAGATGGATAATATACTCAAAATTGGAAAATATTCTCTTGGTTCACGTTTAATCGTGGGAAGTGGAAAATATGATTCGTTCGAGACGACGAAAGAAGCAACCCTTGCTTCTGGAAGCGAACTCATCACGGTAGCTGTACGTCGTTTAAACATTACAGACCCAGACAAAGAGAATTTACGCGATACTTTTGCAGGCACAAATGTAAAATTTTTGCCAAACTCCGCGGGGTGTACAACAGCAGAAGAGGCAATCACGACTTTTCGTTTGACTCGTGAAGCCACAGGAATAGACCTTATCAAGCTCGAAGTGATTGGCGATACTACAAAAACACTTTACCCTGATGTACTTGAAACTATTAAAGCCTGTGAAGTACTCTCAAAAGAGGGTTTTACAATCATGGCTTATACTTCAGATGACCCAATTATGGCAAAACGCCTTGAAGATGCAGGGGCAGATGCCATTATGCCTTTGGCAGCCCCTATTGGGAGTGGACTTGGAATTCAAAACCCTTATAATATAGTGTTTATCAAAGAAGCAGTCAATCTGCCTATCATTGTAGATGCTGGCATAGGGTGTGCAAGTGATGCGGCATATGCCATGGAACTTGGTGCTGATGGAGTCCTTACAAACACAGCTATCGCACAAGCCCAAAACCCTATGGTGATGGCAGAAGCGATGAAGCATGCTGTACGAGCAGGACGCATGAGCTACTTGGCTGGGAGAATCCCTAAAAAGCCCTATGCAACTGCAAGTTCACCAGTAAACGGGATGATTCAATTCTAATGATTACACAAGAACAACTTCCAATGGTGGCTATGCCATCGATGAATGACACCCATTTAGAAGATATTTTGATTATCAACCGTCTCTTAGCTGCCATATCTGCACAAAACAGTGATGAGGTTGCTGCAATTTTCGATGAACTTGTTGCGCATACCATCGGACACTTTAGTGGTGAAGAGGAGATGATGCGAGAAAAAATGTTTCCTCCCTACCCTGTGCATAAAGGCGAGCACGATAGAGCTTTAGATGAGCTCAAGCTTGTGGCACAAAAATTTCATGAGACGAAAGACTTAACTTTTGCACAAAACTATATAGAGGGGACACTCATCCCATGGCTTATTAACCATATCGAGACCTTAGATACAGTGACTGCAATGTTTCTCACACAAGGTATTTCTCCCTGTTCCTCAGGGGCTTGTTAAATTTTATAAAATACCAAGTAGAGAGAGAATAACGATGAACATTGCGACAGGTGTTATGTAGCGTAAGCTAAAATACCAAGCATCAAATACCCATTTGAGCTGTGGTCGCATGAGGGCTTCGACTTTTCTCTTGTCTATTACAAAACCAACAAACACTGCCATTACTAAGCCACCAAGAGGCAACATAATAGCCGCTGTGACATAATCGACCCAGTCAAAAAAGCTTTTTCCTCCCCATGTAAGGAGTTCTTTATAAGCATCGATATTTGAAAAAATGGCAAAAAGACCAAAAAACCAGAAGAAAGTTCCCATAGCAATAGATGCTTTGCGTCTACTCCATCCAAATCTATCTATAAAATACTGTACCATTGGCTCAACAAGTGAAACGGAAGAGGTAAGCCCTGCAAACGCAAGAGCAATAAAAAATAGAACAGCAAAGAAATTTCCCAATGTTCCAAGTTCATAAAATGCAGCAGGTAAAGAGATGAAAACAAGCCCAGGGCCTTGTGCAGGACCAGAGCCATATTCATAAAGAAAAGTAAAAAGCATTAATCCTGCAACGATGGCGATAGTGGTATCTAAAAAGACAACCCAAAAAGCATTTTTTACAAGGTTCGAATTTTTTTCCATAGAAGCAGAGTAGGTCATAATAGCACCCATACCAAGGCTGAGGGTAAAAAATGCATGCCCTACGGCTACAACAAAAGCATTTGAATTGATTTTTGACCAATCAGGGGCAAACATAAAAGTAAGTGCTTGAGAGAAGGTATCTAAAGTAGTGGCATAGAGAAACATTCCTCCTAAAATGAGCATAAGTGCAGGCATAAGAAAATAGTTCATTTTTTCTATACCACCCTTAATCCCTTTGGTGAGGACATAGGTTATCCAGATAAATGCAGTAGTATGGTAAAAGATTTGTGTGAGTGCATCGGTATGGAGCATTGCATTAAAAGTCGTTTCGGCTTCTTTTACATTGGCTGGAAGTACAGTAATAGAAGTGACAATATAGTTGAAAATCCACCCAATCACAACCGAATAAAAAATCATGATAAAAAGACCTGCTAAACCTTGAAAGCCGGCAAATTTCCATTTTCCCTTATGTGTAGGAGCTAACTCTTCAAAAGAGGTAACCGTGTCTTTTCTTCCCAAGTACCCAATAAGCATTTCAGCAATCATGATAGAAAAGCCAATGAGCAGAACCGTTAAAAGATATACGAGAACAAAAGCACCTCCGCCATATTCTCCTGCAATATAAGGAAACTTCCAAATATTTCCAAGTCCAACAGCACTTCCCGCTGCGGCTAAAATAAAACCAACCCTACTAAATCTTGCTATTTTCATAAATACTCATTCCTTTTTATATACTAGAATTATACTAAAAAAGTAAAAGATATAAAAGAAATTTCGCATAACTATTGACATTTAAAGTTATATTGACTATAATTCCGGCTCATTAATCAGATATGGCATTTGGTTTTTGTGAAGGTCGGGGCGTAGCTCAGTATGGTTAGAGTACCTGGTTTGGGACCAGGGGGTCGAAGGTTCGAGTCCTTTCGCCCCGACCACTTTTAAATTGATTATATTTTAAACTTACTACATGGTGGGATTAGCTCAGCTGGTTAGAGCACTGGTTTGTGGTGCCGGGGGTCACGGGTTCGAATCCCGCATCCCACCCCATAGTTTTTAATATAAGTGATAATATACAAAATATAGTAGCGTCCGTGGCTCAACTGGATAGAGTTTCGGATTTCGGCTCCGAGGGTTATAGGTTCGAATCCTATCGGGCGTACCATATTTAACTGCTGCGTCCTTAGCTCAGCTGGATAGAGCAATGCCCTTCTAAGGCATAGGCCAAAGGTTCGAATCCTTTAGGGCGTACCACTGCATTTTTTATGTTATCATGTCAGAAGTGACTCTAAAGACTCAAACTCCACGCGGACGTGGTGAAATTGGTAGACACGCCAGACTTAGGATCTGGTGCCGCAAGGTGTGAAGGTTCAAGTCCTTTCGTCCGCACCACTCAATTATAAAAATCTCTCAAAACATCGATAACAACGAATCAAACTAACTACTTTAAGTTTATGGAAAGTTTACTTTAGTCACCTATTAGTCACCAAACACTATTTTTTGGTATTTTTTTCACCTCAAAATCTCAATTATTTTAAGTTTATTCAAGAGTTAATCACCTTTTATAACTATCAAATTATACCAAGTATCATCAATTCTCCTCATCTTTTAGCATTATCTCACACAGGTATCAAGTTTATATCTTTTTCTATAATTACCCCGTTATTATTCAACGGGGTACCAAGTGTTTTCGCTCCCAAGTGAAGGAAGTTAACTTTGGCTTCCCGTTGAGTAATTCAACACAGGAACACTTGGTACCTGTTCCTCACTCAATCACTTTTCAATGTTCAAACCAAAATGATAGGCGTATTATCAAGCGTCTGGTGAAGTAGATATATCATTTATGAGTAATATCATAGTTAAAAGGCATAATGAGTACCTGATATATTGAAAAAATAGTAGAAGTTGATACAGCTGCGGCTGGCTCTCACAGGGGAACTATGAGAATGGTTACTCAAAGTATAGTGAGAAACTTCAGTAGTTTTTTTGTACCTACTATAGTTTTCTTAAAGAATTATTATATTAGAATACCAGAAAAAGATAGGAAATGATATGAAAAAGTATTTTATATTACTGCTTTTCCAAAATTTAAATCTGAAGTGCAATTTTTGAAAAATTGAAAAAAGAAAATTGTAAATTTAGATTTGAAGAGGTTAAATGCTACAATCCTACTTCAAATTCT
>Ga0256829_1003016_pt1 | contig 12026 bp, 11 predicted proteins | sample 131447metaG_FD_185979 | JGI IMG/M metagenome (GOLD analysis project Ga0256829, IMG submission 185979) | Hydrothermal vent microbial communities from Lau Basin, Pacific Ocean - 131-447 | ecosystem: Environmental > Aquatic > Marine > Hydrothermal vents | place: Pacific Ocean: Lau Basin | collected... | reverse complement strand
CTACGAGCGTACGAAGTGCGACTTCAGTCGCGCCTTGACTCACTATTTGGCGCGGCTAAAGCCGCACTTCCAGTATGATTGATTCTGTTACTCTCGGATTGGGAGTCGCGAAGCGGGGTGAGTCGCTATTCAGTGCTAAGCTAAGACAAGCGAAATCCACCCTTAAAGCACAGACAGCTAAAACAAAAAGGAGCCCCGAAGGACTCCTTTTTAATTCCACCTTATAAAACAAGGTCTTATATGGTGGGCCGTGTTGGGCTCGAACCAACGGCCCGCTGATTAAGAGTCAGCTGCTCTACCAACTGAGCTAACGGCCCCGATGTCGGAATCATGGCGTCTGCATGCGCACCTGTAAATGGACATTCCATAAAAATGGGGTGGATGATGGGACTCGAACCCACAACCACCGGCATCACAAGCCGGGGCTCTACCATTGAGCTACATCCACCATATGCCACCCGGTGGCGCGCCTGGCAGGGCTCGAACCTGCAACCTACGGCTTAGAAGGCCGTTGCTCTATCCAGTTGAGCTACAGGCGCTCGCCAGATCGCGTCCAGTGCTACATACGCCGCACAATTCCTGCTTGAATGGTCGGGGCGGGGTGATTCGAACACCCGACCCTCTGGTCCCAAACCAGATGCGCTACCAGGCTGCGCTACGCCCCGTTATTCAAGCCTTCATGCGAAGGCGGCGGACAATAGGCATCCGTCAGCCGTTCGTCAATCCCCAACCCGGCATATCCGGAACCAAACAGGAAAAGCATAATAACCCCAGCCACTGATTTCATCAGGTGAATGCTGCTTGCAGCAGAGAATATCCCCTGGGGGGCGAATTCACACTGATGATAAAACCTCCAAGTCACCTTCTGCATATTGTCTTTTAATTCGTGTCCATTCGTGTCATTCGTGGCTAGGTTTGCTTTACTAAAACAGACACTTAACCTGTTGATTACCAACATACAATTCAATACCTCTAAAAATTTCTTCTACATTTTATACGAGATATTTTTCGTAAGAGACTAATTACCCATACCTCTACGCGTTCAGGTGTATGTCATTGATACTGACGTGCGGTCATTTCATGGATAGAGTCGCCACCCTTTTATTTAATCCTGATGTGAGGTACGCCATGGGTAAAATCACCATGCTTGGAACCACAATATGCTGTGTGCGCAAAAACGGTGAGGTCGCTATCGGCGGCGATGGACAGGTGACACTGGGTGATACTGTGGTCAAACACGGCGGTCGCAAGGTGCGCACCATCCGCGATGGCGCCATTCTAACCGGCTTTGCCGGCTCTACCGCCGATGCCATGAATCTGTTTGAACGATTCGAGGCCAAGCTGGATGAACATGGCGGCAGCCTGTTAAGAGCCGCCGTGGCGCTGGCCAAGGATTGGCGCACCGATAAATACCTGCGCCAGCTCGAAGCCATGATGATTGTAGCAGACAAAGACAATACATTATTGATTTCAGGTAATGGCGATGTGCTGGAGCCGGATGACGGCGTCGCGGCCATCGGTTCCGGCGGCGGTTACGCCAAAGCAGCCGCCAGCGCCCTGCTCAATCACAGCGAGCTAAGCGCCGCAGACGCCACCCGCGAAGCCATGTTAATCGCCGCTAATATCTGCATTTATACCAACACCAATATTACCATTGAAACCATCCCCAAGGAGTCGCAAACGTGAGCCAGACCATGACCCCGCGTGAAATTATTTCAGAACTGGACCGCTATATCGTTGGTCAGGACGACGCCAAACGCGCTGTCGCCATTGCGCTGCGTAATCGCTGGCGTCGTCAACAGGTGCCCTCGCCGATGCGCGAAGAGATCACACCGAAAAATATACTGATGATTGGCCCCACCGGCGTCGGCAAAACCGAAATCGCGCGCCGACTGGCCCGACTGGCCAATGCGCCCTTTATCAAAATTGAGGCCACCAAATTCACCGAGGTCGGTTATGTCGGCCGAGATGTTGAAACCATCATTCGTGATCTGGTTGATACGTCTATTAAAATCGTACGCGAAGAACACTTGGCTAGAGTGCAAACCAAAGCTGAAAAAGTCGCTGAAGACAGGCTGCTGGATATTCTGATTCCGCACCCGGTTGCGCCGAGCGGCCCGCACAACAGCGATGCCAGCGCGGCAACCAGCGAATCGCGTGAAAAAATGCGCCATAAACTGCGTCTGGGCGAACTGGACGGGCGACAGGTCGAGATTGACGTGGAACCACAACAGGGCGCGCCGATGTTGCAAATGTTCAGCGGCCAGGGTTCGGATGCGGTTGACCTGCAGGACATGCTCGGCAGCCTCATGCATAAGCAGAAAACAAAAAAACGCATGGATGTTTCCGATGCGCTCAAAATCATTCAACAGCAGGAGGCGGATCGCCTGCTCGATCAGGAGGTCATCAAGGAGGAGGCCATCAAGCGGGCCGAGGATGACGGCATCGTGTTTCTCGACGAAATGGATAAAATCACTCACCGCAGCGGCGTACAGGGCGGTGATATCTCACGCGAGGGGGTGCAACGCGATCTGCTGCCGCTGGTTGAAGGCACTACTGTCAATACGCGTTACGGCCATATCAAAACTGACCATGTGCTATTCATTGCTTCCGGCGCATTTCATCTCGCCAAACCTTCAGATCTGATTCCGGAACTGCAGGGTCGCTTCCCGATCCGGGTGAATTTGAGCGCGCTCGGCGAAGATGAATTCCGTCGTATTCTGGTGGAACCGGAATCATCGCTGACGCGTCAGTATATGGCGCTGCTGGATGCCGAGCATGTCAGCATTGAATTCGGTGAGGATGGCATATCCGAGCTGGCTCGTATTGCAGTGGTGGTCAATGAAAAGACCGAGAATATCGGTGCGCGCCGACTGCACACGCTGCTGGAGCGGGTACTGGAGGATATCAGCTTTGAAGCCTCGGATCGTTGCGGTGAAAAAGTGCATGTGGATGCCGAATATGTCCGCGAGCAACTCGGTGAAATCTGCGAAGATGAAGACTTGTCACGCTATATTTTGTAAAGACTTTTCACCGCAAAGTACGCAAAGGAAACCCAGATAGAACAAACAATGGACAACAGCCACTGATCGCCAATGCGAGTAGTGAACCGAGTTGTAAAAGTGAATCAATTATTTCTTTGCGCGCCTTTGCGTCCTTTGCGGTAAAAAAAAGGCTATAATAGTTTAGCCACTGGCGCGAAGGATTTTCGGTGGATGGGGCACGGGCCAAGTTTTAGCAACGCCTCCATGTGTACTTTGGTGCCATAACCTTTGTGTTTGCCAAACTGATAGCCGGGAAACTGGCTATCGAACATCGCCATCATGCGATCCCGAATCACCTTGGCGACAATCGAGGCAGCAGCAATCTCCTGCACCAGATCATCACCGCCAATCATCGCTTCTGCCGGCACAGCAAGATCAGGAATTCGATTGCCATCGACCAGCACTTTGACCGGGGTTACGGCCAACCCTTCAACCGAGCGACGCATGGATAACATCGTCGCATGCAGAATATTGAGCTGGTCAATTTCATCTATCGTGGCCATCGAAACCGAATAAGCCACGGCGTGTTTGCGGATGTGATGGTAGAGCTTCAGTCGTTTCTTCTCGGCTACTTTCTTGGAGTCGCGATATTTGCCCAGATACGGGTCATCGGGCGACAATATCACCGCCGCCGTCACCACAGGCCCCGCCAGCGGCCCGCGCCCTACTTCATCTACTCCGGCTAACATATCTATCGCGGAGAACGGATACGTTTTATCTGAATCATGTAGCATAGATCGAAAGTATATACATGTATGCTACTCTACATTTTTCGGTGGGTAGAAGAAGTAAATTTCCCGCCTTTATTCGCGTGTATTCGTGTGTATTCGCGGTTCGCCCTTGACCTTGCTCTGTTCTTTCTCATACAATCAAAACCTTTAAGCGAACCGCGAATGGACGCGAATACACGCGAATTAAATCAAAATCCTGAACCAAAAGAGATATTTTCATGGGCTGTGTCAGGCTCCAATTTCGGGCTGAACGTATCTATGTAAATCTGCGTCCATCTGCGTCAAAAAATCATCCTCTCAGAACGGCACTTTCAGACTCTCGTCCTGAGTGACGCTCAAGCCAATCCGATAACCAAGCTCCCGATAGGCCTCAAACTGTTTCTCATCAAAAAACTGATCCGCTGTAGTTTCATCCGGAAAATCAGCATGCGCACTCTTGTAGCCATAAATATCTTTTGGCAACCCTTCAATCATCGTTGTTTTGATATATACCAGTGTGCCACTTGTTCCATTATCGTAAGTAATTTCACCGACAAGATAACCTTGTTCAGCCGTATCGACAGCGTAGTTATTTTTTTTGTTGCCGTGGGCATCATAGGCAGGTGTCGGGCACATTTTCAGAAATGACGGCATATCCACCGTTGCCCCGAAATCGACCCGCACTTTCTCAACAAAATTAGAGAAATCGCTAAACGTATAACCGCCATCAGCCGCCCCGTCACAGACAATAATCGTATGTACCCGGCGTCGAACCAGCTCATACAAGGCCAGATTTTCAAAATGGCCGCCGTCAGCCAGATGGACGAGGGGGTCTTTTTCTGTCATGCCGCTACCTGTCAGTTCATGCCACCCCTGCCTGAACCATGTCGGGGCGAGGATATTACCCTTGTTTTTATCCGGATCGGGGTTTGGTGCCCAGTAACCCAGCCGCACATTGAACAGCGCCATCAGCAAGGAAAGACTCCAATTGCGCGTCAAACCCTCCCCTCCCGGTGCGCCATGCGGATCTGCCGCCGCACCCGATATCGCCATCGCAGTCGCTAACGACATATCTCCACCCATATATTTTTCCGTACTCCGCCAGCCCGTCACGGCATTGCCGCAATACAGTGGCGACAGGATAAAATTATCACCACCGCGCGCGCTCAGTTTCATATAGCTGGAGTTCATGGTTACCATGTTGGCATTGATAATATGATACGGGCCGACAATGTTATGATCTGTCGCGCTGTCATCATTATTCCGCTGGCACATATCGCTGAGCTTTGCTTCGTTGGCCAGATCGTCCCTTTCGATATGTTGTTTGCGAAACAGCTTTTCAGCATTGGGCATAAACAGTTCCATTAAGCGATCACGATAGTACCTGTGGATCGAAATATGGTTGATATTCACACACCTGCTCAACCAGAAGGACAGCAACACCAGCGGCAAACCAATCCATATCACATAGCCGCCCATCATTGAAACGTGAATGGCTCCGCTAAAAGCCAATAGCAAGATTCCATAAACCATTAAAATCAGTGCAACGGGTGCCAGCAAAGCCAAAGGTATTTTTCCGCCACCTTTTTTCTGAGACCCCAAAATCGACAGCACTGATGCCAGTAATCCACCCGAGGATATAGTCGCCGAGCCCATGAATTCACCGAGCTTGGCATAGACTATTGGCAAGCTACCTAATATAAGAAATCCCCCTGTGATCATTAAAAGCCACTTTGAATAAATTTCATATTTTCGACGAAACCCGTATGCTTGCTCAGGAGAACGTTTTTTACTTGTACGCAAGCCATAGACTACAGATACGCATGCGAAAACGATCAGAGGCACCGCCGCTATCCATAATAAACCATTCATGCCTAGCGAATGAGATATTTGCTGGACTTTGATATTCCAATGTGAGGAATCGCCAAGAAAACTGAAGTGTTCAAGTATTTTCGCCAACACAAGGTCGGACTGCCTTCCCGAATCAGAGAGATTCACCGGGTCGGCAAGCAATCCCGTTGTGTCGCCAAACATTCCAGCGGCATTCAACAAGGTAATCGCTGCGATCAAGGGAACGATATATACCAACAAGCTGAGAAATGCCCCTCTCAATATTACTGCCAGCAATGACAGGCCGGTGATGCCGCCACCGGGCGTCAGATAATTGCCATGCTGACGAAGATAACGTAATAACAGTTTGGATCGATCCTGCTTCTTTTTATCATCATCTGACTTCGATTCAGCTTTAGGCATGTCCTCGAAACGTTTGTATGGAAAATTACTGCCGGCATCAAATGCACACGGGTCGGCGTCGTTGGTTTTCCATACTTTATGCAACAGCCAAGTGAGGGATGAGCCAATATAACTGCCGCCAGAAACAGTTGATAAATAATGAATTTTTTTCAGCCAGCCTTGTTCGGCCAACGCCTGCATAACGCCTAAACTAAAAGAGGCAGAGCGAATACCGCCACCGGAAAAGGCCAGGCCAAAAAGCTGTGTTTTATCAATATTGCCGTCTTTTCCGCCAATATGTTCCAACTCTTTGGCGAGGAGTTTTTTTTCAAACGCCTCGCCTGTAATGAAATCGTAATTTTCGTCTTTTGCTTGCTGATTATCTGGTGCGTTCATCGCGACCTCCCCCACCACCGTCTGGTGTTATGAGAGATATAGACTAAAATTCAACATTTCGCAATGAAAAAACGGACGAACTGCATGTCCGTCCGTTTATAATTAACCGCGCAAGCTGGCCCCGAAACGCTTATCCATGGCAGCGATAATCGCACTGGATGCGGCATCGGAATCTTCTTGCGTCAGGGTGCGTTTAGCGTCCTGCAAGGTAAAACGAATACCCAGGCTGATTTTACCTTCGGGCACGCCCTTGCCGGCATACAGATCGAAAATGCGTGCATCGGTCAATAATTTGCCTGCGCCGCTTTTCACTGCATTGAGGATGGCATCGGAGGATGTGTTCCGATCAAACAGGAAGACCAGATCGCGCTCCACAGCGGGGAACTCCGGCAATGGTACGAATTTCGCCTGCTTGCCGGCGGGCAGCTTATCGAGATTGATTTCAGCTACGAAGACCGGCGCATCAATATCAAAAGCGGCTGCAATATCACCATCAACACGGCCTATGCGGCCCGCTTCGGTGCGGCCAATCAGAATCTTCGCACTCTGTCCGGCCTGCAAACCCTGAATGGCATCATCGGCAATAAAGCGGCCTGTTAATCCGCGCAGCGATAACCATGTTTCCAGCGCACCCTTGAGATCGAAGAAATCAGCCTGTCTTGCAGCGCAATGCCACTGATCCTGCTGTGTCTGGCCGGTCATCAGCCATGCCATGGTGTTGGTTTCATCGTGTCCGGCTACGGTTTGCACATAAGTGCGACCCTGTTCTACCAGCGCAACACCGGATTGCTGGCGGTTCAGATTATGCCTGGCCACACTCAACAAACCAGGCCACGGCGAACGGCGCATCATGCTCATGGCATCAGAAATCGGATTCTGCAAAGCGATATCCAGACCATCAGCAGCGACAAACAGACGCTGTTCGTCAGACGAAATAAAGGCGTAGCTCACCACCTGCAAAAAACCGCCGGCGACAGCATCGTGGATAGAGCGATCCTGCTGATCCGGTCTGATCGTACTCAACGGCGGCAATACAGCAGGAATGGCATCAAAGCCGATGATGCGCGCATACTCCTCGGAAATATCTTCGGGGATCGACACATCGTGACGAAACGACGGGATGGCAACATCAAGGCGATCTTCATGGCGATTCACGCCGAAGCCCATACGGGTCAGGACAGCATCGGCAGCAACAGGAATATCCACGCCCAGACGAGTGGCGATACGTGAAACCTGGCAACGAACCGAACGTCCGGAATTGATCGTATCGGCATCACCACACAGGGTTATTTCACCCGCCGAACCGCCAAACAGTTCGGTCATCATGGCCGTGGCGCGCTGCATGGCGATTGCAACCATGGCTGGATCAACGCCACGTTCAAAACGCATCGAAGCCTCGGAAACCATGGCGTAAATGCGCCGGGTTTCGCTAACGCGGGCAGGACGGAAAAAGGCCGATTCCAGCACAATGTTCGTTGTAGCACCGGTAACGCCGGATGCTTCGGAACCCATGATGCCGCCCAGCGCAATGACGCTGTCCGCATCGCTGACCACCAGATCACCGGCGTTCAGCTTCAGTTCACGACCATCCAGCGCAGCGAAATCCTCACCGTCGCGGGCGGAACGAATAGATATATTGCCAGCCAGCCTATCCGCATCAAATGCGTGCATGGGCTGACCTAAATCCAGCATGATGTAGCTCAGCACATCGACAATGCCATTGATCGGGCGCATGCCGGCCATCATCAAGGCGGCCTGCATCCAGGCCGGTGAATCGGCTACCGTGATGCCCTGAATGCTTCTGGCCATATAAACCGGGCAATCCTGTTCGGCAGTAACGGATACGGCAGGCGCAGCAATATCGCCATTGGTCTCAATCATAGACTTATCAATGTCAGCCAGAGGCAGGCCGGCATCAGCGGCCAGATCGCGCGCGATACCGCGCACATTCATGCAATCGCCGCGATTCGGTGTGATGGAAAGATCGAACACGGCTTCTTCGAGTTCGAGGTAATCGCCGACTTCTGCGCCTACGGGTGCATCGGCAGGCAGAATAAGCAGCCCGGCGGCATCTTCAGCCAGTCCCAGTTCGGATTCTGAACAACACATGCCGAAGCTAACTTCGCCGCGAATCTTGCCTTTTTTAATTTTCAGACCGTTCGGCAAACTGGCCCCGATAGTCGCCACCGGCACTCTGTCGCCTTCAGCCATATTGGCTGCGCCGCAGACGATACCCAATGGTTCGGCTTCACCTATATTTACTTTCAGCAGACTGAGTTTATCGGCATCGGGATGCGGTATTTTCGATTCAATCAGACCGACGCGCACGCCTTTTACTGCCGCACGCGGCGTCTCCACGCCTTCCACTTCGTGACCAAGGCGCACCAGATCATCGGCGATCTGATTCGGCGTAGTGGTCAATGCCACATGTTTCTTCAACCAGGAAAAAGGAATTTTCATTTCGCCACCCCCATCCGGCTCAGGAATCGGACATCATTTTCAAAGAACAGTCGCAAATCCGGGATGCCTTTTTTCAGCATCACCATACGCTCCACGCCCAGCCCAAAGGCGAAGCCGGAGAACTCTTCGGAATCAATACCAACTGATTTCAACACATTCGGATGAATCATGCCGCTGCCCAATACTTCAATCCAGCCACTGCCCTTACAAATTCGACAACCTTTACCGGCGCAGAATACGCAGCCGATATCGACTTCAGCCGATGGTTCAGTAAACGGGAAATAGTGTGGACGCAGGCGGATCGCCACTTCCTTCTCGAAATAGGCGGAGAGAAAATGTTGCAAAACACCTTTCAGATGGGCCAGCGATACATCGCGATCCACCTTGAACACTTCAACCTGATGAAACATCGGCGAATGGGTGACATCGTAATCACAGCGGTAGACGCGCCCCGGCGCCACCACAGCCAGCGGCGGCTCGCCGGATTCAGCCAGAAAGCGTTTCATGGCGCGAATCTGCACGGGCGAAGTATGGGTGCGCAGCAGCATCGGTTGGCCATCATCGCCCTGCAAATCTTTAAGGAAAAAGGTATCGTGCATAGCGCGGGCGGGATGCTCAGCCGGAATATTCAGCGCATCGAAATTATGAAACTCATCCTCGATTTCCGGCCCCTCGGCCACCGCAAAGCCCATCTGCGAGAAAATAGCGGTCAACTCATCCAGCCCATTCTGAACCGGATGCAATGCGCCACTGCCAGATTTACGCCCGGACAGGGTGACATCGATGCGCTCCGCCTCAATACGCGCGGCCTTGGCTTTGACAGCCAGTTCAGCTTCCACTGCATCGAGTGCCACAGCCAGCGCCTGCTTGGTCTGATTGACAAATTTCCCGATCACAGGCCGATCCGCCGGTGCCAACTTGCCAACGCCCTTAAGCACTTCAGTCAAAGCACCCTTCTTACCCAGATAATGAACGCGCAAGCCCTGCAAGCCATTCAAATCCTCAGCCCCGGCAAATGCAGCCAACGCCTCCGCCTGCAATGACTCCAGCCGATCTTTCAGCGCATCAATTTCACTCATAACCATTACCTCTTTTCTCACCACAAAGGCACTAAGGCACAAAGAAAATCAAAAAACATTAGTAGTGTAGAAATGCGTTCGCCATCAACCACTGCATCATCCATTCCATGTTTTTTGTCTTACTTTGCGTAACTTTGCGTCCTTTGCGGTAAAAGCCTTTGACTTTCTGTCTTCCAAAAAAAATGACAGGGCTACAATAGCCCTGCCATTTCAACATTCAACATCCCGACCTCGGCCGGTGATAATGGTTTACTGAATCTGTGCGCGAGCTGTTTCTGCCAGCGTCGCAAAACCTTCAGCATCGCGAACTGCGATATCAGCCAGCACCTTACGATCCAGCTCAATACCAGCCAGCTTCAGGCCGTGCATGAAACCCGAATAGTTCAGACCATTCTGCTTGGCTGCCGCATTGATGCGGACAATCCACAGACTGCGGAAGTCGCGCTTTTTGACCTTACGGTCGCGATAAGCATATTGACGTGCTTTATCGACGGCCTGGGTAGCTACGCGAAAGCAGCTCTTGCGACGGCCACGGTAACCCTTGGCTGCCTTGATAACACTCTTGTGGCGCGCGTGCGCCTGTACTCCGGATTTAACGCGAGGCATATATCTCTCCTAACCTAACTCTGAACAATTCTATATTTACGGATTCGATTTAACGGCCTGGAACCAGACGATCCAGTGACTTGGTATCCGCACCTGCAACCAGTTCCGTACCACGCATATTGCGTTTACGCTTGGGTGACTTCTTGGTCAGAATATGACTTGCAAAAGCCTTGTTGCGCTTCCATTTACCGCTGCCGGTCTTGGTGAAGCGTTTGGCTGCGCCGCTATTTGATTTCATCTTAGGCATTTCATTCTTCCTTTGGATCCAAAAACTTTTTAACCGTTGTTCTCACACTAAAAAAGGCTCTGTGCGAGCCTTCTTAAGCCTGCTCAAATTACTTATTTTTTATGCGGCGCCACAATCATAATCATCTGGCGACCTTCCATGTTCGGCATCTTTTCAGGCTTGCCAAACTCTTCCAAATAACCGGCCACGTTCTTCATCTGATCGCGTCCACGGTCGGTATGGGCCATTTCACGTCCACGAAAACGCAGGGATACTTTTACCTTGTTACCCTGAGACAGGAATTTCTTCGCCATCTTCATTTTCACGTCCATGTCGTGAACATCGGTATTCGCGCCGACCTTCACTTCTTTAATCTGCATCACATGCTGACGCTTCTTGGCAAGATTGGCTTTCTTGCTCTGCTCATATTTATATTTGCCGTAATCCATAATCTTGCACACCGGCGGATTACTTTTTGCGGCCATCAGCACCAGGTCAAGACCCTTGGCTGCGGCTTTGGATACAGCGTCCCTCAGTGGCAAAACGCCAAGCTGCTCCCCTGTTGTATCGTCAACTACGCGCACCTCAGTGGCATCGATATCGTAGTTGATCGGCAAATCTTTTTTAATACAAGACTCCTTTAACTGCTCATAACGTCATGCTGTTTGCATCAATCTGTTTGCATCAATCTGTGTGTCATCAAACTGTTTCAATCAATCTATTCGTGATCAGCCTGTTTTTTCTGCATCTCGGAAATCCAGTCATCCAGACTGAAGGCACCAAGATTCTGACCACTTAAATCACGCACGCTAACCGTTCCTTCATCCCGTTCCCGGTCTCCCGCTACCAGAATAAAGGGCACGCGCTCCAGTGTGTGGGCGCGCACTTTATAGCCGACCTTTTCGTTTCGCAAGTCCGTATCTACACGGAAGCCCGCTTTGCGCATCTTTTCGCAACATCCTGACACATATTCAGCCTGCGCATCGGTGATATTGCACATCACCGCCTGCACCGGTGCCAACCAGAACGGGAAGCGGCCTGCATGATGCTCAATCAGAATACCGATAAAGCGCTCCATCGAACCCAGTATAGCCCGATGCAACATCACCGGCGTCTGCCGCGAACTGTCTTCGGCCACATAGACTGCATCAAGTCTGCCCGGCATGGAGAAATCGACCTGAATGGTGCCACACTGCCAGACGCGACCCAGACAGTCTTTGAGTGAGAACTCGATTTTCGGGCCGTAAAAAGCGCCTTCGCCCGGATTCAGGCC
>Ga0256829_1003015_pt1 | contig 12027 bp, 6 predicted proteins | sample 131447metaG_FD_185979 | JGI IMG/M metagenome (GOLD analysis project Ga0256829, IMG submission 185979) | Hydrothermal vent microbial communities from Lau Basin, Pacific Ocean - 131-447 | ecosystem: Environmental > Aquatic > Marine > Hydrothermal vents | place: Pacific Ocean: Lau Basin | collected... | reverse complement strand
CCAACAAGCGCCCCAGGGTCTCCCCCCCGCGCCCGGATACCAGGGTCCCGGGTCCTACCGACCCATCCCCGATCCCGCGCAACGCGCCATGGTCGAGCCCGGCCAAGCCGAAGCCCGCGCGGAGTTCCGAGGGGTCCGGCGCACCATCGCGAACCGTCTCCGTCAGAGCGTGGACACCGCTGTCCACTTCACCGTCGTCGATGAAGCCGATGCCACCGAACTCGACGCGCTCCGCAAAGAAGTCAGCGCCCAATCGGGTGTGAAGCTCAGCTTCCTCCCCTTCGTCTGTGCGGCCGTCGTCCGTTCCCTTGCAGGGCGCTTCGGCGCACTCAACGCAACCGTCGACGACGAGCGCGAAGAAATCATCCAGCACGGCGCTGTCAACCTCGGGATCGCAACCGACACCGACTCGGGTCTCATGGTCCCCGTCATCCCCGACTCCGACCGGATGAACGTCGTCGAGCTCGCGCAAGCCATCGCCGATACGGCCGCCAGCGCTCGTGACCGCTCCATCGATCGTTCACGCCTCATGGGTTCGACCTTCACCATCTCCAATGTCGGCTCCCATGCCGGCAAGTTCGCCACCCCGGTGATTAACTACCCCGAGGTCGCAATTCTCGCCGTCGGGAAGGCCTACGACGGGGTCGTCGTCAGAGACGGCCAAGCCATGGTCGGCAAACTCCTCCCCCTCTCCCTCGCATGCGATCACCGGGTCGTGGACGGCGCTACCGCCGCCCTCGCCCTCGCTGAAATCGTCGAATCGATCCAGAACCCCTACACCCTTCTCAATGCGTAAATCTCAACGAGACCCGTCCTAGGACGATCCACCCAATCGCCACCCGAAACCTCCCGCAATCCCGCGGGAGTTTTTTCATATGAACCCATATCTGAGATTCCATGTGCGTGGGGGAAAGACTCCCTGTATGGTGTTATACGTATATTCGAGATGAGCTTTCATACCAGGAGGGAAACATGAACAGCAAACTCACGTCGTCCATGCTCGCGCTCACGCTCGCTTCGCTGGCGCACGCAGCACCCACCGTCTACAGCGTCGGAGGCGGATCGAGCGTCCAGTTCCAGAACTACGACCCCACCCTCCCAGACATCGAGTTCCGACTCGAATCCGCCGACTACGGCGGCGGTTCCCAAACCGTCGGGTACCGCCCCCTCGTTGTCGAGACCGGGACGCAATGCTTCATGCCCCCGGCCGGGCTCGTCGAGATCGAAGCCGCGAACATCCACCTCTTCGCCGACACCGGGATGAGCATCGACAACTCCACCCCAAGCTGGGTCTACACCGAACCCGCGTGCGACCTCGGGAGTGTCCTCGACGAAGTGTTCCGGACCTCCGGGTTCGAGGGCTGCTACACCTGCCCCGACGAAAGCTCGATCTACAACTTCGACACGATGGGCCTCCGCTACCTCCCCATCCGCTACGCGCAGCCCGGGACCAGCGACTGGTACTACGGCTGGGTCGCCTTCGAGATCACCAAAGAGATCAATCCCTCATGCCAGGATCTCTGCGCGATGGAGGACCTCCACTCGATCGACTTCAACGTCGTCGCGTTTGCGATCGAGTCCGCACCCAACACACCCATCATCACCGGGGGCGGGCTCTGCGAAGCCGACGTCAACTTCGACGCGCAGGTCGACTTCTTCGACATCTCACTCTTCCTCCAGAACCTCAGCAACGCAGACCCCAGCGCCGACCTCAACAACGACGGAAACTTCGACTTCTTCGACATCTCCGCATTCCTCGGACAGGTCTCCGACCCCTGCGATCTCTGACACACCCACGGCGCATCGCAAACCCGGTGCGCCGTGCTTCGACGTTCCCAATGCCGACCGATCCCACACGACGAGATCGATCCCGGCCACCATCTGTTTCATTCGGAGGAACCAGACATGAGAAATCTCGCCCTGACACTTATCGCGTCAGCACTCACGACCACGGCGCTCGCTGAACCCGTCGTCTTCGATCTCCCGGGAGAAGACGACGACAGAATCATCGTCAACGATCCCATGGACGGCCTCCCCGATTTCCAGGTCTGGACCGACACCTCGGGCAACGAGTTCGACCTCAACTCGATCACGGCCCCCTTCGTCTTCGAGTGGCCCCTAAGCAACGGCACCGGGAACGTGTACGAAGTTCAATCTCCCGACACCGTCCATATGGGTTACTACCCCGACTTCCCGGGGATGGTTGTCGATGAGAACCTCCCCGATTGGTTCAATCTGCAGCGGGGACTCGCAGACTACACCACCAGTCTCCCCCCGATCTACTTCTCAGGAGACTCCCAGAGCCAATGCACCGGCACCGACAGCGCCAACGCGGATTTCGGGGAAGTCTACTACTTCCCCTTCCGGATCAAAGAAGTCGCCGGAACGGACTGGCACTACGGGTGGGCCGCATTCCGGATCTTCTCCAGCACAAGCGAGTGCTGCCTCGTCCCCGGGGTCTGCGACACCATCATCAACATCTCCATCGACTACCAGGGCTTCGCGATCGAATCCGACCCCAACACCCCCATCATCATCGGAGGCGGGCTCTGCCCCGCGGACCTCAACTTCGACGCGCAGCTCGACTTCTTCGACCTCTCCGTCTTCATCCAAGCCCTCGGGAACCAGGAAGAAATCGCCGACGTCAACGAGGACGGCCAATACGATTTCTTCGATGTCTCCGAGTTCCTCCAACTCATGACCACCCCCTGCTTCCCGTAATCTGAGCCAACATCCAGCAAGAGAAAAGGGGCGCCGCTCGACGAGCAGCGCCCCTTGTTTCATACACAGCCCAATCCGATCAACGCTTCTTGTTCATCGGGCGCTTCCCGCCCGGTTTCCCACCGGGCTTCCCCGGCCGACTCGCGTTCATCCGATCGCTCCGCTTCGCGTTCTTGCTCTTGGGCTTCTTCTTCGCGAAGGGCTTCTTGTGGGACGAAGGGTTCTCCGAGTCCCGATGGGACTCGTTCCGAGGACCACGACGGGCACCCCCGGGCTTCCCGCCCCCGCCGCTTTCCGAGTTCCGACGAGGACCACGGGGCTTGTTGAAGCGACGGGGCTTCTTCCCGCCCCCACCACCGCCGCCGTTCCCGCCCGTTCGACGCGCGGGCGCTTCGAACGTCAGGTCATCGTGATCGTCCCCCACGGGGATCTCGATCCGGGAACGCTTCTCGATCTGACGGTACAGCCCGATCTCCGCGCGATCGCACATCGAGATCGCGATCCCCGAGGTCCCCGCGCGAGCCGTCCGACCGATCCGGTGCACATACGTCTCCGGATCCAAGGGCATGTCGAAGTTGATCACGTGGGTGATGTTGCTCACATCGATCCCACGCGCCGCGATATCCGTCGCAACGAGCACGCGCACCTTCCCGCTCTTGAAGTCTTTCATCGCCTTCGTCCGCGCGTTCTGGTTCTTGTCCCCGTGGATCGCTCGAGCACCAACACCCTCGCGATCGAGGTGCTTCGCGATCTTGTCCGCGCCGTGCTTCGTCTTGGAGAACACGAGCATCCGCTCGATCTGCTCCCGCTCCAGGATCCGCATCAGCAGCGTCTTCTTGTGCTCCCGATCGAGCGTGTAGATCCGCTGCGCGATCGCATCGACGGTCGTCGCTTCCGGAGCCGTCTCGATCAGCTCGGGCTCCGTCAGCATCGTGTCAGCGAGCGCCCGGATCTCCTTCGAGACCGTCGCGGAGAACAGCAGCGTCTGACGATCCTCGCGCACCATCGCGACGATCTTCCGCATGTCGTGGATGAACCCCATGTCGAGCATCCGATCCGCTTCGTCGAGCACCAGCAGTTCGACCTCGCGCAGATCCACCTTCCCCTGATCGCACAGGTCCATCAGACGACCCGGGGTCGCGATCAGCACATCGATCCCCGCGCGGATCGCCGCGACCTGCTTCCGCTGGTTCACCCCACCGAACACCACCGCGTGGCGCAGCTTCAGGTGCTTCCCGTACGCAACGAAGCTATCGAAAATCTGCTGCGCAAGCTCGCGCGTCGGCGCAAGCACGAGCGCCCTCGGGTTCCGACCCGGCGTGAACCGGGTCCCCATCTCGTTCAGGATCTGGAGCACCGGGAGCGCGAACGCGCACGTCTTCCCCGTCCCCGTCTGCGCCGTCCCCAGGATGTCCGTCCCCTCCAGCGCGACAGGAATCGCTCGGGCTTGGATCGCCGTCGCTTCGGTGTAGCCCTTGTCGGTCACCGCGCGAACGATGGGCTCGTCGAGCCCCAGTTCAGTAAACTTCATATGGAATGTCTTCTCGTCTTCCCGGCCTGTATCAGAGGTGTTCCGGATCGGTTCTGGGCATCAGGAGCCCTGCAATTCCGGAATGTCAGGCGTGCGCACGAAGCGTCAGAGGCGAGCAACCGGAGTGGGTATCACGCGCCGAACCCCTGAAAGTTCAAGGCGCTACGACAACCATAGCCCCCGACCCCGCCGGAAACACCCCGACTCCACCCCAGGATCAAGATTCCTGATTGACCCAACCTCCTGAAAGGGCTACCGTTGTCGCCCTGCGGATCACACCAGATCCGCCCTGGAAGGACCGAACGATGAAGAAAGACACCCACCCCACGTACTACCCCTCGTGCAAGGTCTACTACAACGGCGAAGTCGTCATGACCGTCGGCGCGACCGTGCCCGAACTCAAGGTCGATGTTTGGTCGGGTTCCCACCCCTTCTTCACCGGCAACTCCGCCTTCGTGGACGCCACCGGCCGCGTTGAACGCTTCCAGAAGAAGTTCGCCGGCGATTACTTCAAGAACAAGAAGAAGTAAGCCAACACGCGCCCGCGTTACCGGACCCAACACCCAAACGCCTTCCGATTCCGTCGGAAGGCGTTTTTCTCCATCCTCACACGGATCTCGTTGAAATGAACGCATCCATCAGGCACAATCAAGCGTATCCGTTGACTCTCACACGGCGATGTCGTTCCGTGCTCGCCGTCGGGTCTCACTGTCCGTGAACCCAAGATTCGACCATCACGCGCTCCGACGCCCGTGTGTTCTCTCGGCGCTCAGAGGTGTGTGTCCATCCGTCCTCGGCCCACCCGAATCCGGTGGGCGATATCCACCGCAAGGGATCTCACCACATGAAGAACACCGCCCTCACCCTCACCGCGATCGTCCTCGCATCAGGCACCGCCCTCGCCGCGGATCACTGCTGCGACACGACCTGCTCGATCGAGAACACCCCCGTCGCGCTCGCCCCCATCGATAACGAAGCGACCCTCGAGCTCATCGCCTCCCAGGTCATCAAAGCCCTCCCCCTCGATCACCAGCTCATGATCAGCCAAGCCGGAGGCCTCGGCGCGAGCGCCGTCGATGTCAACGCCATCGAACGCATCCGCGACAAGCACGTAGACATCGACATCCTCGGCTACGAACTCCCCGACGATGTCACTCCTTCCGACCTCCGTGAGATCCTCATCTCCGACAAGCTCGAAGCACGCCTCACCGAGTTCCAGAGCACCCTCATCGATCGCATGATCGAAACCTTCGAGAACGGTCAGCTCCCCCCCATGACCTGTTTCGCGCCCGGGACCGATTCCGAGTTCGTCGAAGCGATCAACGCGCTCCACACCCTCGCGTCCTCCATCTCCTTCCAAGCCAACTCCCGCTGGACCAACACCGCCACCAACGGCGGCGGGCTCAGCCAGGGCGATCCCACCACCCTCACCTACTCCTTCGTCCCCGATGGGACCTTCGTCCCCAACCTCATCGGTGTCTCCGGGAGCTCCAACTTCCGCGCATGGATGAACGGGATCTACGGCTCCCAAGCCACCTGGCAACCCCTCTTCGATCAGGTCTTCGCCCGTTGGGCCGAGCTCTGCGGCCTCTCCTACGCCTACGAACCCAACGACGACGGCGCCAACCTCAACGGCCCCTCCGGGGTCATCGGGGTCCGCGGCGACGTCCGTATCGCCGCCATCACCATCGACGGCAACTCCAACACCCTCGCGTACAACAACTTCCCCAACGACGGCGACATGGTCTTCGACTCCGCCGACAACTTCTACAACGTCACCAGCGCCCAGTCCCGCCGACTCCGCAACGTCACTGCGCACGAGCACGGGCACGGCATCGGGATGAACCATGTCTGTCCCATCCAGTCCACCAAGCTCATGGAGCCCTTCTACTCCGGTTCCTACGACGGACCCCAGCTCGACGACATCCTCCTCGGACACCGTCACTACGGGGATAACGACGAGCCCAACAACTCCCTCGCGCAGCCGACCGACCTCGGGAACGTCAACACCTCCACCATCCTCGGCCGAGACAACCTCAGCATCGACGACAACTCGGATCGGGACTTCTTCGAGATCAACCTCACCGAACCCGCCGAGCTCGTCATCGCCGTCGCACCCGCCGCCGGCGAGTACCTCAACGGCCCCCAGAACTTCAACGGCTCCTGCTCCGCAGGGACCCTGACCGACTACAACTCGATCCACAACCTCCGGATCTCCGTCTACACCCCCGACGATCTCTTCAACCCCCAAGCGACCTCCGACGTCGCCCCCGCCGGGCAGGGCGAGTTCCTCACCTACCAAGCAGAGACCGCCGGGACCGTCTGGATCGAGATCGACCCCTCGACCAACACCAACTCGGTTCAGCGCTACACCCTCACCCTCGTCGCCAACGACCTCCCCTTCCTCGGCCCGATCGTCAACGCCGATGAACCCCAGAGCGTCCTCCCCGGAGAGATGACCGACTTCAACGTCACCATCGATCCGCGCGATGACTCCATCGTCGGGACCCCCCAGCTCTTCACGAGCGTCAACGGCGGCTCCTTCTCCTCCACCAACCTCGTCTCCGCCGGCGGAAACGACTACACCGCGACCCTCCCGGCCGTCAACTGCGACGACACCCTCGAGTTCTACATCCAAGCCGAAGGTGATTCCTCAGGCACCATCTCCCTCCCCGCCTCCGGCGCCGCAGACCCCTTCTCCGCCGCCGTCGGGGACCTCGATGTCATCCTCACCGATGACTTCGAAACCGACATGGGCTGGGGTGTCGCCGGGACCATCCTCACCCAATCCGGAGGCCGCTGGGAACGCGGCGTCCCCGCGGGTGACGGCTCCCGCGCCGACCCGACCGAGGACTACGACGGTTCCGGACAGTGCTACCTCACCGGAAACGTCGCAGGCAACTCCGACGTTTCCGGCGGCAACACCATCCTCCTCTCCCCCACCCTCGACGTGTCGGGCAGCCCCGAAGCCACCATCTCCTACGCCCGTTGGTTCCACAACTCCTTCGGTGACAACGCCAACATCGAGACCTTCCAGGTCCTGATCTCCAACAACAACGGGATCAACTTCGTCCCCCTCGAAACCGTCGCAGGCAACAGCCCCGAGTCCAACGGCGGATGGTTCTACAAGACCTTCCGGATCGCCGACTTCGTCGAGCCCACGTCGCAGGTCCGTCTCCAGTTCATCGCCAAGGATGACGTCGGTGCCGTCGTCGAAGCGGGTGTCGATGCGATCTCCGTCGGAGGCCTCGTCTGCGAAGACCCCATGACCGACTGCGCCCCCGACATCAACATGGACGGCCAGCTCGACTTCTTCGATGTCTCCGCCCTCCTCAACGGTGAAGTCGATTACAACGGCGACACCCAGTTCGACTTCTTCGATATCTCCCAGTTCCTCCAAGCCTTCAGCGCCGGCTGCCCGTAACCCAGTCGCCCCAACCCGACCCCACCAGCCCCCGGCACCCCGCCGGGGGCTTTTCTTTCCGCCAATCGTATGTATAATCCGTTCATCCACAAATACGGATGAACCAATCCCGCGTCCCAAGAGACCCCCCATGACCGATCCACGACCAACCCTCGTCGAACGCTTCTCCCAAGGGATCATCGTCTGGGACGGCGCGATGGGCACCCAGATCCACAACCTCGATCTCGACCTCAACACCGACTACAAGGGCTGCGAGAACTGCACCGACATCCTCTCCATGACCCGTCCGGACGCCATCGCCGAGATCCACCGCGCCTACCTCCGCGCGGGCGCCGACGTCGTCACCACCAACTCCTTCGGCGCCGCCGCCCACGTCCTCGGCGAGTTCGACCGCGCCGAGGACGCAGAACAAGTCGCGCACGACGCAGCCCAGTGCGCCAGACGAGCCGCCGACGAGTTCTCCACACCCGACCACCCCCGCTACGTCGCCGGGTCTCTCGGCCCGGGAACCAAGCTCATCACCCTCGGGAACATCAAGTTCGTCCCCCTGCGCGACTCCTACAAAGTCGCCGCGAAGGGGCTCATCCGAGGAGGCGCCGACGCAATCCTCCTCGAGACCTGCCAAGACCCCCTCCAGATCAAAGCGGCCATCCAAGCGATCAACCTCGCGCACGACGAGCTCAACCTCGAACGAGGAACCGTCCCCACCCTCGTCTCCGTCACGATCGAACAAACCGGGACCATGCTCGTCGGCGCGTCCATCGACGCCGTCATCGAAACCCTCCGCCCCTACCCCATCGCCTCCCTCGGGCTCAACTGCGCCACCGGCCCGAGCGAGATGCTCGCGCACGTCCGAACCCTCGCAACCAAATGGGACCGACCCATCACCCTCATGCCCAACGCCGGGCTCCCCGTCCTCGAAGACGGCAAAACCGTCTACCCCCTCGGACCCGAATCCTTCGTCAAAGCCGTCAAACCCTTCCTCGATGAAGGACTCGTCAGCGCCATCGGAGGCTGCTGCGGCACAACCCCCGACCACATCGCCCAGCTCCGAACCCTCGCAGACACCCTCGACAAACAACCCGCGCCCAAAAAGGAAATCGTCCCCTCCTGCTCCTCCCTCTACAGCGCCGTCGAGTACCGACAGGACCAGTCCTTCCTCATCATCGGAGAACGCTGCAACGCCTCGGGCTCGCGCAAGTTCAAACGACTCCTCGAAGAAGAAGACTGGGACGGAATTGTCTCCCTCGCGCGCGAACAGGTCAAAGACCGATCCCACGTCCTCGACGTCAACGTCGATGTCGCCGGGCGCGACAGCAAACGCGACATGCGCGAGGTCGTCTCCAGACTCATCAAACAAGTCGATGCGCCCCTCATGCTCGACTCCACCAACCCCGACATCATCCGCGCCGGGCTCGAATGCGCCGGCGCCAAGTGCATCATCAACTCCGCCAACTTCGAAGACGGCGACGAGAAGTTCGACGAGCTCTGCACCCTCGCGCGAGACTTCGGCGCCGCCCTCGTCATCGGGACCATCGACGAAGACGAAGAACAAGCCATGGCCCGGACCGCCGAGCGCAAACTCGCGATCACCGAACGAGCCGTCGAACGCGCGACCAAGGTCCACGGGATCCCCGTCTCCGACCTCTTCATCGATCCCCTCGTCCTCCCGATCTCGACGGGGATGGATGCCGACCGTCGCTCCGCCGACGAGCTCGTCAAAGGCACCCACGCCATCAGCGAGCGCTACCCCGACATCCAGCTCACCTGCGGGCTCTCCAACGTCTCCTTCGGGCTGAGCCCCGCCGCGCGCGTCGTCATCAACGCCGTCCTCCTCGACGAACTCGTCAAGAGCGGGATGACCAGCGCCATCGTCCACGCGAGCAAGATCACCCCCCTCCACAAGATCCCCGAAGACCAGTCCAGCGCCGCCCGCGCCCTCATCCACGACAACCGCGCCCTGTCCGCAGGAGGAACCGGTCTCCCCGAAGGGATCACCGACGAATCCTTCGACCCCCTCTCACACGTCATCGAGCTCTTCGCCGACGCGCAGGAACAGACCACCGAGAAAGAGACCAGGAACCTCACCCTCGAAGAACGCCTCCAGACCCACATCATCGACGGCGAGCGCGAAGGGCTCGACGACACCATCAACGAAGCCCTCGCCAAATACCCGCCGCTCGACATCATCAACGACCACCTCCTCGCCGGCATGAAAGTCGTCGGCGAACTCTTCGGCTCCGGCCAGATGCAGCTCCCATTCGTCCTCCAGAGCGCCGAGGTCATGAAGAAAGCCGTCGCGCTCCTCGAACCCCACATGGAGAAATCCTCCACCCAGACCAAGGGCTCCATCGTCCTCGCCACCGTCAAAGGCGACGTCCACGACATCGGCAAGAACCTCGTAGACATCCTCCTCACCAACAACGGCTACACCGTCCACAACCTCGGGATCAAACAACCCATCGATGCGATCCTCGACGCCTACGAGAAAACCAACGCCAACGCCATCGGGCTCTCCGGGCTCCTCGTCAAATCCGTCAACGTGATGGAAGACAACCTCAAGGAGATGACGGCCAAGGGACTCAAGGTCCCCGTCATCCTCGGGGGCGCAGCCCTCACCAGGACCTACGCCGAGGGCTACCTCGCAAGCGTCTATGGATCCGAGCTCTACTACGCCAAAGACGCCTTCGAAGGGCTCGACACCATGAACGCCATCATCTCAGGCAAAGGCCCCGAACTCCTCGCCAAGGCCCAGGAGCGCCAAACCTCCCGCGCCCAGACCCTCGCGCAGCACGCAAACAAAGCCAACGCCGCGGACGACCTCCCCTCCCAGCAAGCCACCGCAACCCTCACCCGATCCGAAGTCTCGCGCGACACCGAGCTCCCCACCCCGCCCTTCTGGGGAACCCGCGTCATCAAAGACGTCGCGTTCAAGGACATCTTCGCCTACATCAACCCCACCGCGCTCTTCGCCGTGCAGTGGCAGCTCAAGCGCGGAAAACAATCCAAAGAAGACCACGACCGACTCATCGAGGACGTCGCCAAACCCAAGTTCAAAGAACTCACCCAACGCTGCCTCCAGGAACCCATCCTCGACCCCAAAGTCGTCTACGGCTACTTCCCCTGCGCCTCCGACCAAGACTCCATCGTCGTCTACGACCCCAAAGACCACGACAAAGAACGCGCGCGGTTCCCCTTCCCGCGCCAGCCCAAGGGCAAACGCCTGTGCATCTCGGACTTCTACCGGGACCTCGACGAGTGCAGAACCCTCGGGCGCAAAGACGTCCTCCCCATGATGTGCGTCACCATGGGCTACAGCATCTCCGCGCACACCCGGAAGCTCTTCGAATCCAACGAATACCAGGACTACCTCTACTGGCACGGCATCGGTGTCGAATCCGCCGAAGCCCTCGCCGAACTCTGGCACAAACGCATCCGCCAGGAACTCGGGTTCGGACACGAGGACAGCACCACCATCCCCGACCTCTTCAAACAGGGCTACCGGGGATCCCGCTACTCCTTCGGATACCCCGCCTGCCCCGACATGTCGCTCCACGAACCCATGTGGGAGCTCCTCGACCCCACACGGATCGGGTGCACCCTCACCGAGAACCACCAGATCGATCCCGAGCAGTCCACCTGCGCGATCATCACCCACCACCCCGAAGCCCGCTACTTCAACGCGTGATCACGATCCAGCGCCCGTGCGCCGTTCCTTGAGCAGCAGCACCAGGAAGATCGGCCCGCCCACCAGCGACGTCAGCACCCCCACCGGGATCAGCCCCGCGTCCGTGCGCACGAACCGCGCCACCACATCCGCGCCCAGCACGAGCGACGCGCCCACCAGCGCCGACCCGACGATCAACCCCGAGTGCCGCGCCCCGAGCACCAATCGCACCAGGTGCGGGCTCACCAGCCCCACAAAACCGATCGGTCCCGCCAGAACGATCGACACCGTCGTCAGCACCCCCGCGCCCACAAGCTGACCCACGCGCACCCGACCCAGGCGCACCCCCACACTCCGCGCCTCATCATCCCCGAGCGCGCTCGCGTCGTACGCGCCCGCGCTCACAACCGACCACCCCACCACCACCAGCGCGATCACCGACCCCACAACCAGATCCCCCCGATCCAGATCATCCCTGAGGGACCCCATCATCCACCGAGCCGTCGAGAACCCCCGATCCGACATCTGACTCGCAACCAGCAGCGTCGCCGACCCCAGGATCACACTCACGATCACCCCGATCAGGATCATCGTCACCGGATCGATCACCCCGCGCCTCGACGACAACCCCCACACCAACAACAACACCCCCCCCCCCCCCCCCAGCCCCCGCCCCCCGCCCCC
>Ga0256829_1003014_pt1 | contig 12033 bp, 10 predicted proteins | sample 131447metaG_FD_185979 | JGI IMG/M metagenome (GOLD analysis project Ga0256829, IMG submission 185979) | Hydrothermal vent microbial communities from Lau Basin, Pacific Ocean - 131-447 | ecosystem: Environmental > Aquatic > Marine > Hydrothermal vents | place: Pacific Ocean: Lau Basin | collected... | reverse complement strand
TCACCGCTGTATATCGAAGCTTATGATGAGGAGCAATTAATTGCAGTAGCAGTAACTGACGTTGTTGATCACGAAAGCATGCCTCACGGACTATCCGCACTGTACACATTTTTTGATCCAGACTATCAAAACCAGTCCTTAGGGACTTGGATGATCTTGCAACAAATTGTACTTGCAAAAGCTCAACTCAGACCGTTTGTTTATCTAGGTTATTACGTAGAAGGCTGCCAAAAAATGTCGTACAAACACAAATTTCACCCCTTCGAGCAATTCAGCCACAACAATTGGCTTAGAATTGATAAAAATCCCGCGTATTAGCTTTACAGTCGGGCCAAGATTGGTTAAGGTCTGCGCGGCAAAATTATTGAATCACTGAGGTAACTGCTTTACATGGCAAAAGAAGATTGTATTGAAATGGAAGGTACGGTTTTAGATACCCTACCTAACACTATGTTTCGTGTTGAACTAGAAAATGGTCACGTTGTTACAGCGCACATTTCTGGAAAAATGCGTAAAAACTATATTCGAATTCTTACTGGCGACAAGGTAACGGTGGAAATGACACCTTACGACCTTACAAAGGGTCGTATTGTTTATCGCGCCAGATAATGTGCCATTTTGCGGTTAACGCAATAAAAAAAGCCCGATAGTTAAATACTGTCGGGCTTTTTTGTTATACGTCACTCAAAACAGAGTCGACTAATTCGACTCCGTTTCTTCACTCACCTCATCCACACCGGTATAGGTAAATGCCAAGCCGTCACTGTCATCTAAATCAACTTTAACACTACCACCTTTGACTAGAGTGCCAAACAGCAACTCATTCGCAAGCTCTTTCTTTAGCTCTTCTTTGATAAGTCTTGCCATAGGTCGAGCGCCCATTGCTTTGTCGTAACCTTTTTCTGCAAGGTAAGCACGCGCAGACGAAGACACTTCCAGCGACACACCTTTAACATCAAGCTGGGCCTGTAACTCAATAATAAACTTATCAACCACTTGAAGAATAATTTCAGCATCTAGGTGATTAAACCAAATAATACCATCTAGGCGGTTTCGGAATTCTGGAGTAAACACCTTGTTGATTTCACTCATTGCATCGTGACTATGATCTTGCTGCTTGAACCCAATAGACTTACGCACAGTCTCTTGAACGCCAGCATTCGTGGTCATTACCAATACCACATTTCTAAAGTCTACTTTACGGCCGTTGTTGTCAGTAAGCGTACCGTGGTCCATAACCTGCAAAAGAATGTTGTAGATATCGCTGTGCGCCTTCTCTATTTCATCAAGTAATACCACTGAATACGGGTTCTTTATCACTGCATCAGTGAGCAAACCACCTTGGTCAAAACCAACATAACCAGGAGGTGCACCAATTAAACGACTCACCGCATGGCGCTCCATGTATTCCGACATATCGAAACGCACAAGCTCAACACCCATTATCTTGGCAAGCTGCTGAGTAACTTCCGTTTTACCTACCCCTGTTGGGCCTGCAAACAAGAAACTACCGATTGGCTTCTCTTCCGCACCCAAGCCAGAACGGGAAAGTAAAATAGCATCATTGAGCGTCTCAATGGCTTTATCTTGACCAAACACAACCATCTTTAAGTTTCGACCAAGGTTTTTAAGCACCTCTTTATCTGACGCCGACACTGACTTTTCAGGAATACGCGCCATTTTCGCAATAATTTGCTCTATGTCGCCCACGCCTATAGTTTTCTTACGCTTAGATTGAGGTAACAAACGCTGACTTGCGCCCGCCTCATCCATTACATCTATGGCTTTGTCGGGTAAATGACGCTCATTGATGTATTTGGCACTAAGTTCAGCCGCCGCCTGAAGCGCTTTTTGCGTGAAACGCACGCTGTGGTGTTCTTCATAACGGCTTTTAAGGCCAAGCAGTATTTTAGTGGTATCACTTACACTTGGTTCAGTAACATCTACCTTTTGGAAACGTCGAGCCAGTGCGCGGTCTTTTTCAAAAATACCTTGGTATTCTTGGTAAGTCGTTGAACCAATGCAGCGAAGCTCCCCGCTGGAAAGCTTGGGTTTGAGCAGATTAGATGCATCCATCACACCGCCTGACGCAGCACCTGCACCAATGATGGTGTGAATTTCATCAATAAAGAGTATGGCGTCAGGATCTTTCCCTAGCTCTTTAAGAATCGATTTAAGTCGTTTCTCAAAATCACCCCTATATTTGGTACCCGCTAACAGGCCACCCAAGTCTAATGAATAAACTGTACTATTACCGATAACCTCAGGTACGTCATCAGTGACGATACGGTATGCTAAACCTTCAGCGATAGCTGTTTTTCCCACACCCGCTTCACCCACAAGTAATGGGTTATTCTTACGACGACGACACAAAATTTGAATAGTGCGCTCTAATTCTTGATCGCGACCAATGAGAGGGTCGATTTTGCCGTCTTTGGCGTGCTGGTTTAGATCAGTTGCATACTTAGCCAGCGCTGAACCACCGTCTTCAGAGGAATCGCCCTCTTCATTTGACTCTGGGTTTACCGGACTTTCATCGTCCGCTTTACTTACGCCATGGCTGATGTAGTTCACCACATCAAGGCGAGTTACATCTGATTTTTTGAGAATATAAACCGCTTGCGATTCCTGCTCACTAAAGATGGCAACAAGAACGTTCGCACCGGTCACTTCATCTTTACCCGACGACTGAACGTGAAAAACCGCACGTTGAAGTACGCGCTGAAAACCCAATGTTGGTTGTGTTTCTCTTTCGTTTATCTGGTCGTCCAAAATTAACGGGGTGGTATCTTTTACGAAAGACAACAACTCTGACTTAATAACTTCAATATCTGCACCACACGCTAAAAGCGCTTCACGAGCGGCGGAATTGTCTAATAGTGCTAGTAGGAGGTGTTCTACCGTCATAAACTCGTGACGCTGTTCTCTAGCAAACACAAAGGCTTGATTTAACGTTTGCTCAAGTTCTTTATTCAACATAATTACTCGCCCTCTACAGTTTGACTTACGCCGGTTCCATCGTACACATCAGTGGATGCTGATGCTTTCTTGCATGCTGGTTCACCAACATGACTTTAGTTTCTGCTATCTCAGCAGTAAAAATGCCACATACAGCTTTCCCTTGATAATGTACTGTAAGCATCAATTGGTTAGCTTTCTCTGCGTCCATATTGAAAAATTGTATTAATACTTCTATGACAAAATCCATGGGGGTGTAGTCGTCATTATTCAACAACACTTTGTACATCGGAGGTGGCTGCGCCTTTTTGCGCTGCTCGTCTTTTAGCTTATCCTTTTCGATACTAATGGCGTTGTCTTTACTCATAACTTAATAATAGTGCTTCACAGGCATAACGCTTATAAAAATTGTATAAAATTAATTGGCGTTTAGCCTTGACATAATATGGTTAAAAAATCTACATTTTGATTAAGGCTTCGTAATTGTACGGGCCTTGAATGCGCTTGTTTCTATAATGGGGGCATTACCGTGTTAGTTCAAGGATTAAGAGGAAGTCGAAGTATGGCGATTGGCAAAGTTAAATGGTTTAACAACGCGAAAGGGTTTGGGTTTATTGTTCCAGAGGACGGTGGAGAGGACATATTCGCTCATTACTCTACGATTCAAATGGAAGGATATCGCTCATTAAAGGCAGGTCAAGAAGTGACCTTTGATGTTCAGCAGGGTCCGAAAGGGCTTCACGCAGAAAATATCGGCTTCAAAGAAGAACCTGAGCGTTAATAAAACATAGAATTTATTAGTGGTCAGTGGCTATCCACTGGCCATATTTTAAACGGTTTACGAGTTAAATCTCGATTTTTTGTGCATGTATATCAGACCATTCGGTCATATTATTTCAGCTCTTGCACACGTTAAACGTCAGAAAAATAAAAAGCCCGATGTTATTCAACATCGGGCTTTTTTGTTTTTGGTTAAAAACATTAACCAATAATATTGTTCAATGTTGCGCTTGGGCGCATTGCTGCTGATGCCTTATCAAAATCAGGGAAGTAGTATCCGCCGATATCTTTCGCAGAGCCTTCAGTTGCAGTAATCTCACTAATAATAGTGTCGATGTTCGCTTCAAGCTCGCTAGCTACTTTTCCAAATTCCGCTGCTAACTCAGCGTCTTCGGTTTGTGCAGCAACTTCTTTTGCCCAGAACAGCGCAAGATAAGCATGGCTACCACGGTTATCCAATTGACCTGCTTTTCTCAAAGGTGACTTGCCTTCGTTAAGCAATGTTTCTGTCGCTTTGTCTAGTGCAGACGCAAGCACTTGCGCTTTAGTATTACCTTGCTTATTCGCGAAGTCTTCCAAAGATACCGCTAGTGCTAAGAATTCACCCAGTGAATCCCAACGCAAGTGGCCTTCTTCAACAAACTGTTGTACGTGCTTAGGCGCACTACCACCAGCACCAGTCTCGAACAAGCCACCGCCGGCCATTAGAGGCACAATAGAAAGCATCTTGGCACTTGTACCAAGCTCTAGAATTGGGAACAAATCAGTAAGGTAGTCGCGAAGTACGTTACCTGTTACAGAGATAGTATCTAGACCACGAATCGCTCGCTCCATTGAGTAACGAATAGCACGAACAGGTGACATGATCTGAATGTCTAGGCCGTCTGTGTCGTGGTCAGCAAGGTAGGTATCCACTTTCTTGATTAGCTGCGCATCGTGTGCACGCTCGTCGTCTAGCCAGAATACTGCTGGCATACCCGATTGACGTGCACGAGTAACAGCAAGCTTAACCCAATCTTGAATCGGCGCGTCTTTCGCCTGACACATACGCCAGATATCGCCCTCTTCAACGTCGTGTTCAATAAGCACGTTACCATCTTGGTCAATCACTTGAACTGTACCATCGGTGTGTAGCTCAAATGTTTTGTCGTGTGAACCGTACTCTTCCGCTTTTTGCGCCATCAAACCAACGTTAGGTACAGTACCCATGGTTGTTGGATCAAATGCACCATGCGTTTTACAGAAGTTGATAACTTCTTGGTAGATAGTCGCGTACGTACTCTCTGGAATTACCGCTTTAGTGTCTGCTGGGCGACCATCTGGCCCCCACATTTGACCTGAGTTACGGATCATTGCTGGCATTGATGCGTCAACAATTACGTCACTTGGTACGTGCAGGTTAGAAATACCCTTGTCAGAGTTAACCATTGCTAGCAACGGACGGTTTGCATAACATGCGTTGATATCGCGCTCAATTTCAGAACGTTGCGATTCAGGAAGAGTCGCAATTTTGTCGTATACGCTACCCAAACCGTTGTTAGGGTTTACACCAAGCTCGTCGAAAAGCTCACCGTATTTTTCAAACAAATCTTTGTAGAAAACTTTTACACAGTGACCAAATACAATGGGGTGAGACACCTTCATCATTGTCGCTTTAACGTGTAACGAGAACAAGATACCCGTTTTCTTAGCGTCTTCAATTTGCTCTTCAAAGAATGCACATAGCGCTTTTTTGCTCATGAACATTCCGTCGATAACTTCGCCCGCGAGTAGATCAACGCGAGGCTTCAGGGTTTTCTTGCTACCGTCTTTACCAGTAAATTCGATGCTGACGTGACCTGCTTTTTCTACCGTCAGTGATTTCTCACCTGAGTAGAAGTCGCCTCCGCGCATGTGTGCAACGTGGGTCTGAGAAGCTTGGCTCCAGGCGCCCATTGAATGAGGGTGCTTGCGCGCATAATTTTTAACCGCATTTGGTGCACGACGGTCAGAGTTACCTTCACGTAGTACTGGGTTTACTGCACTACCTAGAACTTTGCTGTAGCGCTCACGAATATCTTTTTCTTCGTCGGTAGATGCATCTTCCGGAAATTCAGGAACGTTAAAGCCATTTTCGTTCAATTCTTTGATTGCAGCGCGCAATTGAGGAATAGAAGCACTAATGTTCGGTAGCTTAATAATGTTCGCATGGGGATCCTGCGTCATTTCACCCAATTCAGCCAACGCATCAGACATTTTCTGAGCATCAGTTAAGTACTCAGGGAAGTGTGCAAGAATACGCGCGGCAAGAGAAATATCACTTAACTCAACGTCAATGTCAGCTGCGCTAGCAAACTTCTTAATGATGGGTAGCAAGGAATATGTCGCCAAGGCTGGTGCTTCGTCAGTCTTGGTATAGATAATCTTTGAGTTGGCTTTACTCATTATATACCTCAATGTTGTCGGTAGAAGGCTACCGATATTTTTAGTCCATTTAGTTGCATTGCACCCTCACTGCCCAGAGACACAGCAAAGAAAATGCAAAACGGGATTGATGTTTGCTATCCGGAAACGGAAGTGTGCCGGATATCACTTGTTGTAAACACCGGGAGCAAACCTGTAGGGCCTGAACGGGTGTGCGGATTTTTTTTTACTTTTCGACCGCGAACAATAGTATAGGGACGAAAGCTAGAGTTACAAGTCATACCATAGGCTTATCCATGCAAGTTTTTGCGGTTTTATTCACTTTTGGTACGAAAATCCCATCGAGTTACTTTCTGTGCTAGACTTTGCCCCGCTTCGCAACCCAATATACTGCCGCTTAAGTTATGACAAAAAAGTCTAAAATCATCTTATTTAACAAGCCATTTCAAGTACTATCACAGTTCACAGATGCTGATGGAAGACAAACCTTAAAAGACTTTATCTCAGTACCGAATGTTTACGCCGCGGGGCGATTAGACAGAGATTCTGAAGGTCTCCTCGTTCTCACCGATGATGGTAAGTTGCAACACAAGCTTGCACACCCTAAAGCTAAAACCAGCAAAACCTATTGGGTTCAAGTAGAAGGGATCCCCGATGAAAAAGCGATTCAAGCGCTGTGTAGCGGCGTTGAGCTAAAAGACGGAATGACACGCCCAGCCAAGGTTAAAGCCATGGAACCGCCCGACGTTTGGGATAGGAATCCCCCCGTTAGATTCCGTCAGTCCATACCGACGTCGTGGCTTTCAATAACTATTTCAGAGGGACGAAACCGTCAAGTTCGACGTATGACAGCGCATGTCGGTTATCCAACCTTGCGATTGATTCGCTATCGCGTGGGAAATTGGACTATTGACGGTATTCAAAACGGTAGTTATACCCAAATCGAATTGTAGTTTTAATGCACATTTTTTGATGTGATTTACCTAATGAATTCTGGTAAAATCCGCGACCCTGAATTCAACCCAAGAGAGTGTACTGCATCTGTGAGTGATATTGCTGTCAACGCTAATAAAAAAGTCATCGTCGGAATGTCTGGCGGTGTTGATTCTTCTGTGTCTGCCTACTTGTTACAACAACAAGGATACCAGGTAGAAGGTTTGTTCATGAAAAACTGGGAAGAAGACGACAATGACGAGTATTGCGCAGCCGCAGAGGACCTTAAAGACGCGCAAGCGGTTGCCGACAAGTTGGGCATAGAACTTCACACCATTAACTTTGCTGCCGAATATTGGGACAACGTATTCGAATACTTTCTCGCTGAATACAAAGCCGGACGCACACCCAACCCCGACATTATGTGCAATAAAGAAATCAAGTTTAAAGCGTTTCTTGAATTTGCCGCGGAAGACTTGGGTGCCGATTATATTGCCACAGGCCATTATGTGCGCCGCCGTGAACAAAACGGACACTGGCAAATGCTACGCGGACTAGATAACAACAAAGACCAAAGTTACTTTTTATATACCCTTGGTGAAGAGCACGTTGCGAAAACACTATTCCCCGTGGGTGACATCGAAAAGCCAGAAGTGCGCCGTATCGCCGAAGAGCAAGATCTCATTACTCACGACAAAAAAGACTCTACGGGTATTTGCTTTATTGGCGAGCGCAAGTTCAAGGACTTTCTTGCCCGTTACCTTCCTGCACAGCCTGGTATTATCGAAACCGCCGAAGGTGAAGATATTGGTAAACACGAAGGATTGATGTACCACACATTAGGTCAACGCAAAGGCCTACTCATTGGCGGTAAAAAAGACAAGGGTGATCAACCTTGGTATGTGGTTGATAAAGACGTTAAGCGCAACGTACTTATTGTGGGACAAGGTGCCGACCACCCTCGCCTGTACTCGAAAGGATTGATTGCAAATCAGCTTCATTGGGTTGATAGAACACCGATAGCAGAAGAACTGCGTGCGGTAGTAAAAACCCGTTATCGTCAAACTGATATTCCATGCACAATAAAGCCCATTGATAATGACACAATCGAAGTTATTTTTGATGAGCCGCAAAAAGCGGTAACACCAGGTCAATCTGCGGTGTTTTACAGCGGTGAAGTGTGCTTGGGCGGTGGTATTATTGAGAGATATATTCGCTAATGTTAGACAAACAAATTGAAGCTTATTTAGCCCTAGCAGGCGTTTGTCAGTCGGCAGCATTGGTGCAACAAATTGCACGTCGCGGAAATGTTGAACAAGACGCTTTCGAAGCTAGCTTATCGAGTATACTGGTTACCGACCCTGAGTCACCTCAGCACGTGTTTGGGCAACTGGCAAATGTTAAAGTTGGGTATAAAACCCTGTTATCACAACTGTCTGACAAGCAGGGCAATAAAGATACAGAGATTACCCGTTATATTGCGAGTATTCTGGGCTTAGAACGCAAGCTATCACGAAAGCCTGACGCCATGAATGAATTGGCAGAGCGCATCTCTCACGTGCAGCGCCAGTTAGCTCACGTTGATTTTAATAACACCCAAATCGTTGGGGCACTTGCCAGCATCTATAGTGATATAGTGAGTCCCCTAGCCCCCCGTATACAAGTTGCAGGAAACCCCGACTATCTCAGTCAGCCTGCAAACCAGCAACGGGTGAGAGCACTGCTACTTGCAGGAGTTCGAGCAGCGGTAATGTGGCGTCAAATGGGCGGCCAACGCCGTCAGATCCTATTTCGCAGAAAACAAATTTTAAATAGTGCTGTTAAGGCACTCAGGTTGATAAACTAGTTGAGGAGCAAAAGGTGGAACTGAGCCAGTTAACTGCAATTTCCCCTGTCGACGGTCGTTACGCTGGAAAGAGCGCAGAATTGCGTAGTATTTTTAGTGAATATGGCTTACTTAAATACCGTGTACAAGTGGAAGTACGCTGGTTACAGATGTTGTCTAACAACCCGCAAATCGAAGAAGTACCAGCATTCTCTGCGGCTTCAAACGAGCTACTTGACGGAATCGTTGCGAACTTTAGCGTTGACGACGCCATGCGTATCAAAGAAATCGAGCGCACTACCAACCACGATGTAAAAGCGGTTGAGTACTTCCTGAAAGAAAAAGTAGAAACTAACAGCGAACTTAGTGCTGTTAACGAATTCATTCACTTTGCCTGCACCTCAGAAGACATCAATAACCTTTCTCACGCGCTTATGCTTACCGAAGCCCGTGACAGCGTTCTTCTTCCGTATTGTAACAAGCTTATCGACGCTATCGTTGACCTAGCTCACGCTTACAAAACCGTACCAATGATGGCACGTACCCACGGTCAGCCAGCGTCTCCCACCACTATGGGTAAAGAAATGGCCAATGTTGCCATTCGCCTTCGTCGTCAACGGGACCAAATTGCCAAAGTGGAACTACTGGGCAAAATTAATGGCGCTGTTGGTAACTACAATGCACACCTTTCAGCTTACCCTAATGTTGATTGGCATGACGTATCTGAGAAGTTTGTGACTTCGTTGGGTATCACGTGGAATTCGTTCACCACGCAAATCGAACCGCATGATTACATTGCTGAGTTATTCGACGCAGTGGCGCGATTCAACACCATTATTCTTGATTTTGACAGAGACGTATGGGGATACATTGCCCTAGGTCACTTCAAACAAAAGACTGTTGCCGGTGAAATTGGCTCTTCTACCATGCCACATAAAGTGAACCCGATTGACTTCGAAAACTCTGAAGGCAACATCGGTCTTGCTAACGCTATTTTCGACCACTTAGCGGCGAAGCTGCCAGTATCTCGTTGGCAACGTGATTTGACCGATTCAACAGTACTTAGAAACCTTGGTGTTGGTGTTGGCTACGCAGTTATAGCTTATCAAGCTACACTAAAAGGCATCAGTAAACTTCAAGTGAACGAGCAAAGTCTGCTTGATGAACTCGATAGCAACTGGGAATTGTTGGCTGAACCTATCCAAACTGTTATGCGTCGCTATGGTATTGAAAAGCCATACGAGAAGCTAAAAGAACTAACTCGCGGAAAGAAAGTCAACGCAGAAGTTATTGCTGAATTCATCGACAACTTGGATATGCCTCAAGCCGCTAAAGACGAATTAAAGCAGCTTTCACCAGCAAGCTATATTGGTGATGCAATCAGGCTTGTGGATCAGTTATAAGATTACGCCCACATGGTTACTCTAAAAAGCGTGGAATGATCCACGCTTTTTTTTGGCCTGAATATGCACAAATCACCACCGTCTCTTGCCAACCTACTCAAGGTTATCTCACAGCTATTTCTTATTGCTTTACTACTACAAATTCCGTTGGTGATTCAATATGCATCACATGAACTTATATGGGTTCACCTATTTAGCCATATTGGAATGACGGGATTAGCCATATACCTGCTTTCTCAAGAATACCTCAAAGACGCCAGACTATTGCTCGTTATCGCTTTCTTAACCTATCTCGTGGGCGCAACAATCTTATGGCAAACCGACCTTTTTATTCAGCATTTCCTGCTGATTGGATGTTTAGTCACTGGTTTTATTTTTAGAAAAACAGAAATAAGGCAAAGCGTTTGTTGGAGTGCAATATACGCAGTTGCTTTTATATTACTAGACAGTGTTCACTCCAGTGAACTCGAAGAGTGGGAAAAAAGTTTACGCCAAGGGAACAGTATTACATTAGCAATCAGCTGTATTTGTATTATTACTTACCTACACAAATTCACTGCGAACCGATGGTCCCTAATATCCTCTCATTACAAAAGTACGCGACAAGTACTACAGAAAACAGCGCCTCTCACCCAACTCGTAGAAGTCCCCAATACTCAACATCGACAAGACCTTCCATTTGCTTGTGTTATGTTTGCGGATATCAAAGGCTATCAGTCACTAACATCATCACTCGATAAAAATAGCCTATTTACATTGCTTGATACCTTCTACCAAAGCTTCGATGATCACACTGAGCCGTTCAATATTCTGCCCGTAAAAACCAACGGCGACGAGTACATGGCTGCCAGTGGAATAACGTCAAAACTGACAACCAGGAATGATTGTAGCAACGCCATTCTCACGTTTGCCCTTGCCTCGTTTAAGCAATTTCAACAGGTAACCAAGCGTCATGGGATAGACTGTCAGTTGCGAATAGGCATTTCGGCAGGGCCTGTAAGTGCAGGGCTTCCACAACGCGCATTAGCACACTTTGATTTATGGGGAAGCACAGTGAATCACGCCGCGTCTTTGGAGCAATGCGGCCCTGCAAACCACTTGTGTATTTGCGAATCACTATACGAACACCTTACTCCTTCATACAAAAAACGTTTTAGCCAAATAGCGGTGCAAACAAAAACTTCAAGTGCAATCGCATATGTCAGCCCACTCGTAGATCATGGGGAATAAATCAGAAAGGATTGATATAATTCGTCCAAATACAGTAACTCAAAGCGCTTCATGACCTCTCTCGATCTTCACACCACCGAAGGTGTATCCCAATTCCTTAAACATTATTGGCAGCAAAAGCCTGTGGTACTTCGTCAGCTTTTTCCAAACTTTGAAGACCCCATCGATGAGCATGATCTTGCTGGATTGGCACAGGAAGACGACATTGACAGTCGTATCATCCAAAACCAAGGCGGTATATGGGATGTTGTTCACGGTCCGTTTGAGGAATTTGAACACGTGTGCAAGGGCCAGTGGACCCTGCTAGTGCAAGGTGTTGATAAGTACATCGATGAAGTTGGTGCGCTTATTGAGCCCTTTAGGTTTATACCCAATTGGCGTATGGACGACGTGATGGTCAGTTTTGCTACCACAGGCGCAGGTGTGGGTGCACATCTTGATCAATATGACGTATTTCTGGTTCAAGGAAAAGGCAGCCGCAGATGGCGAGTGGGAGAAAAA
>Ga0256829_1003013_pt1 | contig 12040 bp, 8 predicted proteins | sample 131447metaG_FD_185979 | JGI IMG/M metagenome (GOLD analysis project Ga0256829, IMG submission 185979) | Hydrothermal vent microbial communities from Lau Basin, Pacific Ocean - 131-447 | ecosystem: Environmental > Aquatic > Marine > Hydrothermal vents | place: Pacific Ocean: Lau Basin | collected... | reverse complement strand
ACCGGCTTGAGTTTGCCCGCAAACACCAGGCGCATCACCTCCCGAAAATCCTTCTGCGGCGACATGGTGGAACCCACCACGCTGAGGTGCTTGCCGAAAATGTAGCGGTTGTCAATCTGAAATTTCGGCCCGCCGGTGTTGCCCACGGTGAGAATGCGCCCGCCCTTGCGCGCAGCCCTGAAACTCAGCGGGAAAGTCGTGCCCACGTTGTCCACCACCACATCCACGCCGCGCTTGCCCGTGAGGCGGTAAACTTCCTTTGCCCAGTTTTCGGTCTGGCTGCGGTCAATCAGGAAGTCGGCGCCCAACGCCTCGGCCAGCGCCAGTTTTTCGGCATTGGAGCCCACCACCACCACGCGGCAGCCGGTGAGTTTGGCAATCTGGATGCTGGCGGTGTTCACGCCCCCCGAAGCGCCGACCACCAGCACCCATTCGCCCGGGCGCAGTTGCCCGCGGGTGATGAGGGAATGCCACGCCGTTTGGAAAACCAGCGCCGCGGCCGCGGCTTCGTGATAGCCGAAACCTTCGGGCAGCGCCAGCAGGTTGCGGGCGGGCACGGCAACATATTCGGCGTAAGTGCCGGGGCGGGTTTCGCCCAGCAGCTGCCAGTGCTCGCAGAGGTTATCTTGCCCAGCGAGGCAAAATTCACACTTGCCGCAGCCGATGTTGGGGTTGATGACCACGCGGTCGCCGACCTGCCACCCGGTGACACCCGCGCCCAGCGCCGCCACCTCGCCTGCGCCATCTGCGCCGAGAATGTGCGGATAGGTCAAACGAATGCCGGGCCAGCCTTCCCGCACCCAGAGGTCAAGGCGGTTAAGGGCTGCCGCCCGCAGGCGCACCAGCACCTCGCCCGCGGCGGGTTCAGGCGTGGGCAGGTCGCCATAGCGCAACACGTCAAGCCCACCGTGCTCGTGGAAGAAAACGGCTTTCATTTTTTCTATGCTCCTCATGGAGACGGTAAGGGGAATAGCGGATGGCAGGTAGCAGGTAGCAGGTAGCAGATGGCGGATGGCGGATGGCGGATGGCGGATGGCGTGCAACGCCAAGATGCCCGGCCACCTGCCAACCGCTAACCGCTATCTGCCAACCGCTAACCGCTCCCTGTCCATTGCTAACCACTCACTTACACCCGGAGCCCCGTCTCCAACCGAGCGATGACCAGGCGCTGAATTTCGCTGGTGCCTTCGTAAATTTCGGTAATCTTGGCATCGCGGAAGTAGCGTTCCACCGGCAGTTCTTTGGAATAGCCCATGCCGCCGTGGATTTGCACCGCGGCGTGGGCGCAATACATCGCGGTTTCCGACGCGAAGAGTTTTGCCATTGAAGCCTCTAAAGTATAGCGCTCGCCGGTCTCTTTGGCCTTTTCTTTCGCCAGGGCAGCGTTGTAAATCAGCGCCCGGGCGGCTTCAATGCGGCTCTTCATATCGGCAATTTTGAAGCCGGTGCCCTGGAATTCACCAATGGGGTGCCCAAAGGCTTCGCGTTCCTGCACATACCGGCGGGCGGCTTCGTAGGCGGCTTCGGCAATGCCCAAAGCCTGCGCCGCGATGCCGATGCGGCCGGCATCCAGCACGGCCATGGCAATCTTGAAGCCCTGGCCTTCTTCGCCAATGCGGTTTTCTGCCGGCACTTTGACATTTTCAAAGCCGATTTCGCTGGTGGCGGAAGCGCGGATGCCCAGTTTGGGCTCTTTGCGGCCGCGCACCAGGCCCGGGGTATCGCCTTCCACAATGAAAGCCGTAATGCCGCGATGCCCTTTCTCGGGGTCGGTCATCGCAAAAACAACAAAATAGTCGGCCACGGGGCCGCTGGTGATCCAGTTTTTGCGCCCGTTGAGGATGTAATAGTTGCCTTCCCGCACGGCGCGCGTGCGCATGTTGGCCGCATCCGAACCGGAGGAAGGTTCGGTTAACGCGTAAGCGCCGATGGCCTGCCCCGACGCCACCGGCACCACATACTTCTGCTTCTGCGCTTCGGTACCGTAGTGAAGAATGCCGTGGCAGAAAAGCGAGTTGTTGACCGACATAATCGTGCCGTGGGCGGCATCCACCTTGCTGATTTCCGCCTCGGCGAGCACATAAGCAAGCGTATCCATGCCTGCGCCGCCGTATTCCTCCGGCACTTCAATGCCCATGAACCCCATCTCGCCCATCTTGCGGATGGTGTCCATAGGGAACTCACCGCTTTCGTCGTATTCAGCAGCGATGGGCGCAATTTCCTGCTCGGCAAATTTGCGCGCCTCCTGCTGAATCATGCGGTGTTCGTCAGTAAGAATGTGTTCAAACGCAAAGCGGCCCATATCAGCCTCCGTCAGAGAAAGATCATGATGGTCAAGCGTTGCCATTATAGCACGGGAAGCCGCGCTGCAAATTCAGCAAAAGCCGGCATGTGGCACGCCCGCGGCGGGGAAGCCGCTACCGCTCGCGGCGCAATGCCCCGAACACCAGCAACAAGCCCAACAGCGCCCCGGCCCCATACACCCCGGCCCGCGCCAGCGTCGGTTCCGGCAGCCGGGCCGGGTTGGGCGGCAGAGGGGTGGGCGTGGGCCGGCGGGGCGTGGCTGTGGGGCGGGGCGTGGCCGTGGGGCGGGGGTGCGGCGTGCCGCCGACGATGGGGGCGGGGGTCGGCGTTTCCACCGGCGTGTAATTTCGCACCCGCACCGGCAGCGTGGCTTCCCAACGGCGGCCATCGGCCGCCACCACCACAAGCCGCAGCACGTAATCGCCGTCGGTGATGGCGGTGGTATCCCAGCGGGCAATCAAGGCATCGTGAGCAGGAATGTGCCTGACGGCAATCAAGAACCAGGTTTGGGTGGGGTCGTTGGCATAGCCAAAATACAGGCTTGCCTGCCGGAAATCCGAAACATCGGTAACGCCCAGCACGCGCACCCGCCCCTGCACCGCCTGGTGCGGCCTGGGGGCGGTAATGCGCACCGGGGAAGGCGTGGGCGCAGGCGTCAGAGCATGCACGGGCGTTCTGCCCACCAGCAGCGCCGCGGCCAGCCCCAACCCAAGCAACACGACCCAACGCCGCACACCAGCCCAAAAGTTCCCGTTCATCGGCTTCCCCGGCAAAACAAAAGCGCGCCTTTCACGGCGCGCTGCAAAAGGCAGAGCATCAGTCTGCCAGGTCGGAAACGTCCTCTCCGGCCATGCCGCTGCCGACATAATCTTCCAGCCGGGGCAGCACGGCCACCGGTTTGATGGTACGCGCCACCACTTCGCGTGTGCCGTCAATTTTCAGCTGGTGGAACAGACGATGGAACTGTGCGTCCCAATCGGCATACACGGCCTCTTTGACGGCTTCATCCAGCGCCCAGATCTGCTTTTTGAACGGCCCCAAAGCCCGTTTGCGGGTTTTGTAGTAGAACTGCTCATCGGTCATGCCGGGTTTGCGCTCGTGGGTATGGTGTTCCCGCAGGTAAGCGTAAATTTCTGCTTTCAGGTCTTCCGGCATGTGCTTGTAGAGGATGTTCATAAAGTTGGTGGCAAGGTGAATTTCGCACGCTTCGGCCTCGGGGAACTTGCCGAACGCGTCTTCCGGCAGAGTGGAAGCGCCATGCTGCACTGCGCCGGCCATGCCGTAGGCCTCCCGCGCCACCCGGCTGAGGTGCTTCAGGGTGTTGAAATCCACTTTCACTTTGGCGATCGTGCCGTCGGGCAGCACCACCCCGCCGTGAGAAGTGCCGGTCTGGATGCTGATTTTGCTCAGCCCCACAGCGCCCGGCGCGATGTCGGCCAGATGGGCATTGTAGCCATCCATATATGCCCGCAACTCTTCTTCGGTGGAGTTGTGGCCGCCGACTTCGCCGATTTCCCCGCCCACCGAAACCTCCACGCCTTCCGGCTGAACGGTGCGAATGTAGGCCGTGAATTCCGCCGAAAGTTTGTAGTTCAATTCCTGCTGTGCGGGGATGGTGGCACGGGAAAGGTCCACCAGGGTGGAGGTATCCACATCAATGTTATAGAAACCGGCGCGGATGGCTTCCAGGATCAGCGCACGAATGGCCTGCACTTCCGCGTCGGCGTCTTCGGCAAAACGTTTGGGGGAAACCTGGAAATGGTCGCCCTGGATGAACACCGGGCCGCGGAAGCCCTCCGCGATGGCCGCTGCCAGCACCTGAGCCACATACTCCGCCGGGCGCTGGTCGGTGTAGCCGATTTCGGAGCGGGCAATTTCAAAAATAAACGCTCCCGCGCCGATGGCCAGGGCGTTTTTGAACACCGCCCGCGCGGCCAGGAACGGCAGCACCCGCAAATTCATTGCCGGAACGGTAAACGTGGGGGCAATCTCGCCGCGGCCGCGGGCCAGGTAGAGGTCGTTGATGGAAGCAGGCACAATCCCCAGATCCAACGCCGCCCCGCGAATGAGAAACTGCGCCAGGCCCTTTTCGGGCTGGCTGCCAAGAGCCGAGATTTCGGCCAGCAAACGGAGATGCTTTTTCAAGCGCCCTTCGTTTTCCACGCGCACCACGCCATCATGCACCCCAACGGCATGGTCTGTTTTCGCCAGCAAGGCTTCCAGGGCTTTCATCAGGTTATCCTCCTCAGAATGTAGATGGTGCCAATTATAGCACGCGCTTTCTCCGCAAGGGCGCTGACGCGGCATCCCGCGCCTGCTACTTTATGGCTATACGAAACTGCGCCTGCCCGAGGCTTTCCCCCTCCACCTCTCGGGCCCTCGCTGCAGGCAGTGGTATACTTTCCCCCGCCATGACCGAGCACATCCGCAATTTCTCCATCATCGCCCATATCGACCACGGCAAATCCACCCTGGCCGACCGCCTGCTCCAACGCACCGGCACCATCCCCCCGCGCGAGATGACCGAGCAGGTGCTGGACGACATGGACCTGGAGCGCGAAAAGGGCGTCACCATCAAGGCCTCCGCGGTGCGGATGCGCTACACCGCCGCCGACGGCCAGACCTACGAACTCAACCTCATTGACACACCCGGCCATGTGGATTTCGGCTACGAGGTCAGCCGGGCGCTGGCCGCATGTGAAGGCGCGCTGCTGGTGGTGGATGCTTCCCAGGGGGTGGAAGCCCAAACTTTAGCCAACCTCTACCTGGCCCTGGAAAACGACCTGGAAGTCATCCCGGTGGTCAACAAAATTGACCTGCCCTCGGCGCGCCCCGACGAGGTGGCGCAGGAAATTGAGAACCTGCTCGGCACGCCCGCCGACGAAGTGCTGCGGGTTTCCGCCAAAGAGGGCACCAACGTTGCTCAAGTGCTGGAAGCCATTGTGCGCGAGGTGCCGCCGCCGAAAGGCGACGAAAACGCCCCCCTGCGTGCGCTGATTTTCGATTCCCACTACGATGCCTACAAAGGCGTGGTGGTGTATGTGCGCCTGGTGGACGGCCGCCTGAGCGCCGCCGATCCGCTGCGGCTGATGGCTTCCGGCGCCACATTCAAACCCGTGGAAGTCGGCGTATTTTCGCCCCACATGACGCCCACCGGCAGCCTGCGCGCCGGCGAAGTCGGCTACATCGCCACCGGCCTGAAAACCGTGCGGGAAGCCCGCGTCGGCGACACCGTCACCCACGCCCAGCACCCCGCCGCCGAACCGCTCCCCGGCTACCGCCACCCCAAGCCCATGGTCTTCGCGGGCATCTACCCCGTGGAAGGCGAGGACTATCAGGACCTGCGCGACGCGCTGGAAAAACTGCAACTCAACGACGCCGCGCTGGTCTTTGAACCGGAAACCTCGCAGGCCCTCGGCTTCGGCTTCCGCTGCGGCTTCCTCGGCATGTTCCACATGGAAATTGTGCAGGAACGCCTGGAACGGGAATACGGCCTGGACATTGTGGTAACAGCCCCCTCGGTGGAATACGAGGTCGTGCTGCGCGATGGCCGCACGCTCGTCATTGATTCACCGGCCGAATTGCCCGACGAAGCCCAAATTGAGGAAATCCGCGAGCCGTGGATGAAAATCCAGATCTTCACCCCCACCGAGTTCTACGGCCCGGTGATGGAGATGGTGACCAAACGCCGCGGCGCCTTCCTCGGCCAGGAATACCCCACCCCCGACCGGGTGGTGCTGAACTTTGAATTGCCGCTTTCCGAACTGATCATAGATTTCTTTGACCAGTTGAAATCGCGCACCCGCGGCTACGCCTCGTTGGACTATCAGTTTGCCGAATACCGCGCCGGCGACCTGGTGAAACTGACCATTCTGGTCAACGGCGAGCCGGTGGATGCGTTAGCCACCATCGTCCACCGCGACGAAGCCTATACGAAAGGGCAGCGTCTGGTTTCCAAACTGAAGGAACTCATCCCGCGGCAGTTGTTTGCCGTGCCCGTGCAGGCCGTAGCCGGGGGGCGGGTGATTTCCCGCGCCAACATCAAGGCGCTGCGGAAAGACGTCCTCGCCAAGTGCTACGGCGGCGATGTAACCCGCAAGCGCAAACTGCTGGAAAAGCAAAAGAAGGGCAAAAAGCGCATGAAAATGGTGGGACAGGTGGAAATTCCGCAGGAAGCCTTTTTGGCCGTGCTGCAGGTTGGGGAGGACAGCCGTTGAGCACGGGGAAGCCGTCCTGGCGGCGGGCGCTGCCGGGGTTCGCGGTCAGCGCGGTGGTGCTGGTGGTGGTGTTCGCCGTGAGCGACCCGCGCGCACTTTGGCACGCTCTGAGGGGCGTGCCGCTGTGGGTGCCGGTGTCGGCCGGCGCGCTGCTGGCGCTTTCCTTAGGGCTGCGGGCGCTTTCCTGGCAAGTGCTGCTGGGGCAGCGGGTCGCATGGGCCGATGCTTTCTGGGCTTTGAGCGCCGGTTATCTGGTCAACAACATCATCCCCTTCCGCGCCGGAGAAGCCGCCCGCGCCCTGCTGGCGGCCCCCAAAGCCCGCGTTTCGTTCTGGCACGCCCTCTCTACGGTCATGGTGGAACGCCTGCTTGATGTCGTGCTGCTGGCCGGCATGCTGGTGGGCTCGCTGCCGTGGGTGCTGGATGTGCCCTGGGCGCGGCAGGCCGCGTGGGGGTTCGGCGGTGCGGCAGCAGGAATGCTGGTGGTGCTGGCTGTTGTGGCGCGCGCCCGCTTCCGGCTGGCCGCGGCGCTGACCGCGTGGCAGCAACGGCATGCCCGGTTCTCGTGGGGGCAGCGGCTGCTGCATTGGGCACTGGCCTTCCTGGATGGTCTGGAAGCCCTGACTTCCCCGGTTTCGCTGGCGGCGGTGGCTTTCCTGCTGGCTGCTTCGTGGGGCGTGCAAATTGTCGCCTACGGCCTCACCCTGCGGGCACTCGTGCCGCGGGCCTCTTACCTGTGGGCGGCCTTTGCCCTCGGCAGCGTGGGCATGGGCGTCGCCGTGCCCTCTGCGCCGGGCGGGCTGGGCGTGGTGGAAGGCGTGATGGTGTTTGTGCTCGGCGCGCTGGGCATTGATGCCAGCACTGCGCTCGCCTACGCCCTCGCCATGCACGGCGTGTATTACATCGTGACCGGGCTGCTGGGCGTGGCAGGCATCCAGGTGCTGGGCATGACGCTCCAGAGCCTGATTGTGCAAACCCTGCAGAAAGGGAAAGCCCATGGGGAAGCATAAGCGGGGACAATGGGCGCTGCTGGGCGTGCTGGCGCTCCTGTGGGCAATGCAATCGGCCGTGATGGTCTCACAAGGCAACTGGGGATGGCGCACTCTGCTGCACACCTGGCAACAGCCCCTGCCGTGGCGCAGCGCCCGCTTCTACCGCGGCCCGGCCTTTGCCGAGGAAGTAGCCTTGCTGCGAGCACACATTCCGGCCGAAGGGCGCGTGGTCCTTCCGCCGCCGGGCACCGCCCCCGGCGTAGACAGCGAGCGGGAAATGGAATGGTTTCTCTTTCCCCGCCATGTCACCAACTGCCTGTCCACCGCTTGCCTGAAACAATGGATCGCCCGCGGCAATGCCTTCGTGGTGTGGGCGCCCGGCACTTTTCGCCCCGCCGACGTGCCGCAAGCCCGCTGGCTGCCACTGCGGGGCGACTTGGGCGTGGTCGCGCCTGCCGGAGGTACTCCCCCGCCCAGCCCTGATGCCCCGCTCTCGCCCCTCCGCTGGCTGCTGGAAGGGCTTGGCGAAATGGCGCTGCTGGGGCTGATGGCATGGGGCGGCCTGGGGCTGGTAAGCCTTTCAGGCGGTTCCCGTCTTTCAGGGGGCGAGCGGTGGGCCGTCGCCTGGGTCGCGGGTTCCGGAACGCTGACCTTCGGGGTTTACATCCTGCTCCTGGTGGGCGTCCCTTTCAAAACCGCGGTTGGCGTGACGGGTGCAGGAATGCTCGCCGTGGGCGCATGGAGGCGGCAACGCAGCGGCAGGCAGAAATCCTCGGCCACAAAGGAACCCAGGCCCCGGGCCGCCTGGGGCGGCCTGGCTCTGCTGGCAGGCTGGCTCGGCCTGCTGGCGGTGCTGGCGGTTGGCAAGGGCTACCATGCCACCGACGCCTTGGGCATCTGGGGCATCAAAGGCTATGGCATCGCCCAATGGGGGCTGCGGCAGGGCACTTACCTGGGATTCGTGCGCGATTATCCCCTCCACGTTCCCCTGCTCATTGCTTTGCCCAAAGCCCTGTGGGGCGACCTGACCGGGATGAGCAAGGTGGTGTTTCCCGCCTTTCTGGCAGCCCTGGCCGTGATTTTGTACGAAGAAACTTACCGACACACGCAAAGCGCCCTGTGGGCCTTCCTGGGCGGCGCGCTCTGGAGCACTGCGCCGCTGGTGGTGCAGCACGCACAAATCGCTTACGCCAACCTGGCCGCGGCCTGTTATCTTTTCCTCGGCGTCTGGCTCTGGCACGAAAAAGGGGAAGGCTGGCTTGGCGGCCTGATGCTGGCGTGGGGAGTGTGGTCTCGGCCGGAAGCCTGGCTGCTGGTGGGGGCAGTCCTCGCCATCGGGGCGTTGCGCGCCGCTTCCCGCCGCGTTTTCTGGCAAGCCGCCCTCCCCCCTACCCTCATGACCGCGCTTTGGCTGCTGACGCGCCGCATGGCTTACGCTTACCGCCACGCGCCGGGCACGCTCAAGATTTTCCTGCCCGGCGTAGCGGCCCTTTTCCGGGGTAAAATTCACCCCGCGGCGTTGGCGGCCGTCATCGGCGCCTGGGCGCGCTTCACCTCACTACGGCTTTGGGGCGTGGTGGGCGCGCTGGCGTTGCTTGGGCTGTTGGTGATGATAGGGCGGCACCTCTTTGCTAACCCCCAGCCTCATTCCGACCGTCCCTGCGGCGTCATGGCTCTCACGGCGGTGGGGATGGCAGCCGTAGTCAGCGGCATCTATTACTTCACCGCTTATCTCCCCGGTTACGACATCCGGTGGTGGATCAACACCGGCTTTGACCGTCTGAACCTTCCTGCCCTCGCTTTGCTCTGGTACGCCGTATGGGTTGGCGCCTTCACAAAGACGAGGCCCCCTTCTCGGCTTTCCGGAGAAGCCCAGGCGCAAAACTGACGCTCTTGGGAGGCTTTGCCATGCACTACCTCATCACCGGCGGGGCCGGTTTCATCGGCTCCAACTACGCCGCCCGCCTGCTGGCCCGCGGCGAGCAGGTTACGATTTACGACAACCTCTCGCGGGGCGGCGCCCCCCGCAACCTGACCTGGCTGCGGGAACGCTTCGGCGCGGATGCCTTCCGGCTGGTGGAAGGCGACGTGCGCGACGCCGCGCTGCTCACCGCCACCGTGCGGGAGGCCGATGTCGTCGTCCACCTCGCCGCCCAGGTCGCCGTCACCACTTCCGTGGCCCGCCCCCGGCTGGATTTCGAAATCAACGCCCTGGGCACTTTCAACGTCCTGGAAGCCGCCCGCCTCTCGCCGCGCCGCCCCTTCGTGCTTTACGCTTCCACCAACAAGGTGTACGGCGGCATGGAAAACGTGGCCGTGGTGGAGGAAGCCACCCGCTACCGCTACGCCGACCTGCCCCACGGCGTGCCCGAAACCCAGCCGCTGGATTTCCACTCGCCTTACGGCTGCTCCAAAGGCACCGGCGACCAGTATGTGCGCGACTACGCCCGCATCTACGGCATCCCCACGGTGGTTTTCCGCCAGAGTTGCATCTACGGCACCCGCCAGTGGGGTGTGGAAGACCAGGGCTGGGTGGCGTGGTTTGTCATCGCCGCGGTGACGGGCAAGCCCATCACGATTTACGGCGACGGCAAGCAGGTGCGCGATGTGCTCTTCGTGGACGACCTGCTGGACGCCTACGACGCCGCCATTGCCCGGCGCGAGGCCATCGCCGGGGAAGTCTTCAACATCGGCGGCGGCCCCACCCACACCATCGCCATCTGGCGGGAGTTCGGCCCGCTGCTGGAACGCCTGCTGGGGCGCGAAATTCCCGTTACCTACGGCGAGTGGCGGCCTGGCGACCAGAAAGTGTATGTTTCCGACATCCGCAAAGCGCAGCAAATGCTGGGCTGGCAGCCCCAAATCGGCGTGGAAGAAGGCGTGCAACGGCTGACGGCGTGGGTGCAGGAGCAATTCGGCTAAAGCGGCGGCAGCAAAAAATCGTAACTGTTCAGCCTTGGAAAAACAGGCTGCGGATAAAACGGATGGCCGCGGATTTTTAGGACGCCAAGGGCTCCAAGATGACGCCAAGAGGTAACGCAAAGGGCGCAAAGGAAGCAAAGAGCGCAAAGCGTTGTTGCGGACTCTACGAATTGACGAAGTAACGCTTCACGAATTACGCCGTTTCTGTGTCTTCTGTGCTCATCTGTGAAATCTGTGGATGTTTTTTCTGTGGAACCTGCGTCATCTGTGGTTTCTCTTGACCGAGGCTGAACAGATACAAAAAATCAGGATAAGGGAAACGGGTTCATGAAAATTCTCATCATGCTCACTTACTACCGCCCGCATACCAGCGGCCTGACCATCTATGCCGAGCGGATGGCCAAGGCTTTGGCTGCCCGCGGCCATCAGGTCACCGTGCTCACTTCGCAATACGAGCGCAGCCTGCCCCGCCGCGAAATCGCCGACGGCGTGCAGGTGGTGCGCGTGCCGGTGCTCTTTCGCATCAGCAAGGGCGTCATCATGCCCACCGTCGGGCTGGAAGCCACCCGCCATGTGCTCGCCAACGATGTGGTTTCCCTGCACCTGCCCCAGTTTGATGCCGCAGGGGTGGCCCTGCGCGGTCGGCTGTTCCGCCGTCCCACGGTCATCACCTACCACTGCGATGTCAAACTGCCGCCCGGCCCGTTCAACCGCGCCGCCAATGTGGCCGTGCACCTGATGGACCACCTCGCCGCCCGCTTCACCCACCGCATCGTCACCTACACCCAGGACTACGCCGACCATTCCCCCTACCTGCGGCGCTACCGCCACAAACTGACCACCATTCTGCCGCCGGTCACCCTGCCCGAAACCACGCCGGAGGCCGTCGCAGCCTTTGCCCGGCAGCACAACCCCGAAGGCCGCCGTCCGGTCATCGGCATGGCCGCCCGCCTGGCTGCCGAAAAGGGCGTGGAATACCTCGTCGCGGCGATGGCGCGGGTGCTGGCCGTGTACCCCGACGCATTGGTGCTCTACGCCGGGCCGTACGAAAACGTCCTCGGCGAGGAAGCCTACCGCCGGCGGGTCATGCCCGCCATCCGCAAGCTGCAGGCAAGCGGCCACTGGCGCTTCGTGGGGCTGCTTTCCCCGCAAGAAATGGCCGCCTACTACCCCAACCTGGACGTGCTGGTGCTGCCCAGCCTGAACGCGACCGAAAGTTTTGGGCTGGTGCAAATTGAGGCCATGATGAACGGCGTGCCGGTGGTGGCTTCCAACCTGCCGGGCGTGCGGCAGCCGGTGAAAATGACCGGCATGGGCGAAATTGCCGAAATCGGCAATGCCGAAAGCCTGGCCGAGGGGCTGCTGAAAGTGCTGGGCAACCCCGATGCCTACCGCGGCAACCCCGCAGAAGTGCGGCGCATCTTCGCTCCGGAAGCCAACGCCGCCGCCTACGAAGCCCTCTTCCGGCAACTGCTGGAAAAATTGCACGCCGCCCCCACCCGGTGATTACCCAGATCTCTCCCCACCCCCGCCGGGGCCTCCCCCTCCCCTCCCTTACAAAGGGAGGGGAGGGGGAAAAGCCGCCGCAGGCGGCTTGGGGGAGGG
>Ga0256829_1003012_pt1 | contig 12041 bp, 11 predicted proteins | sample 131447metaG_FD_185979 | JGI IMG/M metagenome (GOLD analysis project Ga0256829, IMG submission 185979) | Hydrothermal vent microbial communities from Lau Basin, Pacific Ocean - 131-447 | ecosystem: Environmental > Aquatic > Marine > Hydrothermal vents | place: Pacific Ocean: Lau Basin | collected... | reverse complement strand
GTTGCGCGGCCGTTAGACTCGTGAGCTGTACCGTCAGCGTTCAGAACTTCAGTCATTACCAGGTAAGCATTGGTGCGATCAGGATCAGGGATGATAGCTACAGGCTTGAGCAGACAGTCGGAATCGGAACCGTCAGCTTGCTCGGTAGAAGAGCCGTCGAAAGACCACATTGGGCACTCTTCCAGGGTGCCGCCGAAGTCATTGCGTACCATGGTTTTACTGCGCAGGCTTTGAGTTGGCTTGTAGCCGTCAAGCCAGATGTATTCCAACTTACTTTTCATATTGAGTCTCGCTCCAATAAGTTTCTATTGAGTTTTGGGGGCGTCCCCCTGGGCGGGGAAACCCCCGAACATATTCACGTGTCATGTGACTAGGCAAATTCTATTCCAGCTTTACGAAAATGGCGGGTCAGAAGTGAGATTCAGTCCAAAACAGCGCACAACTGCTTTTATTTAAGCACTTTATCGGGGCGGGCTAGAGGCCTTGTGACACAAGGCCCTGCGGGAATATTATTGATGCAAGATGCGCTATGGCACCGATGTGGTGCATTTTCGGTTGTTTGCGCACTATTTTTGTGCGTTGAATGTTGCTCTTCAATATCGGCGCACCAGTATGCACCAGGAATGGTCTGCTAATACTTAGTCGGTACCTATACTTCTCTCTACGGCATCCACGACGATTGCTGTAACGTTGTCGCGGCCACCTCGGTCCAATGCGTGTTTCACCAGGCTCTTTACCGCTTCCTGTGCCTCTCCTTCTTTTAGCTGAGAGTGAAGCTCATCGTCAGATAATTCGTTATAGAGCCCGTCACTGCAGACCAGAAAGCGATCCCCGGCGTGAATGAGGTCGAAATCGAGATCCAGGTGCAGGGTCTGATGGACTCCCACTGCGCGAGTCAGCACATGGGCCGATGGGTGCCTGGCAGCCTGCTGCGGCGTCATCGCACCGCTGGCAATTTTGTCTTGGGCCACTGTGTGATCCGTGGTCAGTAATTTCAGCTCACCGTCTCGCAAGCGGTAGACCCGACTGTCACCTGCCCAGAGCAAAAAACCATAGCCGCCGTAGGAATAGAGTGCTGCTACGGTAGATCCAACCCGCTCGCGTTTCTCTTTAGCTGTACCTTTAAAGGAGTTGCGACAATTCGCATGGGCCTCGCGCAGGCGGATTTCCATATCCCTGATGCAGCCGGCAATGCTGCTGGCCTTTATGTAGTGAACAAAGGCATCAACGACGACGCTGCTGGCATAGTCACCGCGAGCAAGACCGCCCATGCCGTCGGCTACTGCCCACAAGCCTTGTTCCGGGTCGTTATAGAAGGCGTCTTCGTTGCCCTTACGTACATGCCCGGTATCAGTATGAGCTGCACTGCGCCAGATAATGTTTGTGGTTGATTGGCATTTGGCTTCCAGCTCCACCAACTGTTTGAAATCGATATAAGGCATTAGCTAGTCACCGTATGTCCAGCCCTCGCGGAAAATACGCAGCACCTCATCGGCTGAGGCGGGGCGATCCTTGGGATCTTTGTTTAGGCAGCTCATGGTCAGGTTAGCCAATACATCGGGTATTCTGGCGCTGGTTACGTTGCGGGGGTCCTCTGGCGTTTCCGTACGAACTTGCTCTAACAGCTTTTGCACCAGATCACCCTGAAACGGTGTTACGCCGGTGAGAAGTTCGTAGAGAATGGCTCCGAGGCTATATAGATCCGATTGGCCGGCGATATTCGGGTCGCGATCAATTTGCTCTGGCGACATATACATTACAGTGCCCTGCAATTTGCCTTCACCGGTCATGCCCTTACCGCTTAATTTTGTATCAGCGGGGGCCGCTTCGACCTGAGGTTCATCGTCTTCTGAAAAATCTTTGTGCCAGACTTTGGCCAAGCCCCAATCCAGAACCAGTACTTCACCATAGGGGCCGATCAAAATATTCTCTGGTTTGATATCGCGATGCACTACTCCGCGGGAGTGGGCATAGCCCAACGCTCGCGCAACTTGCACCATCAAATCCATGAGCTGGGTCAAATCATAACGCTCACGATAGTCCAGCACTTCCCTCAAGGTATAGCCGTGTACCAGCTTCATTGTGAAGTAATAATGGCCGCGGTTATCTCGACCGATTTCATAGGTGGGAATAGTATTGGGGTGTTGCAGCATTGCCGATATGCGGGCTTCGCGCAGCAGTCGACGGGTTTCTATAGGGTCGTCAATAAACTCGGGCCTGAGCGTCTTGTAGCAAACGGTGCGGCGCAGATGCAGATCGCGACACGACTTGATCAGAGATTTACCACCCTTGGCAATTGTGGTGAAAAAGGCATAGCGCGTTTTTGGATTGAGCACTTCCGGCAAAGGCTGATCGGTTTCTTCAGCATAAATTCGAGGCTCCTCGACATTCTGCTGTGGAAATTCGAGCATTGATACCCCCTTTGATGGCTTTCAATGGCATAGGACAATAAACCATTTCCGGCATAGTTTGGGTGATGCGAGTCAATTATGCCATTGAAATGTTGAAAGGCTTTCTGAATACCGAGATGCGATCGAAGGCGTGTTCTAGAATCAATATCAGCTTCGTGGTTGTGGGGCTTGCGGGCTTGTAAAGGTGCTGTTGGCAACCCTCGCCTTGCTTTATAATCGCGCGCCTTAGATCAGAGGCGCTAAGTGCCCTTTAAATCCTGACTTTCCAAAGAACTGCGGCTATGCATTTTATTGTCAAACTTTTCCCTGAGATCACCATCAAAAGTGCGCCGGTGCGCAAGCGTTTTACCAAACACCTGCGCGACAATCTCAAAAACCTTCTGGCTGAGGTGGGTGAACCCATTCAGGTTGTGCGTGAGTGGGATAAGCTGGATGTGTTGTCCGAATCCAATGACCCGAAAGTTACAGCGCGGGTGGCTGAGATTCTAGCGAACACTCCAGGCATAGCGCACTTTGCTCAGGTCCGCAGTTTTCCGCTGGGTGATCTGGATGATATCTATCAGAAAACTCACGAAGTGTGGGCCGACGCTCTTGAAGGTAAGACTTTCTGTGTAAGGGTAAAGCGCAGTGGCGATCATGAATTTACGTCCATCGACATAGAGCGCTATGTAGGTGGCGGCCTGAATCAGCACTCGAATGCGTTGGGTGTGCGACTGAAAAATCCAGATGTCACGGTAATGCTGGAGGTGCGCAAGGACACGCTGTACGTGATAGAAAAGCAAACACCGGGTTTGGGTGGTTTTCCTCTCGGTTCACAAGACCCCGTGCTGTCTTTGATCTCCGGTGGTTTCGATTCTACGGTTTCCAGCTATTTGACCATCAAACGCGGTATCCGCACCCACTACTGTTTCTTCAATCTCGGTGGTCGAGCGCATGAAGTGGCGGTTAAGGAAGTGGCCTATTATCTGTGGCGCAAATTTGGTGCCTCTCATCGCGTGATGTTCGTGACCGTACCCTTTGAAGATGTGGTTGCCGAAATCCTGGACAAGGTACACAACTCGCAAATGGGTGTCGTGCTCAAGCGCATGATGTTGCGGGCCGCGAGTCAGGTCGCAGACGCTATGGAGATCCAGGCGTTGGTTACCGGTGAGGCCATTGCCCAGGTGTCGAGCCAGACTCTAACCAATCTGTCCGTTATTGACAGTGTCACCGATACCCTGACACTGCGGCCGCTGATCACTATGGACAAGGGCGATATTATTGATGTCGCCCGAAAAATCGGCACCGAAGAGTTTTCCGCGAGCATCCCGGAGTACTGCGGCGTGATTTCCCGCAAGCCCACTACCCGTGCCAAGCTTGATCGCATTGAAGCCGAAGAGGCTAAGTTTGACTTTGCAGTTCTAGATGCTGCGGTGGAAACCCGCAAAACTCAGCATATTGATTCGGTTATCAATGATCTGCAGGAAGATGAACAGGTTGAGCTTGTGTCTACCGTGGTTGCCAAACAGGTGGTTATCGATGTGCGTCATCCCGATGAGGAGGAACTGTCTCCACTTCAGCTCGATGGTGTTGAGATCCTGAAAATTCCATTCTACAAACTGAGCAGCAGCTTCCCGGCTCTGGACAAGAATATCCAATACCTCTTGTACTGCGACAAAGGGGTGATGAGCCAACTGCACGCCGCCAACTTGAAGGCTGATGGTTACGGCAATCTGGGTGTGTACCGGCCCTAGCCTCTGACCATCCGTCGTTTACTGCGCGAGTGAAGAGTAAAAGCCGTAATCGTTCACATTGGTGATCAAAACGACGAGTTGCCCCCAGTGACCGACTGTAAAAGGCACTGGTCCCGGTTGTGATTACCTGCTTTTTAAAAAGGGTGAACCGCTGCTATTGCATGGCACTATCACTATTTGATGTCGCTTTCCGCCAGGCTCACCTGTAATTGACAGATCTCACTTCTGCGGTATCTGTTCAAAAAATATTCACAGTTGTTAGTTTTAACCCGGCCGGGGTGCGGGTATAATGCGCGCCCTTTGGCGCCGCTGCCATTCATTCAGCGCTCGCGTGTGCCCCTGTTTCCCTAATATGAGAATCTGATTGTGATCGAGAAACTCCGAAATATTGCCATTATTGCCCACGTTGACCACGGGAAAACCACCCTGGTTGATAAGCTCTTGAGTCAGTCAGGTACTCTGGATCGCAAGGACGAAGGTGCCGAGCGCATCATGGACTCCAATGACCAGGAAAAAGAGCGTGGCATTACCATTCTGGCCAAGAATACCGCCATCAGCTGGAACGATTACCGCATTAATATCGTGGACACTCCTGGGCACGCCGACTTCGGTGGTGAAGTTGAACGCGTACTGTCTATGGTGGACTCCGTATTGCTATTGGTAGACGCCGTAGATGGCCCAATGCCACAGACCCGCTTTGTAACCTCCAAGGCGTTTGAGCAAGGCCTGAAGCCGATCGTGGTTATCAATAAAATCGATCGCCCGGGCGCGCGCCCTGATTGGGTTATGGATCAGGTATTTGAATTGTTTGATTCTCTGGGAGCTACTGACGAGCAGCTGGATTTCCCGGTGATCTACGCCTCTGCCATCAATGGTATTGCCGGTGATGATCCTGAGGACATGGCGGACGATATGACGCCGTTGTACGAGATGATCACCGAGAAAGTGCCTGCGCCAGAAGTAGATCCCGAAGGTGCTTTCCAGATGCAGGTTTCTGCACTGGACTACGACAGCTACGTTGGTGTTATTGGTATTGGCCGTATCACCCGCGGTACCCTGAAGCCTAATCAGCAGGTTGTGGTGAAGAGTGCTGATGGCAAAGAGCGCAAAGGTAAAGTACTGAATGTTAAAGGTTATTTAGGCTTGGAGCGCATTGATACCGAGTTGGCCACCGCCGGTGACATCGTTTGTATCAATGGTATTGATGGTCTGAGTATCTCCGATACTTTGTGCGACCCAGACAATATTGAAGCACTGCCGCCTCTGAGCGTTGACGAGCCAACCGTGAGCATGACTTTCATTGTTAACGATTCTCCGTTTGCGGGTAAAGAAGGCAAGTTTGTAACCTCGCGCAACATCAAGGATCGCCTGGATCAGGAATTGATTCACAATGTGGCCTTGCGTGTAGAAGAAGGTGATACCCCTGACAAGTTTGTTGTATCGGGCCGCGGTGAGCTTCATTTGTCGGTTCTGATCGAAACCATGCGTCGAGAAGGCTTCGAAATGAGTATTTCTCGTCCTGAAGTGGTTCAGCGTGAAATCGATGGTGAGGTTCAAGAGCCGTTTGAAACCGTGGTTATCGATGTGGAAGATCAGCATCAGGGCGCCATCATGGAAGAGCTTGGCTTGCGTAAGGCTGAGCTGACCAATATGGAGCCTGACGGAAAAGGTCGCGTTCGTTTGGAATTCATGGCGCCTTCTCGCGGCTTGATTGGTTTCCGCGGCCTGTTTCTGACCCTGACTTCTGGTTCCGGCATTATGACCAGTGTTTTTGATCACTACGGACCGGTAAAAGTGGGTGACGTGGTCAGCCGTATTAACGGTGTTCTGGTGAGCATGGTTAAAGGTAAGACCTTGTCTTATGGTCTTTACAATCTGCAGGATCGCGGTCGTTTGTTCCTGGGACACGGCGCTGAAGTTTATGAAGGCCAAATTATCGGTATTCATTCGCGTTCCAATGATTTGGCAGTTAACCCAACCAAGGGTAAGCAGCTGACCAACGTTCGTGCCTCCGGTACCGACGAAGCGCTGACTCTGACGCCACCTATCAAGCATACCTTGGAGCAGGCGCTGGAATTTATTGAAGACGACGAACTGGTTGAAGTTACGCCAGAGAGTATTCGACTGCGCAAGAAGTTGCTGACGGAGACTGAGCGCAAGCGCGCCAAGAACGCCGCCAAGTAATATTCAACTGCTTGAGTTAATTACGGGGTCGCAGCTTCAAGTTGCGACCCCGTTTTTATGTACAGGACGTACGGTATGTCGCGAGAGGCAGGACGCCGGTAGCGACGATGTACAGGACGTACGGGCGGATAAAACGGCGTTGAATTTTCCGAACATTGCTGGCAACCGTGGGTCCAACCCAAAAACAATCAGGAGATAATAATGAACATAAATCTGATGCGCTGCTCGTTCCTTGCTCTGATGCTGAGTGCCTCCACTTGGGTGAGCGCTCAACTGCTCGAGTCTATTGAACTTAATGGTTTCGATTTGAGTGACGTTAGTGTTTCTCAGGAGGATATTTTTCAGGGCGGCCCGCCGCGCGGAGGAATTCCTGCTATCGATGTGCCGAAATTTGTGGGGGTGGATGCCGCCGATTTCCTGTCCGATGATGATCGAGTACTGGGTGTCGAAATAGATGGTGTGGCTCGAGCCTACCCTATTCGTATCCTGAACTGGCACGAAATTGTTAATGACAAGATCGGCGACGTCAGTTTCTCTGTGACCTACTGCCCGCTGTGTGGCTCCGGGATGGTGTTCTCCGCACAGGTTGAAGAGCTGGAGCTAACCTTTGGTGTGTCCGGGCTGATATTCGACAACAACGTGTTGTTATTTGATCGCAATACCGAATCTCTCTGGTCACAGGTTATGGGAGAGGCGATATCGGGCAAGCTAAAGGGCAGTCGTCTGCAGTTGATGCCGGTGACTCATACCACCTGGAGTGGTTGGCGCAAGCAGCATCCGAATACTCAAGTGCTGAATACCGATACCGGGTTCCCGAGAGACTATACCGACAACCCCTATGAACTCTATGAGCAGGTAGACTTGATCCATTTTCCGGTGCGCAATATTGCGCCGCAAACCTATGGTGCTCACGAGGTAATTGTTGGCTTGCGCGTTGGTGATCAGGTCAAGGGCTATCCCTACGCCGAGCTGCAAAAGTTGGGTAAGGCTTCGTTTAAAGATACTTTCAACGGCCATGATTTAATTGTGCATTGGGACGAAAAAGCGAACAGCGTGCAGATCAAAAATGAGGCCGGAGAATTACTGCCCACAATGTCCAGCTACTGGTTCGCCTGGTACAGTTTTTATCCCGGTGCAGAAGTTTATACAGCAAATAACTAACAGATTTTTTAGAGGCTACTATGAATTGGACGGTTTATCTTTCCGGTGAAATACACACCAATTGGCGCGACGAAATCAAAGCGGGAGCAGAAGCACTCGGTTTGCCGGTGACGTTTGTGTCCGCCAACACCGATCACGAGTCCAGCGATGCAGCAGGTGATGTGCTGGGTGTGCCGGACAGTAGCTTCTGGCGAGATCATCAGTCGTCAAAGGTCAATGCGATTCGCACGCAAACCTTGATCGAAAAGTGCGACATCGCGGTAATTCGCTTTGGCGATAAGTACAAGCAGTGGAACGCTGCATTTGATGCGGGCCAGTGTGCGGCGCTGGGTAAGCCCTACATCACCCTGCACGATGAGAACATTATCCATCCTCTGAAGGAAGTAGATGGCGCTGCCATGGCTTGGGCGCAAACTACCGATCAGGTGATCGAGTTGCTGCGCTACGTGGTTCAGAACTGATTAGTGAGCGGTGTATCTGCACCGCTCACTGCGCCAGTGACGCTCAAATTGAGCCCTATAAGTCGCTCAAGCGATTGGCGCTTTGCATCATTACCATAACTTCGTGTTCTTCCATATCGACCAGTTGCTGCAGGCTTTCCCGTAGCGAATTGGAATCTGCCTGATCCAATAGGTGTTTGTAGAGGCCGATGATTGTCTGGTGTTGTTCAGCGAGGGTGGCCGCTATGGTCTCACTGTTCATATCGGCAAAGGGTGCGTCCTCGCCTGTGCCGCTGAGTATGGGATTCTGATCAATAAACTCGTAACACCAGGTATTGAGAGCCGAGAGATCGCCGTTGTGTTCAAAACTGTCGAGCTTGTCAGACAGAAGGCGCTCGTGATCGGCCAGATAGTTCAGCAGCATTTGAGCGCGCTCGCTGCCAGTCTCGGCCGCAGAGCGGCTCATATGATCAGACAGGTGCGTATGGGCGCTGCGGGTCCAGTGAATAATGTCTTTCAGTGTGTTGATGTTCATAGCGCAATCCCCTTGTTTGCTTTTTCACCATTCCACGATAACAACTCTGGGGGTAGTGGGGTTTGCTGTATATCAATGGTGGATCTTGAATCAAACTCGGTTGGAATCTGCTGGCTTCATTTTTTAGATCAGGCACAGTTCAAAAGCTTGCTGTTCCAGCTCATCTTGAAAGTCGGGGTGGGCGATGCCAATAAGTGCTCTGGCTCTTTGCGGTAGAGACAGTCCTTTCAAATTAACGCAGCCGTGCTCGGTCACAACATAATGAGTATCCATGCGAGTGTCGGTTACGGTACCGCCTTTTAGTTGCGGCACAATGCGACTGATGGTGCCTTTCTTGGCCGTGGAATGAAGTGCAATAAACGAGCGGCCTCCGGGTGAGGCGTAGGCTCCGCGCACAAAGTCGAGCTGTCCGCCGGTGCCGGAGAAGGGCTGCCCTTCGATGGTTTCCGCGTTGATCTGCCCTGTGAGATCGATCTCGATGGCACCATTCACCGAGACCATATTGTGGTTTTTGCGAATGATACTGGGATTGTTCACCCAGGAGGCCGGGTAGCCGACGATGGATGGGTTGTCGTCCATAAAGTCGTACATGGCCTTATCGCCCAGAGCCAGGGTATAAACATGGCGGTGCTGCATCCAGCTTTTCTGCCGGCCGTTGAGTGCACCGGATTTGATCAGGTCGACCATCGCGGGGCTGAATAGCTCCGAGTGCAGTCCCAGATTTTTGTGGTTGTGCAATTGACCCAGAACGCCGTTGGGAACTCCCCCGACTCCCATTTGCAAGGTGTCGCCATCGCGGATGTGTCCGGTAATTTGCTTGGCAATACGCAGGTCTTTGTCGGAAACGGGGCGCGACGGAATGTCCATCAGTGGTTCATTGTGCTCGACAATGGCATCAACTTCCGAGATGTGTACCGACATCTCGCCAAATGTGCGAGGCATATTGGCGTTGACTTCCACCACCACCTTTTTCGCTTTGCGAATTACGCTGGCGCCGTAGTCGGCGTTAGTGCCAAGGCTAAAATAGCCGTGTCGGTCCATGGGAGATACGGTCACCATAAAACAGTGAGGTTCGATCTGCTCTGTGAGTAGGCGTCCGGCCTGGTGCAGTGCCGAGGGGATAAACTCCATATGGGGTTTGGCGTAGAGCTTCAGAGCCTCGCGGTCGTGGCGACTGAGAAACAAGGGGCGCGGTTTGATTTTTTCGCGCAGTTCTGGTGCCAGAAGCGAAGTTTTTAAGGCCTCGGTGCCGTGCATATAGTAGAGATTGATGTTGTCCAGGCGCTCGTCGTGCAGGGCTGCGGCGACTCCTTGCATCAGGACTGGAGGCATCGCTACGCCCATGCCCAAAATCAGGTTACTGCCATTGCTGAGGAACCCGGCGGCCTCTTTGGGGGTAATGCGTTTTTGGTCATAGAGGCTGGCCGGGTCCATGTGTGTGTTCCTTCTGGGAATAATTCGACAGCTCGATTGTAGCGGATTGCGTCGCTCAGTAAGAGCAACCCTATACCGACACTGTGACTCTGCGGTGACAGCGTCTATTGAGGTGCTTCATTGGCAAATGTCATTCGGCGAAGGGAGTGAATGCACCATTTTTCTGCAGGGCGCGCTGATAAGCGGGGCGAGAGCGCATGCGCTTTAGAAAACCGTGAATGTGGGGGTAGTCCTTACTGATTCCGGTGCGTACTTCGGCCACTTCCAGGCAATAGCCCATAACGACGTCGGCAGCGGTGAGCTCGTCGCCGGAGAGCCAGGTAGACATGCTGAGCTCAGCTTCCATGTGCTTCAGCAGTCGCTCATAACGGGGCCACAGATAGCTGCCGCGAACGGCGTTGACCACCATGCGCAGGATCGGGCGAAACACAAAAGGCGCCTTGGAAATCATGCGTTTAAAAATCAGGGCTTCCAGCATTAGCGGCATAAAGCTGCCTTGAGTGGCGTGCAGCCAATACAGATAGCGAGTCCTTTGAGGTGTGCCAGGTTCGGGGCGCAGTGTGCTGTTGGGATGTTTGTCGAGAATGTAATCAACGATGGCATTGGTTTCCGGCAGGGTCAGATCGCCGTCGGAAATTGCCGGTGCCGTGCCTATGATGTGCAGCTTTTTAAACTCGCTGGGCGCCATGTCGCTGCTGGAGTCGCGGCTGTATTGTTGAATGTGGTAGTCCGCACCCAGTTCTTCCAAAAGCCAGAGGATGCGGATGGACTGAGAGTTTTCCAGATTGTGTACGGTAATCATATTGATCGTTTCCCGATGTTGTGATGACTAACATGTCAGGGAAATATATATCATGGAATATATATGGCAAGGTCATTTTTTGACAGGAGTTGAGCTATGGCGCCTGGAATGAGCCGATGGGTTTTAGAACTTGCTCAACAAATCCAGCAATTGCTGGGATTCTTTCTCATTTAACGGGGACTTGTACCCGAGTAGGGCTTGGTCGGCGTCGTGGTGCACTTTCTTGCCAGCTTCGGTAATGGCTACAAACACGACTCGCTGGTCCTCACTGCTGCGATTCTTGGTCACAAGGCCAAGGTCCACCAATTTGTTCAAAGTGCGCGATACGTTGGGGGTTTCATCGAGCATTACCGCCTTAAGCTGATTGACGGTAAGTTGACCTTCGGGGGACATATCCAGGGCGTGCAAAATATTCAGTTGCAGCAGTGACAGAGGTACTCCTGTGCTCTGGATCAATCGTTCCATGGCTACCTTGGATTCCTGGGCGACGCAAGCGAGCAGTGTCAGAGCTTTATGCTCGATATCTACATCCAGATGCTGTATCAGTCCTTTATTGGCCATCGTCGATTCTGATTTCGTTTCGGTGAGTGTTATCGAATTTTAAATATCGTGATATCTAATCACAAGAAAACATTCCGCGTGATAAAAGCAGGTCCTAGGATAGATCCTTGTGGCGTGGGCAGTTGGTGAGATGGTCGTTGACCATGCCAACCGCCTGCATAAAGGCATAACAAATGGTTGAGCCCACAAAGTTAAAGCCGGCTTTCTTCAGTGTTTTGCTCATCAGATCCGACTGCGGGGTAGAGGCTGGTACCTGTTTCATGGTGCTGAAATTGTTCTGTCGAACTTCGCCGTCCACGAATTGCCAGATATAGCTCGAAAAGCTGTCGTGTGAGTCTTGAATGGCGAGATAAGCGCGGGCGTTCTTCACGGCACTCTCAAGTTTGAGGCGGTTGCGAATAATGCCGCTGTCTTGCATCAGTGCTTCAATTTTCTTTGGCGTGTATCGAGCAATGGCCTGCGGGTCAAAGCTATCAAAAGCCTGGCGGTAGTTTTCGCGCTTGCGAAGTACTGTAATCCAGGAGAGGCCAGCCTGGGCGCCTTCGAGCAGCAGGTTTTCAAACAGCATTTGGTCGTCATAGCAGGGTACTCCCCACTCTGTGTCGTGGTATTCCTCGTATAGCGGGTCCCCAAGGCACCAGGGACAGCGATCATCGCTCATGTGGATTCTCTATGGTCTAAACTGCTTAGGTGATACTCAAGATGAATCGGGAGAGTAGCGCCATGTTCATAAGAAAATCAATGCTGTGGCTACTTGTGGTGCTGTGGGGGAGCCCTTTG